>Ga0256406_1002839_pt1 | contig 23220 bp, 18 predicted proteins | sample RumenRJG_03DNA_FD_185986 | JGI IMG/M metagenome (GOLD analysis project Ga0256406, IMG submission 185986) | Bovine rumen microbial communities from Lethbridge, Alberta, Canada - RJG_03 | ecosystem: Host-associated > Mammals > Digestive system > Stomach > Rumen | place: Canada: Alberta | collected... | reverse complement strand
GGTTATACGCTGACGGACAGCAGCAAGACCGACCTCATCGTGCAGTATTTCATCGAGCGCCAACGCTACGATGTGGCCGAGGTCAATGAAGCCCTCGATGCGTTCGGCCTGCCGACAATCACGAATCACCGCAAGTCGCGGGAGCGGAAGGACGGCTGGTGACCGGCGGCAAGTCCGCCAGCGTCTCATCAAGCGCCTGCTCGAGCTTCGCGGCCAAATCCTGAAACCGTTGTGCTGGTTTTGGCGCGAATGACTCGTCCGGCTGCGGCTGCCCGTCCTCGCTCAGATTGACGAACGAAGCTGATGCTTCTGCTTCCGTTTCCGTGGCTTTCGCCGTCGCCGTGCGCTTCGCCAGCACCGCCTGCAAGCCCTCGATGGACTGGCGAATGCTCGCGCTGACCTCCTCGCGTTCCTCGTCCGTCTCGCAGTTCACAAGCGCCTGCTGCGCTTCGCTTTTCAGAGACGCGACGAGATCCTCGAGGCTGCGGCCGGCCGATTTCGGTGCGACGCGCGCCTCTCCTTCCTCGTCATCGTCGTCCTCATCATCCGACATCAACGCCGCGCCCGCAATGAGACCGACGATCCCTCCGGCTGCAAGGAACAGCGCGTCTTCAAAAATACTGTTGCTCATGATCAAAACCTCCTGAACGTCATGGATACATCGGCGAACCATTTCGGTTCTGAGGCTATCTTATCATCCAGACAACTCAAAAAGGTCAACAAGCAAGCAACCTTGCCACTTTTTTCTACCGAGAAAATGTTATCTGATTTCCCACATTGCCATACGCTTTCCCCTTCCTGTCCCCGAAAACCGTCCCGTTCATGATTCCACGGATGTCCCCGATCATATCGCCCTGGACATTCCCCGACATGATGCCGAGGATATCACCGTTCATATCGCCTCGGATATTCCCAGACATGGTTCCAAGGATATCGCCGTTCATATCGCCCTGGATATTCCCCAACATGATTCCGACGATATCGCCATCCATATCTCCATCAACATTTTCTGTCATAACGTGAACGATGTTCTGATGAAAAAATTTTTTCGCTTTTACTGTGGAACCGTCCTGTGGCAAGAGCGCGTTTTGATGCGGCCTGCCTGGCGCGTAATCGCTCGTCATACAGATGCTCCTTTCTATTTCCGCCGCAAGACCGCGAGGAAGCGGCGGCTGTGCGCTGGCTCGTAGGCCGAGGCGTCGAAATCACCATACGTGGCGGCGAGCTCGTACCAATCACCAGCAAGCGCGGAAAGTGTGCCAGGATCATAGAAGCGGACGAATTCTTCATCAAAGCAAAATGCATGCCGGCTGCCGCCAAAAAAATAGAAATATTGGGAGTTTTGAATGCCGGCCATCACGCGCTTGTGCACAAGGAGCTCGAGTTCTTCCGTCCCGTGCCTGCGTGTGCGATGATAGATGCGCCGCGGCGGCAGAGCCGGAAGATTTTTGGCATCCAATACGAACAGTGCGCCCGCAGGCTGATGGCGGGCGACGGCACCCAGAAACGCACGCAAATCCCGCTCGACGGAAAAATAATTGTACGTGGTCCACATGCAGATAGCAAGATCAAAGGCACGCTGGGGCAGCGCCAAGCGGCGCACGTCCATCTGCAAGAAGCGCAGTCGTGGCGAAGGATGCAGTGCACGAGCGGTTGCAATCTGCTCCGCAGAGGCATCGACGCCTGTCACATGACAACCGTGCGCGGCAAGGCCTGCAGCATGGCGTCCGACACCACAACAGAGGTCGAGCACGTTGCGCGGCGTTTTCCCTGCCACGTGCAACAGGAAGCGCACTTCAGCCTCAGTATCGCCGGCGATGGCCGTCATGTATTCGCCGGACAGCGCATGGTACAAGAGTTTTTTCTGCGCATGCTCGTCAAAATTTTCCGGCACGCCGGCAGGCAGCGGACGATAAAATTTCATAGGCAGGCGCACTACCGCTCCGTCCGCAGCCGGCGTGCCGGAACCTTGGTGCAGTTCGAGCATCCATTCCGCAGGCTCGCTTGTCGCGGGATAGAGGCGGCGCAAGGAATCCAGCAACCATGCGTCATCCGCATCGAGCTCCCTGCCGTCGTCACGGTATCGCAGGCGCACGATCATGCAGGATCGCCTCCTTCCATCAAAGTTTCGGAAAATGCAGGCCGCCGTCCCGCTGCATCGCAGTGCAGATGCAGGATGTGATGGATGTACGACCGTTGCGCGTCTGTCAAGGGAACAGGCACGTGCAAGCTGCCATCCGCGAGCGTCCAGCTGTCCGGGACGCCGATGCGCGCCAGCCGCGCCGCGATATCTGCCGGCGGCAGCGGCGCGGCATCGTGGCATGGCGCATAATTAGGGCAGGCGGTCGGGCAGTCCGCAACCGCGTAGCAGACATTGTAATCCGCCTGGCCGAGCAGGTACGACAGGCAGCAGGACGTGTGGTCAAAAACTGGATAGGACGGGTGTTCCAGCCGGAACTGTTGGAAAGTCGCATCGACGATGCGGCTTTTTATTTTCTTTGCGCTCAGCCGTCCCGTATAATCATAGCGGCGTTCCCGCAAGCGCTTGCGGATGAAGGGATTGACGCGGACGCCCTGGTAGATCGTGGCCTCGCAGTAGCGGGAGGCGTAGTCGAAGACGCGGCGCAACGTCCGTTCGTCATCATTCACGCCGGGCAGGATGGGACGGCACTGGTGCACGAGGCGCACATGGCGGCAGGCCGCCGCATGGCGGATCGTCGCCTCTTGGACGGTATGATCGATGGGCTGGAGCGGCAGCGGGATGCCGTTGTACGTGACGATGAGGATGAGCACGAGGCTGTCATAGCAATCGAGCCGCGCGCAATCCGCTGCAGTCAGCAATCCTTTCGTCGTGATGGTCACGGGATTTTTCAGCTGCGCTTCCGCGATGGCATCGAGCAGACGGAAGGTGCTCTCTTTCACTTCGCCGTTCAAAAACGGATCTGTGCGGTTGTTTAACGAGAGGACGGTCCTGCCGCGCTCGAACAGCGGATCCGCCAGTGCCTCGGCGACGAGGGCGGACTCCGAGATGGCTTTCACTGGCCGTGCCGGCACGATGCCGAGCGGCGCAAGGAAGCAGTATGCGCAATTGGTCGTGCAGCCGATGTACGAATTCAAAGAGTAATAGGAGTTCAGATACTCGCGGCTGAGCGCGTGGAGCAGTTCTTTCGTCAGGTTCATAGCACGCCGGCTTTCTTTGCTGCCGTCTCGATCTTCGCAGCCGTTTCTTCGACAGTTAGATCAGAATTGTCGAGAAAGCAGTATGGCATATGGTAGCGCTCGACAAATTCCTTCAGCTTGTCGTATTGATCGTCGTGGAAGATTTTTTTCTGGAGATCGGGGTCTTCGGGATTGCGCGCACGAATCCGCTGGCGACGCACGTCGGCGTGCGCGAAGAGCAGCACGGTAAAATCAGGACGGGAGGCAACGCGCACGAGAAAATCGAAAAACGCGAGGTTCTCTTCCGTGGCATTCCAGAAATAGGTGGAAGCTAGGTAGCGATCCGTGAGGATGTTCCGTCCTTGGATGAGGTATTTCAGATACAGGTTTCCCGTCCCGTAGAACATCGCCGTGAAATCCGGCTCCGTATCGCTCACTTGGCGGATTAGCCGGTCGAGCTGCGTCCGCCCCGTCGCCCCGTCCGTGAGATAGCGGATGGGGTATTCTATCAAGGTAAATCCCGTACGTTTTTCGAGCGCTTTGGCCGCCGAGGTCTTTCCCGCCCCGTCCAGGCCTTCAATGGCAATATGCATCGGATCTGCTTCCCTTCCCGTGCTTCAACGGCCAGCGCGTTTTTCGATTTCGGCATCGAGTTCTTTTGCCGCTTCTTCGGGCGAGAGCCCCCGGCGTTCTTCGACGTTCTGGAGGACGGCATCCGTCTTTTTGATGGATTGCAAGTCATCGAGCTTGTTATCAAAATAGGCGCTGATGTCCACGGCGGCGAGCTCTCCCGTCCGGACGGCGTCCGCATACGTTTCGAGACGCCCGTCCGCCCGATAGAAGTCTTCGTTCTTTGCGAGCTCCTGTGTGAAGGCTCCTGCCTCGTTTCCAAGTTCCTGCCCGAGCCCGCGGAGGGCGAGCTCTTTGCCGCGCTGCTCGCACGCCTTCGGATCGTACGCGGATGCCTGCTCCGGCGTGAGCTCGATGGCGTCGACGGCTTGGAGGTAGCCGCCGAAATCTTTCGCATCCTCCGCGCGGATCCCGTTTCGCTCTGCTTCGAGGCTCTTGGCGCCGAGCTCTTCGGCCGTCGTCGTCGTCTTGATCACGCCCCAGTCTTTCAGCGCGACCACGAGCTTGTCGGCGACATCGATGGCAAGGCTGACGAGGTTCAGCCCCAGTTCGATTTTTTCAAATTTCGTCAGTCCTGCGGCACTCATGCGTTCGCCCTCCGTTCGATTTCCTGATCCAGACGCTCTTTCGCTTCTTCCTCAGAAACGCCGAGCTTTTCTTCCGCTTCCGTGAGCTTGACATCGATGGTCTTGATGTCCTGCATATTGTTCAGGCGGTTGTCGAGGTAGGGGCCGATCTTGTCCATGCCGCCCTCCTTGAATGCTTCCATGTATTGTTCCGCGCGTTCCGGCGTATAAAACGCGTCATGCTTGTTGAACTCCTGCCGGATGAAGTCTTCGACGCCGGAGGCTTTCCCGTAGTGCTCGGTCAAGCCCCAGCCGACGATTTCGCCTGCCGCTTTGATCTTGTCCGCCGGAGAATAGGTCTTGCTCTTTTCCGGGTCGATCTCGAAGTTCTCGATTTTTTCCTTGTACTCATCGAACCTCCCGTCGTAGTCCTCGGCCCGGATGCCGGCCTCGCGCGCCTGCATCGCCCGGTCACCCAGGTCTTCCGTCTTCGTTTCCGGCTTCAAGATGCCGAGATGGCGGCAGATGGAGACGCCTGCATCGACGACGGTCGCCACGAGGGCTGCCACTTTCAAAACGCCAACAATCAACCCAAACATGTCTTTGCCTCCTTGTCTTTGAAAAACGCGAGATCATACCGCTTGTACAGCCGCAGGGACGCGCGGTGCTCCGCTTCGATCTCTTCCTCCGGCCGACGTTGCAGCAGGGAGAGGACAATCTGCTCCATTTCCGCCTGCTCTTCTGGGGAAAGCTGGATATGGCACGAAGCGTTCTGCCGGAACAGCCGAGCGCCGAGCGCGGCGAGCTCCGGCGTCGCTTCCTCTGCCGGCGGCAGGAGCGAAAATGCGCGCGCGCGCAGCGGCTCATCCGCCCAGTTCGCCAAGAGTTGGCGCAGGGCCTGGAAAAAGCGTGGGAACCGCCGCTTGACCTCGCGATACTGTTTCCACTGCGCAGCCGTCGCCTCCGGTCCGAGCTCCGGGCAGTAGGCCTCGAGATTCTTCGCGATGAACGCATCGGCATTTTCCTGGCGCATGGCATCGAGCTCTTCCGACGCGTGCGCATTCTGGATGGTCCCGATCTGCACGCAGGCCGCCTTGCTCCAGTTCTCCGTGAATACGATTGCCTGACCCGTGCGCAAGTTCGAGAGAAAGGTCTTCTGCGCATCCTCCAGCATCATCGTGTCACCGATCACCTCCTTGTCGTCGCGGGCGAGCAGCTGGTGCACGATTTTCGTCGCCGTGTTCTTCAGGACATCTTCCGACAGCTTGTTCGGGATCTGGTCGACGATGATCAGGGATTCCCCGTACTTGCGGATCTCTGCCAGCATGTCCGTGAAGACGCCGACGGAATACTTTTGGCTCTCGCCGTCTCCTGGCTGGACTTTCGTGAGCAGCCGGTGGGCTTCTTCGACGAGCGTGATATGGCGGAACTGCTTGTCTTTGCGGTATTCGAGCTTCACGGCCTCCGCGAGCCGCCCCATGATGAGCGCCATGATGAGCGCTTTGTCCTGCGGCGATTTCAGCTCTTCCATCTCGAGGACGACATGCTGATGCAGCAAGGCGGGGAAATCGACGGAACGACGGCAGTCGAGCATGCGCCCCTTGGCGCCGTACGTCAGGTTCTTGATGCGGCTGATGAGCGAACCGCGATAGTTCCCCTCCAGTTCGGCGCCGAAATGCTGATCGCGCACGACGGCTTCCAGCGCGCCGAGGAATTCCGTCAACGTCGGATAGGCGGGCGTGCCGGCGCCGACGAATTCCCCGGTGCCTGTGTCCCATCCGCAGCGTTCGTACGCCTGATAGATTGCCATCTCGAAAATCTGCGGCATCGACGCTTCGAACTGAAACGAGGAGACGAACGCCGCTTTCACCATGTCGATGTGCGACGTGAGGTTTTCTCCCGGCAGCAGTTCGAACGGATTGAAGCGCAGCGGCAGATGTTGCTCGTCGCCGACGGAGAACACCAGCGTGTCCTCGAGACCGGGCAGGAGCAGGAGCTCGCGGTATTCCGTCTTCGCCGGCTCGATGACGAGGAAGTTCATGCGCGACGCATTCAGCAGCTGCTTGCAGGTCATCGTTTTGCCGGAGCCCGTGATGCCCGTGACGAAGACGTGCTTGTTCAGCACGTTGCGATCGAGCTGCACGGGATTCTCCTTCTGCTCCTGCCCGCCATAGACGAGGTGCCCGAGCGTGAACCCCGTCTCCGCCGGCCGTTGCGTATTGAGTCCGAACGGCGTGTAGGGCGTGAGCGTGAGGCCGGGGACTTCATACTGCGGCAGGCCGGCCATGAGGCCGACTTCCTGCAACGTCAGGCAGGAGGCGAGCGCGAGGCGCCCGTCCTGCGACGGGATGCCGTAGAACACAGAGAAGCGGGCGTTGTCCGGGGAATAGATGGTGTGGATCTGGAAATCGTCCATCCAATGCGCACCGTCAGCGAGCGGCTCGACCGTCAGCGGGGAGAAATTCCCCTTGCCGCTCTGAAAAATCGCACGGATGTTGCTCTGCAGGCGGTTCAGGATGGATGGGCTCTCGGCCGAGAGGAAGACCGCCGTCTTGAACATTCCGCGGCTCTCGCCGCTCTGCAGGCGCGGCAGCAGGGATTCGTCGATATACTTGAGTTCTTCCGCTTCTTTCTTGTGCACGAGCTCGAATGTGGCCGTGAGGGATTTTCCCGTGTTCCCGCCTGTCGTGCTCCCGTAGTTCTCGCTCGTGCTCTCGGTCGTTGCCCGGCTCGCGTTCGTTCCCTCGGACGTGCTGCGGTTTGTCCCGCGCCCTTTCTGGGAGGACGTAGAGCTTCCCGTGCTTTCCGTGGTCCCGTCGGAGCGCGTCTTTCCCTGCGTTTCGGAATCCGACGTGCCGGCGCTCTTCGAGCCGCCTTTGTTCATCCCGTCGGAATGCGCGGACGAGTGCGATTCGCTGCTGTTGTCGCTGCGGGACGTATGGCTGTGGTTTTCGCCGGCGCTCTTCCCTTTCGACCGGCCTTCCGTCTTGCTGTCGGAATGGCTCGAACCCCACGTCTCGCTCGCGCTCTTCGTGCGGCCGTCGGTGTGGGAAACAGAGACGCTTTCGCCTCGGTTGCGGCTCCGGCTGCTGTTCTTCGCTTCGGTATAGGAGACAGATTCGCTCTCGCCCGACGAGGACGACGTGGAGGTGCCATGCGTCTCCGACTGGCTGCGGCTCGTGGAACGGCCTTCGTTGTGGCTGAAGCTCTCGCCCGTGCTGCGCTGCCCTTGCACGGAATTTTTCGCCAGGATGGCCAGATGCTCATAGATTTCATAAATTTCCTGGCGCATGCGCTCGATACTCCCGCGGGAGAGCGGCTCGCAGATGACGATCATCTGCCATGCTTCTCCATGCATCGCGGAGGCCAGACGGTCGATGCCCTGAAAATCCAAGGCGTCCTCCCGCCGTCCCTGGTCGTCCCGCAGGGACGGAATGCCGAGCACCATGCTGCTGTAAGCCATCTCCTGGCGCGGCTGCACGATTTCCTTGTACACATCCGATTCGTACAGGCGCGTCAGCTTGCTGCCGCGGAACATCCCCTGGAAGGACGGTTGCAGGACGTCGGTGGCGAAATCGCCGAGGCGCTGCGCCTCCGCACTCCCGGGCTTGGCGGCCACGCCGAGGTAGATGCGCGTCCCCTGCCGGTCGCCGCGGACGAGGTAGACGAAATTGAAGCCTGGCTCGTTCAGTGCGGCCAGCACGTTGAGGAACGCTTCGCGTTGCGGGCGCGTGCCGTCGTGCATGAGCTCGTCGAGGCGGAAGAAGCGGCACGCGCGCTGGACGGAGGCGTCCGGCAGCGCGTTGACCGCCGCGAGGTCCCCCATGCCGAGCTCGAAGCCGCAGGGGAGCGTCCCCTGTTCCAGCGTTTGCAAACGGTCGTTCATTTCCCCGCCTCCCTCCGGCCCAGGACGGCCTGCATCTTCTTGAAGCGGTTGCTCAGAAACGTGTTGTCCCTTTGGAGCGCCGCGACGACGCTCATCGCGTCGAACGCTTCCGAGAAATGTGCGGGGATGCTGCTTTCCGCATCCTCAGGCAGGCGCGCCTCGCAATGTTCCAGTTGCTCGATCTCGAGCGCCGCCGGCGCCGGTGCGAACGTTTCCAGGCAGTATTGCAGAGCCTCTGGGACGGGCTGGGTCCACAGGAGCTTCAGCTGCACGGCAGACGGCTTCTCATTGAGGTTGTCGAGGATGGACTGCCAGGATTCCCGGGTATCCGGGATGTTCTTCATGATTCCGGATACGTACAGCGGCCCCGCGTCTCCCTCGCGAAACACTTGCAGCCCCCCAGGCTGCACGATGACGATGGCTCTCACGTTTTATCCCTCCCGATGGCACACGCGACCGGCCGTCAGCTGCGGTCGATCTTCAATTCCTTGCTGCCGCTCGCGCCCGTCTTCAGGTCGCGCGCATGGACGTGGAGGATCTGGCTCTGGTCAAAGGAGAAAATGACTTCGATCTGCGGGACGCCCTCCGGCGCGCGCTCGATCCCTTCCAACGGGAACCCGCCATAATGGAGGTTCTTCTTCACATTCTCCTTGTTCTCGCCCACATAGACTTCGATGTCGATGCGTTCCTGATAGTCGCGGACGGTCGTAAAGATCCGTTCGTCATCCGGCGCATCTGCATTGTCGCAGGGATACGGCGTCCCCTTCGGCAGGAGGATGGCATATCGGTCGTTTACGAGCTCGATGCCCATGGAGTTTGTGAGGCGATCCCGGAGGATGATCGTGTCATTGTCATCCGCCTTGAGCGCTGCGCCCATGGCGACGAGCTTCGCGAGGTCTTTGTCCGCATACGGCTCCTTGCCGAAGAAGCTCGTGACGAACTCGCGGACGAACGGCATGCGCGCAGAGCCGCCGACGAGGATGACGCGGTCGACATCGTCCTTGGTCGCCTCGATGCCATCCGCGTCGAAAAAGTGGCGGATCGTATTCTTCACCTTGTTGACCGCCAGCGATGCCTCGTCTAGGAATTCCTGGCGCGTGATCTCCAAGGAGAAATCATAGCGGCCGTCGCGATACGGGAAGAGGCTCGGGACGCTCGCCTCTGTTGCTTCCGCCTCCGAGAGCTTGCACTTGCAACGCTCCGCCTCTGCCCGCAGCTTCTGCACCGCTTTGGCGTAATCATCGGACGGCAGGCCGCTGCCCTCCAGCTCCGAGAGATCGACGCCCGTCGAGATGCGGATCTCCCGGTACATTAGCTCGAGGATAGCCGCGTCGAAATCATCGCCGCCGAGATGGTTGTCGCCGTCCTTCCAGACCACCTCGAACTCGTTCCCGCTGACGACCTTGAGGAGCGTCACGTCGAACGTGCCGCCGCCGAGATCCACGACAAAGATTTTCTCGCCGGGATGGCAATCGTCCATCGCGTAGGCGAGTGCCGCCGCGATCGGCTCCGCCAAGATCTGCTTGATGAGGAAGCCCGCTTTCTCGCCGGCGTCCTGCGTCGCCGCATTCTGCAGCGGATTGAAATACGCGGGCGTCGTGATGACGGCCTCGATGGGCTCGTCGTTGGCGAAGAACTTCTTCGCCACACGGTAGATCTCGGACAAGACTTCGGCCGCCACGTCCGTCGGCGTGAAGCTGCGGTCTTCGATGTTCCAGAGCGCCTCGCGTTCGCCCATGTGCGTCTTCGAGGAGGAGATATAGTTCTTCGGATAGGCTTCGCGCTTGCGCTTGGCAGCGTTGCCCACCGTCATCTTGCCCCCTTGGTAGAGCAGCACGGAGGGCAGCAGTTCGGTGCGGCGGAAGTCCAAGAACGCGAACCGCCCGTCCTTCATCGTGCAGGCGACGGAATTCGTCGTCCCGAGGTCGATGCCGATATGATTCATTTGTATGTCACCTTCAACTCATCAGTTTCTTGAACAGTTCAAAATCTTGCTCTTGGACAAAGGATTTCACTTTCTCCAATTCGTCGGGATGGATCTTCAATTGCTGCGAACGCAGGAGGTCGTTTTTTTGTACGATTTCCAAAACGCTTTTCTTGATAAAGCGGTTCAGATGGACATGATCGATCAGGTAGATCAAGTACGGCGGGAAGCGGAAATGCTTCTTCGCGAGCTCGACACAAAAATGCCAATAGACAGGATCCTCCATCGAATCAAGTTTCTTCAGTATCTCCTGCAAGTGGAAAACCGGCTGCTGCTTCCAGTATTTGTTGTTGAAATCTTTCGCGAGGCGCCGGAGGTTCTCATAGGGAACTTCTCCCGCGTTGAAGCGCCGGGCGAGTTCGTCGACATCCGGCAAATCCGATGCGTCGCGGACTTCCACCTGGATCCCCGCCTGTGAAAAGATGACGGCCGCTCGCTCGGCGAATTGCGGGGTCCGTTCCTGCAGCTTTCGGACAATCTGACGGCCGAGCGCGTCCATACGGTTGGCATGCCAGATCGGAGCGAAGCGGCGGATGACTCCTTCGAACGCCTGCATGGCTCCTTCCGTCCGGATCGCAGGAGCGACGCTAAACCAGATCTTGCGACAGCCGTCAAAATCCCTCGTATGCCCTTCGAAAAAATGCTCCATACGTGACAGGAGCGCGTCCGGGGAAAGGCGCTGCTCGAAGACGTGGCGCCAATACGGATAGCCTGGCGAGGACGCGGTTTCGAAGTGGTCGTGGAACACGGCATCCAAGACCTCTGGGGTCAAAGATGCCTTGTCAAACATCTGGTTGAGCGCTTTCCATTGTGGTTGCGCATAGGCGCCTTCTTTGTCCGTTTCGTATTCCGAGAAGCGCCGGTATTTTTCCAGCGGCGGCAACGGTTTCAGCGCAGTGTGCAGGCAGGCCGTCCAGAGGCGCGGATTGTTGAGGAACGGCAGCTTCTCCGGGCCGCTCTCGAGCATCGCCTCCGCCGTATGCGGGTCAGCGTCCGCGATGCACAGCGTCGCCACTTCATCGCGGAAGTCTTTCGGGAGGTCGTAATCGTCCTCGAGAACCTTCTTCATTATGCCGCTCGCGCTGAGATAGCCGGGGCGGCAATGGTGCAGGACGGCGAGCAGAGGCTCATACGGGCCGTGCGGCAGGAGCCAGGCGTTTTCCACGATGACGCGCGCCAGCGCTTCGGGTGCGAGGCCGCATTTCTGCTGGACGGCCACCGCCTGGTAGTTCCCGTTCCGCAGCATCGTCTTCAGGGAATCCTGCCGCGCCCGGTCGACGTAGAGGCTCGCGTCTTTCTCGAACCGCTGGTTGACCGCCTGCTTGACGCGGTCCTGCGTGTTCTGCAGGGTCTCCCATGCTTCTTTATCCATCTCATCACCCCTTGTTCACGACGTACTTCTGGACGGGATCGTTCTCGATGGCCTCCGCGCTCAGCTGCCGCGAGAATCGGATGGGCGCGAATCCCGGCTCCTGCACATCAATCGTGATAATCTTGTTTTCATCGATCGACCAGTGCAGCGGGATCTTGTCGCCCTCGTGGTACGGGTGCGAGAGCGGAAGGCGCTTCCCCGCCAGCGCCGTGAGCTTTTCGGCTCCGTCTTCGAGGCTCCCGCTGTATAGGAAGAGCGGCAGGCTCGTCATGTATCCATCCGTCACGGGGCGCGAGAAGTCGCCGGACGTTTCCTGCATCTTCCCATCGATGAGCAAGTCAAATTCTTTGTCGCGGCGCAAATAGATATTCCCGGCCAGGCGCTCGCTGATATGGTTCAGGCGCTTTACGCCTTCGTGGTAGTTGTCCTCGTCGAGGCCCCAATGGTAGAGCGCAGCACCACGTGAGACGGCTGTCCGCGTGTCATCGACGACGGAAATTGGCATCTCCGAGCCGAAGAAGGTCTGCAGCACCTCGGGGATGGTATAGAAATGCGACATGCCTCCGGTCAGCACGACTTCATCGATGTCGGACGCCTCGATCTGCGCCTGCTTCAGCGCAGATTTCACAGGCTTCAGGAGCAGACCCACGTTCGGGTCGCTGAAGATGCTGCACATATCATCGAACTGCGCCTTGGAAAGCGTCTGCCCTTCCACGTACATGCCGCGGATGAGCTCGAACGAGACGCGCAGGGGGCGCAGGCGCGCGAGGCGGCGCGGGTCGCAGCCCAGCACCTGGTCGTTGAGCTTGATCTTGTAGTCTTCCGCGTTCGACACGATGCGCGCGATGATGCGGTTCTGGTCTTCCTCAGAATATGACTGGATCGGCTGCGTCGATTGCTCGAACTCCATCAGGAATTTCGCGGCGAGCAGCTGATCGAAGTTGTCGCCGCCGAGGTTCATGCGGTTCGAGAGGCCGAGGACGTTGATATCATAGTCTTCGTTCTCATTGATTTTCGCCTCGGCGATCGAGACGTCCAGCGTGCCGCCGCCGATGTCGTAGACAAGGCGGCGCGTTGGCCTTTCCTCATCTTCTTCGATATCCGCATTCGCCGCCTCGCTGTTCAGATAGGAGAGCAGCGCCGCCGTCGGCTCGTCGAGGATGCGGCAGCTTTGGAAACCGCCGAGCAGCACGGCGTTCCTCGTCGCGACGCGCTCGTCGTCGCTGAACGCGGCCGGCACGGTCACGACGGCCTCGCGCGCAACATCCTCGTCCGGATATTGCGCCCGGAGGGATTGCAGGATCGTCCGAATGAAGAACGAGGCGCACTGCACCATGTTGAAGGAGGCGCGGCGGCTCTCGTCCCGGATCCCAGGGATCAAGATTTCCGACGCCCCGCTCATGCGCGTCTTGATGGAGCGGACGGTCTGCATCGGCCGCGTGCCAGAGGCATACATGGCCTTCGCGTACATCCCGGTGTAGACCTTTTGATTCTCGATGTCAAAGTAGAGTGACGACGGCAGGCACGTCTCGTCCGTCGCGTATTGCAGACGGGCATCGTACTGGTAGATGGGGCACGTGGTGAGCGTGTCCAGCGGATTGTCGTCCATGTCCTCTGTTCGGATCACGGAGACGGTGCTATTCGTCGTGCCGAGGTCGATGCCAACATAAAATCCCATGGATGCACCTCTCAATCCTGCCGAAGAAACCCAGGCGCAGACGCGGGCGCTTGCAGAGGTTCAGCCCCCGCCAAGGGCTCTGGCGTTTCCCGCGGTGCAGATTCCGCCATGGGTTCCGCCGTTTCCTGCAGCGCGGGCTCCGCCGTTGCTTCTGGCGCGTCCTGCGGCACGGGTTCCGTCAGGGACCCCATCGTTTCCTGAGGCACTGGTTCCACCGTGGGTTCCGGCGCTCCCTGTGGCACGGGTTCCTCCGGGGGAGTCGGCGTTTCTTGCGGCGCCGGTTCCGCCGTCACGGGCGCCCACGTCGCTTTCTGCAGCAATTCTTCTTCCAGATAATAGTCGCCGGTCACGATGCGGATGTCCTGCGGGAGGTTACCCGGCAGGTCTTCAATCTGCGTTGACAGTGCCTGGACATTCTCTTCCGTCACCGTAACGACCTGGCCGGGCGCGAGCTCGCGCTGCACGCCGTTGGCCTGTAGGAGGTCTGCTACGATCTGCAACCGCGTCTTCCCGTCGAGCTCGCCGGGGGCCTCGCACATCAGCGCGGCGCAGTCGCCGAACTTCTTGACGAGCTCCCGCACGATGGCGCGCTTCCCTTCGCGCTGCCCGGCCTCCCGGCCTTCGTTGTAGCCGATGTCATGCGCTTTTTCCGCGTCCGCCCGGAGCTGGACGATCTGCTCGAGCTCCGGCTGCTTGCGCGCATACCAGCGTGCGGCCGTCGAGAGCTTTTCGAGGATGGCCTGCCCGTATTCCGTCAGCTGGCAGAGGACTTCCTCGTCTGTGGTAGCGGCCGGGAATTTCTGTCGCATCACGAGCCCCTTGTCCTTCAGGAGCGTGGTGACGTCCGCGAGATCCGCGGCGACGCCTTCAACCTTCCCGGTCATGGTCTCGAGAGGAGTTCTGAGCGGCTTGAGCTCCGCTTTCAGTGCCTGCTGGAATCCGCTCTCTGCGAAATCCGACAGCTGTTGCTGCGCCGTCTGGACTTTTCCGAGCGTCCCGCGCAACCCGTCGAGGTCTTTCTGGATGGCGTTTTTGAGCTCCAAGCGCATCGTTGATGTCAGGCTGCTGATTTCATTGTGGATGGATGCTTTCGCATCGTCCAGACGGCGGTCGGTCGCAAGGCCTTGGAGACGGTTCTGGAGACGGCTGACGCCGGTAAAAATGTTGCCGAGGGTGTCCGACAGGGACGGTGCATTTTCGCTGAAGCCATGGGCACGCAAGACGCCCCGCACGTTCCTCACATCAGTCCGCAAGTTTCCAATCGCCTGGAACAGGCTCTTTGCTTCGCCCTCCCGGCCGTATCCGACCGCGTTTTGCAGATCGGCGAGATTGAGATCCAACGTGTCCAAGCGCTTGAGGACGGTGTCCGTCGTACCTCCGAACGACGAGTTCCGCTCCGATGCGGTGCCCTGTCCCTGATACGAATGGCTGTTACGCTCTCCCATGTCCAGGGGGCGCTGTTCCTCTCCTTGCATACGCTTCTCCTTTCCTGCGACGTATCCCCGCGACTTCTGCCGCTGCTGCTCATGATAATTTTTATCGTGCTTTCCCATCAGCTTACCTCCAGCATGCCTTGCGCCACGGCCTGGCGGCCGCCGTCCGGCGCGATATCATAGAGGACATACCCGACCATGCCGTTCTGGTCTGTCCCGAGCGACAACCCCAGGCTGCCGTGCAGGCGCTCGATCTCTTCCTGCGGGACGGTCAGGACGGAGAGCTCCGTCTGGCGGGCGCCATCACCTTGGTAAATCGTGATCTTTCTTTCACGCGCCTTGCGCCCGGTCTGGATCGTGACGACGTCGGACTGCTTGCCGTAGCGTTCGTTACGCGGCAGCAGAACCACGAAGCGCCCGCCCTTCTTGATACCGATTGCTTTCGACAGCCGCAGCGTGATGGAGAACTTGATGCGCTTGTCCAGTAGAATTCCACAGTAGATGCCGGCGCCTGCTCCCACCATTTCGTCCGGATGCTCGACGATCTCCGGGGCCTTGCCAAAATATTCCTCCGCCACGTTCTGGATGGACGGGATCTGCGTCGTCCCGCCGACCATGATCACGCGGTCTACGTCTTCCTTGTTCATTTCCAATTCGAACAGGAGGTTGTCGAGAACCTCTCGCACCTCGTCCATGAAGCCGCAGTGCTCCAGCAGCTGGTTCAGATCATCTTCTTCCCACGTCGCATCGTACTCGATGCTGTCATTGGCAATGCTCGCATAATACGCTTGTTCTTCTCCGTAGGAAGCAACGTTCTCCTTGGTCTCTCGCGCGACCCGATCCATGCCTGCCCTTTCCTGCGCGAGGTGCTTCTCTCCGAGCTCGTCGAGACGGTATTCCGCATGGGATTCCTCCATCGCTTCCTTGATCTTGTCAGCGATATGGGCATCGATGTCGATGCCGCCGAGATGCTTGTTGCCGTCGGTGCCGAGCACGTCGATGGCAAAGCGGTTCTCCGCCTGCTTGACGAATTTGAAGGCCGCAACATCGAACGTGCCGCCGCCGAGGTCGAATACAATCACCTTTTCGCAGACGCCTGGCTTCGCTTTCTGCACGAGGCCAAACGAAAGCGCCGCAGCGACCGGTTCTTCGATGAGGCCGAGCACCTTCAGCCCCGCGAGCTCAGCCGCGTGCTTAATGCGCCCGCGCTCGGCGTGCTGGAATGCGAACGGCACGCTGATGACGACACCGTCGACCCGCTCGCCGCCGAAGTTCTTCTCGATTTTCCGCTTCAGGCAAGCGAAGCTGTCGCGCGCGATTTCCACGGCGGAGAGTTCCCGCCCGGCATTCGGCAGGAAGCGCTTGAAGTTGCGCTCTTCCAGCTTGCGCTTGATGGCAGAGACGTAGTCCAGCTGGTCGCCGCTGCCCCGGTCCGCCGCCTGGTAGCCGATCTGCTGTTCGGTCGCGGAGTCATAGAAAATGACATTGGGGAAGACGTTTCCGCTCCCGTATTTTCCGAGGTTCTCGACGGGCTCCACTTCCCGTTTCTCCTCGTTCCATCGCGTGACATAGGTCGTGGATGTCCCGAAGTCGATGCCCAGATAAAGTCCCACGCCGCCTCACCTCCAGAGGGAAACGCTGCCGTTCCACACGGGCAGCAGGTCTTCCCGGTCTTCTTTCCAGACGTAGGGATAGTGGTAGATCTTGCGGATGGTCTCGTGCTGGCCTTCCGCGCCCTCTTCGCTCCCCTCGAGCACGTCGCAGGGGAGATCATAATCCATCCGCTCTCCTTCCTGCATCGGGAGCGTCATGACCCCCCAGTGTGCGAGGAACGTATTGATCTTTTGCAGCACGAAGGCGTAGACGGGGCTCGGCTCCTCGTAGATGGGATCCAAGACTTTCTGCATCACCCATTCGCTGAGGAGCTTCCCGATCTCACGCGCCATTTCCTGGCGCTGCTCCTCCACGGTGAGCTTGGCGCGGCAGTTCTCGAGGATTTTTTTGCCGCGCCGATTGCCCATCAGATCCTTTGCCCGCAAGATCCGGACATTCAGGCGGGAGACCTTGCCGCGACTCTCCTCGTCGAGGTCGGCATTCTGCTCTGCGTAGGCGGCGATCGCCTTATGGAGGTCCTCCATGTCCAGCACGAACAGCTGCAGATACCGCTCGACATCCTCCGTGCCGTTGATGTTCAGATAAAAGGCCGGCGCTGAGGCCTCCCGCCCGATCTGGAAGGCGGAAAGGCCGCCCTCGCCCGCATCGCCAGGTGCCTCCGTGCCCAGCACATCCTCCGCCTGCGTGCGGCCGGACAAGCCGGAGACGAAGAGCCCCCTGTCCTTGAAAAATCTCCGGATCTTCTCCAGCAAGCTTCCACAGCTCGCAAAGGAAAACGCGGGCAAGTCCGCCTGTCCTTCCAAACGTTCCGTTTCCATCGTTCAAACACCTGCCTTGCTGATATGTGCGGATTTCGTCCGGACCTCGTTCCCCTGTCCGTCGCGCACGGTCACCGTGGCATCGAGGAGGTACTCCTTCGTCAAGGAAAACATCACCTGGACCACCGCATCGGACTGCTTCAGCGGTGGCAGATGATCAATCTCGACCTTCCCGATGTAGTCCATGTCCGCGTCCGTCGTCATCTCGCTCGTGCTGCCGGCTTTCCGCTTGTAGAAGAAGACGGAGAGGTGCTCCGTCCCGTCTTGCGGCAAGCTGTACTCGCACGGATGGTCTGACTGGCACGGGAGGCTCTTCTCTGCGGGGATGACGAGGCCGAAGCGGTAATGCAGGTCGCTGCTGTCCCGCTTGTACGCGACGCCGAGGTCGTCGATGGTCTTCTCGTAGACGAGGATCCGCTGGTGGATCGTGGATTCCGGATTCCACTTGCGATCGGCGAACGCAGCTGCGCCAGCAGCGATCAGCGTCGCCGTATCGCGGTCTTTCATGACGGGGGTCTTGCTGCCGAAATAGTGCTCGACCAGTGTGCGGATGCAAGGGATGGTCGACGTGCCGCCGGCCAGGATCACGACATCGATGGCATCGCGCGTCAGGTGCGCGGAAGACAGCGCCTCGTCCAGCGCTTTCCGCGAGCGCTCGACGAGCTCCGCCGTGATGTCCTCGAACTCCTCGCGGTCGAGGGCGAACGGGACCTCCTGCTTGCTCCCTGGCTTCGTGTAGACGCGAATCGCGACCTGTTCCCTCTCGTTTTCCGACAAGGCGCATTTCAGCGCCTCGCAATTGCTCCAGATCTGCTCCCGGTTCTTGCAGTATTCCTCATGCGACAGGCCGCTCGTCTCTTCGTCCATCATGTCAACGTCTTCGCCTTGGTCTTCGAGCATCTGGTTCAGCCGGTCTTCGAACTCCTCGACGAGCAGCTGCGTGAAATCCTCGCCGCCGAGCGCCGGATCGCCGCCGGCGCCGAGCCGGTGGAAACCGTCGCTGTCCTTGCGGATGATCGCGACGTCGAACGTGCCGCCGCCGAAGTCATAGACTAGGAGGTTCTTCTCTTCTTCCTGATCGAGGCCGTAGGCCACTGCCGCTGCGATTGGCTCCGTCTGGAGCTCCACTTCGGAGAACCCGGCCGCGAGCGCCGCTTCCTTCGTCTTGTCTTTCTGGAACGGGCTGAACAGTTCCGGCACCGTGATGACGGCGCGCGAAACGCTGCCCCCCAGCTTTTTCTCCATTTCTTGGCGTAAATATTTGAGGAACAGGACGGCGCCGTCCTTGCCCGTCAGCTGCAAGTCGGCCGCGTCGTCCATCTTCGCCGTCTTCACGAACTGGAACTCTTTCAGCTTCATCGTGCAGAACTGCGCGCCCTGCTCTTTCTGCAGCCATTCCACCTTCTGATGGATGCCCTTGTCATCCGTGATGATCACCGTGTCCGCATCGTCGTGCGCCAAAGCAATCGCGATGGCGCTGTTGTCGTTCCGGTCGTTCAGGGTGCGCGTCATATGCGAGCGGAAGAAGTCCTGCGGCAAAAGCTCCATATCTGAGGCTTCGAACGTGATGCGGTCTTTTTTTTCGTCAATGGAGCTGATGGCCGCTTTCGCCTGGTACTTCGTTTCCTCCTTTCCGAGATGGTAGTTGAGCTCTTCATAAATCGACATGGGCACGATGACCTTGTGGCGCTCAGCGATGCCGTCGAGGATCTGCGGATCGTTGAGGAACGCATTCGTGTCGATGATGAACGTGTTCGTCTTCGGTTTCCGGTTCTTGTCGTGGCAGACGAACGGGAACGTCTTCTCTTCCCCGATGTGACGCTTAAAATGCTTGAACAGTGATTCCGGATACGCCACCCCCTTACGGAGCGCCATCTCGCCGAACAGCTGCGTCTCCGCGTCATCGAAGAAAATCGCGGACGGCGTGCTCTTCTTGCGGCGGATCTCCAGGAAATGCAGGCGGCCGTCCTGATAATACGCGACGGTCGAATAGCTGGTGCCGAGGTCGATGCCGACGGTGACGCCCGCCTCTTTCGCGGGCTCTTCATCCTCCGCCGAACCAGGCTCCGGTTCTCCGGATTCCTCAGGTTCCTCAGAGGGCTCGTCCTGCGCCCCGGAGGCCTCCTGGGAGGATGCGCTCGGGTCTTTGGGCGACGGATCTTCTGCGCGGCCGTCCTCCGCCGCGTCTTTTTCCCGCGCCTCGGCGACGGATACCCCTGCTTCCGCCAACAGCGCCGCGAGTTCCTGCAGCGTCTGCGGCCGGTCTTCCGGACGGACGGCCGTGCAAGCGCGGATGACGCCGACCAGCGGATCGTCCGCTTCGACCGGTAGCCAAGCATCGCCGTCTCGTTCCAACACTTCCAAAAACGCAGAAGTATTCCATTCGCGCTCGCTCCAATACGTCGCGCCGCGACGGAATTCGTCGAGGATCACGCCGAAGGAAAACGCTGCGGACGGGAATGCTTTCCCTTCCCGGTCTTCCAGAAGTTCCGGTGAAGCATACTCATCCTGCACGCTGTTGTCATCGTTCAGCGAGAGCGACAGGTCCGTCTCATCGACCTGGATCCGCGCGCAATTCAAATGCCCGTCTTCCACTTCCGCCGCCAAGCGGGCGAGCTCTCCCGCCAGACGGTTGCGCGTCTCTTCCGGCATCTTCCAATTCGCATCGCCTTGGAAAAGGAGCCATTCATCAAGTACCATTCCATCGTCCTCCCATCGGATCAGTTATTATCGGGAACGCCGACATTCGGAAATTCCAGCCGTTGTTTGAAACGGGAATTGAATTTTTCTGGTAATAAATTCCACATCATCCTCGAATTTCCTTCTTTTCCCTCATGGTCGCCTCCGCCTTCTGACACATCCGCCTAATTTCTCCGCATCCCATCGATCCGTGATGATATTCCATCCTATCGCATCTGTCGGCAAAAAAGGTCAACAAGCAGGCAACCTTCCTGCGGATTTGTTAGAATTTACATATATTTGTTAGGTTCTACAGATTCCTCTTGTTTTCCTGCAAAGCGTTCTTTTTTCTCACGTTTTATGGCATCGATTTCTATAAAATCAGACAGCGCCATGCGGGAAAAATGCTGCCTTTAGTTTTTTAACGACTTCTTCTCATTTCTTCTTGTTCTCATCCTATCACTCATCAAGAAGAAAAGCAAGACAAATTTTTATTGCTATTTTAAGTCTGTCATTTATGCTTTGATTTCCCATTTTCTACTAGAAATACGACCGTATTTTGCTCGTCTTATAAAACGGGGTTACATCCTTTCATTGACCGACACACGATGAAATGATAAAATAAGCACAAACACGACGATAGGAGATGCACTCGATGATTGAACTTTCGGATGCACAACGCGAGCTCCTCTACAGCAAGGATGAATTCACCGTCGAAGAAGCGGCGGAGATTCTCGGCTGTAGCATCTACACCGTACGCCGGAAGATCAAGGAGGGTGCGATGAGCGCCGACGGCGGCACGGGGCGCGGCGGCTACCGCATTCCCTACATGTCCATCAATCTCTACATCGCCATGGTCAACGGCGACATGAGTGCCATCTACGACACAGACAGCAAGGAGGCGGCACAGCTCGCGGCTGTCCTCGAGATCGTGCCGCGCTCCGTCCACCTGCTCGAATGGCTGGCGGATCAAGTGGACTATGCCGACGACCCCGTAGCTGTCCAAGCGACGTTGAAAACGTGCGAGGCCGAGCTCGCGTTGCTCAAGAACTACTACAGCACATTCCTCGCGACGAAGCCGAATCCCCGCAACTGGGGCAAGCTCCTCGCGGAGGCGCAAGCGCTGATAGATCACGCGGGCGAGGTCATTGCCCACGTCCGCCTACAAATCTCGATTGTAGAAAAGCGCGCAGAACGGCGCGAGGACCACGAACTGCTCGAACGGCTGAACCGCTGCCACGCAGCGCTGAAGGACGGGCCGGAAGCATTCTTGAATGACGAGGTTCCGATGTAACAAAGGAGGCATCCTGCGATGACAAAAATCTATCCGGCCGAGCTCGAAGCGCAGCCGTCGTTTCACGGCAGCGCAGGAGAAAAAGCGGTCTATCAGGCGCTTTTGACGCTTGATGACCGCTACACGATTTTCTATTCATTCCGTTGGCTGAACGCGGATGGGCAGGCGCGCTGCGAGGGTGAGGGGGATTTTATCGTCCTGCATCCCGAGCACGGCATCCTCTCCATCGAGGTAAAAGACGGCGGCATCGATTACGACGGCGGGTGCTGGTGGCAGACGAACCGGCGCACGGGCACACGCAAGCGCATCGATCCGTTCAACCAAGCGGCCGCAACACAATACCGCTTGCAGGCGATTTTGAAAGAGCGCACGCCGACGATCTTCACGACGGTCTGCCGCGCCGTCTGGTTCACGTCCGTGGACATCGGGCCGACGAAAAACTTGCCGCCGGAAGTCGTGCGCGATATCATCCTTGACCAAGATGCGCTCGACGCGCCGGACGCAGCGCTGCAACGTGTCTTTGCGTATTGGCGGCAGCATCTGAACGCCTATATGCGCCCGTGGACGTCAAGCCAGTACCAAGCAATCCTGCGCGCGCTCATGCCGTCGCTGCATTTTGTCGAATCGCTGACGAGCATCCACCGCGAGACGGACACCGACGCGATCCTCCTGACGCGTCAGCAGGCGAACGTCCTCGAGTTCCTCCAAGAACAACCGACGGCCGCCATCCACGGCCTCGCTGGCACGGGCAAGACCGTGCTCGCGCTCGAACGCGCGCGCCGTCTCGCATCAACCGGCCATCCCGTGCTCTATCTCTGCTTCAACGAATTCTTGCTGACGCACCTGCGCGCGATTGCACCGATTGAGCACGTGACGTTCCACAACGTCCGCACACTCGCCCAAGAGCTCATGCAAGACGACAGCATCCCCATCGAGCGCGTCATCCCTGCGTTCTACGAATTTTTCGAAACGACATACGACGACAGTGCGTGGCCGTGGCCGGACATCGTCGTCGACGAGGGGCAGGATCTCAGCGACTCGCTCATCGCGCACCTCGCCGACCTTGCGGAGCTTTACGATGGCAGCTTCTACGTCTTTTATGACCGCGAGCAATACATCATGCAGCAGACGCGCCCGGCATGGATGGACACGAAAGCGGAGTGCCGCCTCGTCATCTACCGCAACTGCCGCAACACGCACGAGATTGCCGATTTCATCAGCCGCCTCATGGGCATCCCCGCCGAGCGCTATGAAAACCAGATCCACGGCCTGCCGCCGACCGCGTTCTTCTACCGCGATGACGAGCGCCTCGTGCGCCGCGCCGACCAGTTCGTCGCGCAGATGCTCCGCGAGGGATTGAAACCTGAGGACATCGCCATCCTCACAATTCATTCCGTAAAACATAGCCATCTGCCGCTCGACACCAAACTCGCCGGCCATGCGCTGTCGTTGACCCCAGAGCCAAGCAAGCTCCTCTTCACATCGACGCGCAAATTCAAAGGCCTCGAAGCGAAAGCCGTACTGCTCATCGATGCCGAGACGTCACGCCTCGACGACCCGCTCATCCGCCGCCTGCTCTACGTCGGCGCGAGCCGCGCTGCGCTCTGCCTCGAAGTCGCGTTCTATGAAGACGACGCCGATGTGAAAAACCGTGCGACGCGCAAAGCTGACGAGGACGCGCTCTGCGCGCGCCTCGGGCTTCTGAATCACTAACAGAAAGGTCGTGTTCCCATGCCTTTGACAGCCATTGCACTGCGTCTCCGCATCCTGCGGACGGAACGCCATCTGTCCCAGCAAGAAATGGCAGACGTCCTCGGCATCACACGCACGGCCTATAACAAATACGAGAACGGTGCCATCCAGCCGACGCTGAACGTAAAGAAGCTCTCTCGCTTTTTCAATGTCAGCACGGATTACCTGCTCGGCATGAACGAAGACCCCGCTGCCACCATCCCCAACGATCCCCATCTGGAAGCGCAGATCAAAAAATACCTCGCGCTCACAGAAACGCATCGCGAGATCGTCGACGAGCTGATCGACGGGCTCTACAAGAAAGAGCCGGGGCATACCATCTACGTTCAAAAGGCACAACGCGATGATGGACGCT
>Ga0256406_1002837_pt1 | contig 23230 bp, 19 predicted proteins | sample RumenRJG_03DNA_FD_185986 | JGI IMG/M metagenome (GOLD analysis project Ga0256406, IMG submission 185986) | Bovine rumen microbial communities from Lethbridge, Alberta, Canada - RJG_03 | ecosystem: Host-associated > Mammals > Digestive system > Stomach > Rumen | place: Canada: Alberta | collected... | reverse complement strand
TTGTACTACTATCTGCTCATCGTCAAGGCTATGTTCATCAAGCATTGCGACAATCCCTTGCCAACGTTCAAGAGTGCCACGAGCACCAAGCTGGCATTAGCCATCTGCACCTTGGGTGTGATTGCCTTCGGCGTCTGCTCAGGTGTCTACACTTGGATTAGTTCTGCAGCAGGCATGCTTCCGCATCTGGGTTAATACTGCAAGCGTCAACCGACACTTTATATTATTTCAAGCCCCCATCTTCCTACGCAAGCAGGGGGATGGGGGCTCTTCTTATCAACACAAGCGATGAAGAATCAGAAGATGTATGAGTCAAGCGACAGCTTGATCAGTATCATTAGTGACAACTATGGTGTTCTGCAGAGCCTTGGCTGCTTTGGCATCAGCCTCGGATTTGGTGATAAATCCGTGAAGGAGGTCTGTGAGTCCCAACATGTTGACACGCTAACTTTTTTAACCGTCATCAACTTTACTATCAACGGCTACCTCAATAATGAGGACATCGACAAGGTTTCCATTTCCACCTTGCTCCACTACCTGGAGGCCAGCCATGCCTATTATCTTGACTTTGAACTGCCCTTCATCCGCACTGGTTTGTCCGAGGCCCTTAACGATGGTGACAGCGTGGCACGTCTCATTATGAAGCTCTACGATGAGTACGCTCATGCCATACGCAGCCACATGCTCTATGAGGAGCGTACCGTTTTCCCTTATGTCAAGGCTTTGGAACGGGGCGAGCTGCCCAACAATTATAACATCGAGACGTTCTCGAAGCATCATGTGCAGATCGACCGGAAACTTCACGAGTTGAAGAATATCATCATCAAATATCTGCCTTCTGATGGTTTGCACAACAATCAACTCACGGCCATCCTTTACGATATCTACAATTGTGAGCGTTGGCTCACCGAGCACTCTCAGGTTGAGGACCGTATCTTTATTCCGGCCATTCGACACTTGCAGGATCAGTTGCATAAGAACGATGTGTCGTTGCGCATCAGCAACATGATCAACCAGAAGCCAGATAGTGATTCGATGCTCTCCGACCGTGAGAAGGATGTCATCGTCTCGTTGGTGCAGGGCATGACCAATAAGGAGATTGCCGACCACTTGAATATTTCCACCAATACCGTGCTCACTCACCGGCGTAACATTGCCCGCAAACTGCAGATCCATTCGCCGGCAGGTCTCACCATCTATGCCATCGTCAATAACCTCGTTGACATTAGCACGGTTAAGTTATAAATGTCTTTTGAGCTTCATGAAACGGCATACGCGTATGCCGTTTCGTCGTTTTTGGCCCGTCGTGTTGAGGAATATGTCTCCCAATCGACGGACCGTTTCGTACAATATTCCTAATGTTTGAACGAATATTGGCTTTCGTGTATCAGTTATTTGAGTAGTTTTGCTGCATGAACTCAAAAACATCAAGACTTATGAAACAGAAACTCCTCTTCACGCTGTTCTTCCTTCTGCTTGGCCTTCCGTTGCTGGCTCAGGCTCCCGTTTTCATCACTGCCGGACAGTCGAATGCCGACGGTCGCGTGTATGTCAACCAGTTACCTTATTATATTAAGGCGAACGATTATCGTCATCTCAACTTTGCTTCGGTTGCAGGTCCTGAGGATGGCACTTTCGGCCCGCGTAATATCAGTTCCGCCACCCGTTGGGCCTTTCAGGATGTGGTCAACTATTTCATTGACCAGCGCTCCACGTCCGATTTCTATGCTGTGAAATGCACCTATGGCGGCACGGCCATCGCGCTGGGTCAGACCGCGGCTAAGGTGCCAGAATGGAATGCCAGCCGTGCCTATCTCGACACTGCCAAGGCTTATCGTGGCGACTGGACCAAAGGCAACAGCCTTGCCAAGTCGCTCACCGAAGGCATGCGCGACCTGGTCAACGTCACACTCAGCAAGCTCAATGGCGGTTACGACGTCAAGGCCATCATGTGGCATCAGGGCGAGAGCGACCGCAAGGCTGCTGACGCTTATTACGACAACTTCATGACGCTCGTCACCTATCTGCGCGACTCCATCAGCAACATCACGGGTGACGAAGCTGACCGCCATCTGCCCGTCATCCTCGGCACCATCTCCCACAAGAGCAAGCAGTATAGCAGCGTCGTGGAACAGGCACAACGCAAGGCTGCGGCCAACGATCCTAATATCTATCTCATCGACATGAGCGATGCCGGACTCAGAGAAGACAACCTCCACTTCGACTCTGCCTGGACCGAATACCTCGGCAAGAAGATGTTCAATGTACTGGTGCAAATAGGTGCTGTCGACGGTGATACCATTGAGGTGAAGAAGCCCGTCACCGAAGTGCAGCCCTCTGATACGACTTCCGACTCCACCTTCGGCGACATCACCTTCGCTGCCGAGCGCTCATGGGACTTCACCAAGACATGGAGCGACAGCACGAAGAACGCGCTCGCCGTAGGGGGTGAGACCACAGGTTGGTATGCCAAAAGCGGATGGGGCTATCGCTATGTTCTCTCTTTCTCTGATCCGGCAGAATTGACAACCATAGACGGCTACGTCATCAAGGAGACCCAAGGACTCTATTTCACATCGAAGACTGGTAACCGGCTCTGTGTCAACCCCGACAAAAACATTGGCCTCTATGCTGGCGGATGCACCATCATCGTGCCACAGGTGAAACCCGGACAGTATGTCTCTCTTGTCACTCAGACCGCCAAGGCCAGTTCGGCACGTGGATTGGTGCCCACTGCTGCCAGCAAGCAGAACTTGGACTCCATTGCCGGTGGTTATGCATCGAAGAAACAGGTAACCAATGTGTGGTGGATACAGGATACCTTCACTCAACCAGTCGATGCTGAGTTTGAGATTACGGGTGGTGGCATCTTCATTTATAAGATTGCGGTCAGCAACAGCGACCCGCTGTCACCCACGCCTACAGGAATTAGTACTGTTGCCGCGCTCCATAATGATACGCGTCTATATACCCTCTCGGGAGTAGCTGTCGAGGCTCCCGTGGGACCGGGCATCTACATCAGAAACAACAAGAAAATTGTAGTCAAAGGCAATGTCCTGCCTTAGCCTCATTCATAATCGCTAAATAATAAATAAGCAGTGCCTGCCTCAATGGTTTTAAGAGCATAATCTTGCCCGACCTATTTTTGGAAAAAGCTGAATTATGTTTACAAAATCACGTCATGATTTTAACACTTTTTTGAGTCAAAATAAACTCAAAATCGGAAGAAAATCTGACAAAAATCGAAAATCAATCGGTTCTTCGGCGAGAAGCCGTCGACATTTCGGCGAAATGTCATCGGCTTCTCGCCGAAAGGTCGCGGTCATTTCGCCGAAATGTCGGTGGCTTCTCGCCGTAATGTCGTCGGCCTTTCGGCGTTCTTCCGACGTCAAATCGGCGATATTTTGTCTTTAAATTTATAATAGTCTCATACTCAGTCTATTATAAAAGTGCCCCAAAATCGGCGTTTTTCCGACCAAAGACCGTCTTGTTGAAAATGTCGCCCTTCTCAGAGACCATTTAACACAAATAATATTGACAATTCCACTTGCCTTAGTTTTCCTTTTCTTTTGCAGGAGGCGTGGAGTTGTTTGAACTAAACGGCATCTGTCCGTTCAGCAGGAAGTCGCGGTACATCCGTTGACTGGCAAACGACGGTTTGATCTTCTCATATCCGGCATACTGACTGTCAGAGAGTATCTTACGCAGTTTCTTTTCGTATTTTGTCTCGCGTTTCTCCATTTTGCTGAAGAGATCTTCCGACGATGATGAGCTGCTTTGCGAACTCCTAAAGCCACCACCGGGACCGCCCATGCCGCCGCCGGGGCCGCCCATGCCGCCACCATGGCCTCCCATGCCACCGCTGGGACCGCCCATACCGCCACCATGGCCGCCCATGCCACCGCCAGGACCGCCCATACCGCCGCCGGGACCGCCCATGCCGCTACGGCCTTGAGGTGCGTTGCCTTTGGACTTGCCATTGGATGTCTGACCTTCAATGATGTCGGCATAGCTACTATTCAGCTTCTTTACCTTTGCCAACTGTTTGTCAGTCAGACCGAGGGTGGCTGTCATATAAGTGTTCAAACTGTCGACCGTCAGACGGGCATGTCCACGTTTGCCACGCGGGCCTTGACCTCTGAAGGGTGGACGCTGTGACATCTGCTGTGTCTTGTTATTCTGTTGATTTTGTGGAGGTGCAGGCGGCAGACTGTCTGTTGGCTGTTGAGCAAAGAGAGTGACTGCGACAACAGACAGTACCGCGAGCATGAAATGTCTTAAAAAAATGTTTTCCATCGTATCGATATTACCTGATTCTAAAGATTTGGAGCGATTCTTTTTTCTATTATATCGCAAAGATAATGTTATCGTAGCAGACCACTCATATTTATTCAACTAACGGGCGATAATATTCAGCCAACGGATAGTCTTCGGTCAATTTCCGGCGTATCAGACATATCCTATAGAGGGGGAGATGCCCGATGTTCAGATTCGTTTTTGGAAAATGGTTAGTATTCTTTTGAAGTCTTATTCTTATTTGGCAAGTCAATTGTTTGAATCCAACTATACATCTTTGTCCACCGCCAAATTGTAGCACGTGAGAGACTAGTTATATTTCGGATTTGAGCACTAGACAAGCCTATCCGCATCAGATAACAAACCTGCATCTGTTTCTCATTAAATTTGTCTAACTTCGTCAGCAATTGGCTCTTGAATGTAGGATATAGTTCGTCAATAGCCTTATATAGCCTTCTCCATTCCTTTTCAGACATTTCCTTGGTACCTTTTGAAGCCTTTCTAATTGAATTAATAACATCTTCAGCGCTGATTTCCAGTTCCGAATGATGCAACAAATTAATGATCATCTGATTTTGTTCCATCTTCTCGGTAAGAAGAGCTTCTTTTTGCTTTAGCTCTTCACTATATTTGACCAAATCTTTATCTAATTTGCCTACCTTGTTTTTCGTCTCCTCAAGTTCTTTCTTTAAATGATCTAAAAGGACCTTAGAATTATTGAGTTCCTTATCCTTTGTTTGAATCTCAGTAAGAAGTTCTTTCTTAACGACTATCAATTTATTTCGATCATTTGAAAGCTTTAATAATTCTTTCAGAAGAACGTTCCTTTTATAAATAATAAGGAAGACAGCTAACAAGATGATTACTACCATACCAATCGTGGAATTCCTAAGCTTTGATTGGATTTCATCTCTTTCCTTAATGATCTTCTCTTCTTTGCCTTTTTCTTTGTAATATTTAAATTCGTTGTTGACAGTTGCTGCTAACTCCTGTCTCTTACCTATATCGAGAGAGTCACTTATTTGTATATATTCATTAGCAAGAGCATTGGCTTTTGTGGTTTGATGCAGTCCGTTATAAAGAAAGAATAATGCTTTCGAGGCATCATACATCCTGAAATAATCTTTGTTATTATGGAGAATGCAAGTGTAATAATAAATAGAAGAATCTTTTTTCCCTATAAGATTATAGTACTCTCCATAAGCAAAGCATTTGTTATCGTTCTCATTGCTAACCTTATTTTTATCAAGGAGATTAAAACATAAAGAAGCATTTGTGGTGTCCTTTATATATGAAAACTCAGACAGAAGCGCACTTAGTATTTCTGAGTCTTTTAATAAATCAGGGCTGGCAGTAATCGAGTCCAATGTATATACATAAATGTCCTTGGCTTGTTTCAGACTGTCCAGGACAGTATAAGACAAGCCCAAATGCATTAGGCATGTGAGTTCCGTTTTATTTATTTTTCTCGATATCTCATATTCCTTTTTAGCATACATATGAGCATTGGTATAGTCTTGAACGCCATAAAACAAATAAAACAGATTGGAATAAGCATTTCTTAACATGATGGAGTCAAGACCAGAGTTTTTCTCCGCAAGTTCTGCGGACTTTAAGAAATACATCAGAGCCCTAGGGGTATCTTGCACATCCCTGTAAACACTTCCTGCATAGTAGTAGACCTCCTGTTTTTCGGCATCAGAGCCATTCTTCTCATAAAAAGCTAAAAGTTGCCTTACTGTCGCATCTGACTTTTGAACGATGCCTGCCTTATCTTGTAGACGAAGTCTCACCAGATTGAACTGATTAATCACGGCGGCAGATTGATTGGGAATAATAACATCTAAGGAATCCAACATCGTCAATGCGAGCGTAGGATTTGAATCACCAACCTCTTTTATCTCTTCTATCTTGTGAGTCATACTTCTATTATTATTGCAGGACAAGACAAAGACAAGAAGAAACGGAAGGATGAAAGCTTTTTTGATATAATTGGCTTGCATGGGTAATTTGTTTTTTTGCAAAGCTAATACATATAAATGATGCCACTGCCAAATTGCCGTTAAATAATGTTTATGGGTTGTTTCAATGTGTTTCAAAAAGTTGCTTCGCATAGAATCTAAGATAAAGCTTGATAGTCTTGCTAAATAGTTGGATTACAGGAAAATGCACGGTGTGACAAGGCTTGTAACAATATTTTAACATTTTGTTGAAACACTTTGAAACAACAAAGGTTGCCATTATTTCCAAATAATAACTTAACTTTGCGACGAATACTAAAAACAAGAAGAATGAAAAAGTTTATTTCGATTTTAATTGCAATGTTGACTTTCTGTACGCTTACATCGGAAGATGTTGCAGAAAATTTAGGTGCTCCAATATCATTGCGAGTTCGCCACCCTATTGGTGGAGCTACTCGGCCTTCAAAATCTCCTGCCAACTTCTTAACATCTTTAGAAGTTGTATATGACTCAGATGATGATTTTCTATATTTCTACGATGAGAAGGATGATACAGTATCATTCTTTATTTACAATGATGAGAATGTATGTGTTTCACAAGGTGCATGCAATTTTAACGAAAGTCATTCATACTCAATGTCACTAGGCTTAGGCACGGGATCATATACCATTATAGTGCTAATTAACGGTGTTGAATATTGTGGCAATTTTGATGTTTGAAAATGCTCTTTGGGTCAGAAACATCATGAACCAATGATGGCATAGCATTGGTGTCAACACATGATTGTACAATAATTTCATATCAGCATCTCTTAAAGGATTGCAAGATGTGTTACTCTTTTGAGTGCCATCTCTTTTCTAGAATTTGAATTATATGAATAACATAGAAGACATAACAGGGAATAAAGCTTCTTCAAAAGTTTTAGTTGCAGGTGGAGCCGGTTTCATCGGTTCCCATTTGTGCGACCGTCTTTTGCTGGAAGGTTATGAAGTTGTATGTGTTGACAACCTTTACACGGGCAGCATGGCCAATATCCGGCATTTGCTTCACAATCCGAAGTTCAGGTTCATCCGACATGATATCACCTCACCTCTTTCTATAGAGGGTCTGTCCTTTGTCTTCAACTTAGCTTGTCCGGCCTCTCCAGTCCATTATCAGAAGGATGCTGTCTATACGACTAAAACCGCTGTGTTGGGAACATTGAATATGCTGGAGCTGGCCAGGACAAACGGCTGCCCGATAATGCAATCCTCCACCAGTGAGGTATACGGCGATCCTCTAGTCCATCAGCAGACGGAAGACTATTACGGCAATGTCAATCCTGTCGGCGTCCGTTCCTGCTACGATGAAGGAAAGCGGTGTGCCGAGAGCCTCTGCATGGATTACCACCGGCAGTATTGCGTTTCCGTCAAGATAGTCCGCATCTTCAACACGTATGGCCCGAGGATGGCGGTGGATGACGGCAGAGTCGTTTCCAACTTTATTACACAGGCCTTGCTTGACAAGCCAATCACCGTATATGGCGACGGAACCCAGACGCGGTCGTTTCAATATGTAGACGACTTGATTGAGGCAATAATGCGTGTAGCCAAGACGGACGATAGTTTTACAGGTCCTGTCAATTTAGGGAATCCAGAAGAGATTTCAATCAATACGCTGGCGTCTGTGGTCATGGCTCTGACAAAGTCGCATTCCGACATAACATCAAAGCCACTGCCTCAGGATGATCCGAAACGAAGATTTCCGGACATTTCCCTTGCTGTGCGACAGCTTGATGGTTGGGAGCCAACAGTTGATATAGAAGAAGGGCTGGACAGGACTATAAACTATTTCAGAACAGTGTACTCATGAAGAAGGAATACGATTATCTTATAGTGGGTGCCGGCTTGTTTGGAGCCACGTTTGCCTATATGGCCCGGCAAAGGGGCAAGCGGTGCCTGGTAATAGACAAGCGCTCACACCTTGGCGGTAATTTGTACTGCGAGGATGTGGACGGGATAATCGTCCATAAATACGGTCCGCATATTTTCCATACCAGCGATGAGAAAGTATGGGAGTTCGTTAACGGAATTGTATCCTTCAATCAGTACACACTAAACTCTTTAGCCAACTATAACGGAAAACTCTACGACCTTCCCTTCAATATGCATACCTTCTATCAGCTGTGGGGAGTGACGAAACCTGAAGACGCCGCAGCAATTATTGATCGGCAAAGGAAAGCTGCCAATATACATACGCCGCGCAATCTTGAGGAACAGGCTATCCGCCTTGTCGGATATGATGTGTATGAAATTCTCATCAAGGGGTATACAGAAAAGCAGTGGGGACGACCGTGCAGTGAGTTGCCCGCAGATATCATCAGACGTCTGCCGGTTCGTCTAAACTTTGACAACAACTATTTCAACGACCGTTATCAAGGCATACCCGTAGAAGGCTACAATAGGCTAACGGAAGGCTTACTGAAGAATACCGAGTGCCGTACCGGCTGTAACTTCATAAGCAACAGAGACAGTCTTGAAGGTATTGCGGATAAAATAGTTTACACAGGCCCTATTGATGAATTCTTCAATTACAGACTCGGAAGGTTGGAGTATCGCAGCCTGAGATTTGACCAGGAGGACCTGTCCGTTAACAACTTCCAGGGCAATGCTATTGTGAACTACACCAATGCCGAAGTGCCTTATACGCGAATAGTGGAGCACAAGTGGTTCGACGTTCACAATGTTGAAGCTGTCAAAGCACCTCACACCGTTATTACCCGTGAATACCCGCAGGACTTCAAAGGCGGGAACGAGCCATACTATCCGATAAACGATGAAAGCAACATAAGCTTGTATCAGCAATATCTCTTCTTGGCAAAGAAGGAAGCTGCAAATACGGTGTTTGCGGGCAGACTGGGCTCATACAAATACCTGGATATGGACAAGACTATAGCACTGGCAATATCGTTAGAAAGGAAAGAGCATGAATAAGGAACTTAGGAAAATAGCAGACTATCTTCTCTTGAAGAGCTCATATATCCAGGACATAGGATTGTTCCATGGCAAGATGGGTATTGTGGTCTCCTTATATGCATATGCAAGCAAATATAGCGAACCTTTATTGGAGGATTTCGCATGGGATTTGCTCCAGCAGATTTATGAAGGCGTGCATACCGATACACCTGTCGGATTGGAGTACGGTCTGGCGGGGATAGGCTATGGCACGACACTGCTTTCTAAGCTCGGCTTGGTTGAGTGTGACTTGAATTCAATACTTGTGGATGTCGATGCCAAGATAATGGAGCGGGATCCCCGCCGGATGCAGGACTATTCTATGCGTACAGGTGTAGGAGGAGTGTTGCTCTACCTTTCCCTAAGGAAGGAATGCGTTGGGCCGCTGTTGACATTCGACAGCCAATACCTGGCTGAACTGGGGTCTACGGCAGTAGGCAAGGTGACGCTTGATCCGGCTGTGAGCCTGTTGGACTTATTAAAAGAGCCGCCGTTTGCTGTTGATGGTTATCTTGAAAAGCCTATCGGCATTGACGGAGGCTCGGCATACTACATTCTAAAAGACATCCTCTCATGACAAGCATCTTTATATTTAACAATGCCAGCCGTGCGGCAGGTTATGGTATAGGCACGTATGTCAGGCAGCTGGCTGACGGCTTGCGCAGAGCTCATGACACCAGGGTATCTCTCGTGGAGATGTATGCAGGGACTAAAGAGCTTGCGATATCCGATGATGAGGACGGGATGCGCCATTATCTTATCCCGTCTTTGAATTCCGGTATGGAAAACGAGAACTACTGCCGCATTATTTTTTATTTCCTTGCTAGAAATATTGACCATAATGGGTGCGGCAGAATGGTGTTCCTGTTCAATTACTTCCAGCATTATCCGTTAGCAGCGCTGCTCAAGTCCTGCTTTCCAAACAGTTGCATAGTGCTGACTGTGCATTACATGAACTGGTGTTTCGAACTGAAGGGTAATGTCCGACGCATGAAGGCAATCACAGCCGATGGCTATGAGCCTAAAAGTGACAAGGAGAAAGAGCTGATAGCAAGTTTTTCTGGCGAAGAGAAATTCTTGCATTTAGCAGATGCCGTGCTCGTTCTGTCAAGGCGCACAAAGGAAATCCTGACCGTTGACTACAAGGTATCAAATGACAAGATGCATCTTGTTTACAATGGAACAGCCGGTGAGGTATGTCGCAACTCCTCATCGCCTGCCGGCAAGTGGTTACGGCGCGATATTCTATATGTCGGACGCCTGGACGAGATTAAAGGACTGAAGTATCTGATAAGCGCCTATGGAAAGGTTGTCGATAAATACCCGGATATACACCTCGTGATTGTGGGTGACGGTGATTTTCAGCCTTATTTGGAACAATGCAGGAAGATGCAGGGACGTGTTTCCTTCTTGGGCAAGATGCAAAGTGGTGATGTAGACAGTGTATATCAGTCTGCATATATGGGTGTAATGCCTTCATTTCATGAGCAGTGCAGCTACACAGCCATAGAGATGATGCGTCATGGCATACCCGTCATCGGTACAGACTCCACCGGTCTGTCTGAAATGCTTGATGCTGTTCCCCAACTGCGGGTGCATATTGATGAAGACGAATTCAGCGAAGACAGTTTTGTGTCGCAGATAGCTTTAAGGATGGATATGCTGTTGTCTGACAATGCCGCTTACCGTCTTGCCTCGGATGCAGTCCAAAAGCAGTATGAGAAGAGGTACACACTTGACGCCATGATACAAGGAGTGAGTGACGCTGTGCTGAGTTTTCACGAGAAGTCTTCACCCATCGTCTCCGCAGACTATCTGCCGCACATGGACAAACAGATGACGGCCTTAATCAACAGGCATCCGGATATAGATATGGAATTCTACGGCATGGCAGGCATCGGCATCTATCTTTGGTGGCGTATGCTACAGTTGGAGAAGAATGGCGGTGCCGGTACAAGCCAGTATGCCACAATAAAGGAGAATCTAACCCGTTATCTGGATTGGGTGGAGGCAGTCATAGATGACGAGCCAGCCGGAGAAGAATTGCGCGCAATGCTTTACAGTATGAAGGAGCATGGCTTTTGTCCGGCATTGGCAGAGCGCATTTTGGAGCATGGAGGCGGTGACAGTGAAGGACTTTCTTTCCCGTCGGAAGAAGAGATTTTACACAATGCCTTAAAGATATGCACCTGCAAAATATAGCAGCTCTCCTACCAGTTAAAGACGGGACCCGGAATCATGGAATAAAGGCTCGTTGTAAGTCACCTATGAATTAAAAGCATATAGTTTGAGATGAAAACAGTTCTTGAATCTTTCTTAGATACATTGGACATCAGCTATACCAAGCATTTTGTCAGGACGCTGTATCAAGAGCATCCTCACAAAAACAACATGTATGGGTTGAAGCGAATGTTGGATGTCTATGGCGTAAAGACGGTGGGTGTATATGTCAACAACAAGGATTTACCAAAATTGAACTATCCTTGTATACTGCATACCCATGGTGACTTTGTAATAGGTTTGGATTGTGATTCCAGTACTGTGAGATTTTTACAGCATGGTAAAGAAATCGCCCTGACACATGACGCTTTTCGGCAGACCTGGACAGGCAATGCTCTTGTAGTGCAGGAAACGACCGATGCTATTGAACCGGACTATAAAGAGCATCGACATGATGAGTTGGTATCTAAGGTAAAAACATATTGTATCCCAGTGATGCTGGCAATAGCAGCAGTCATTGGCCTGGCAAGCAATTTAGGGAATATAGGAGTCTCCCAGTTAATACGCATATTGCTGAGTTGTGCCGGCATCATTGTCTGCAGCCTTCTTATGGAGAGGCAACTGTACGGTGAAAGCCGCTATGGTGACAGGGTTTGCAGCTTGTTCCACCATGCCGACTGCAGCAGCGTGCTCGACGGTCCACGTGCTAAAGTATTCGGTATCAGTTGGAGTGAGGTGGGATTGGGGTATTTTGCGGCCAACATCCTTCTGCTCTCCCTCCTGCCCTCTTGTTCCGACACGGTAGCCGTAATCAACTGGGCGGCCATGCTGTACGGAGTATGGAGCATCCACTATCAATGGCGCGTGGCCAGAAACTGGTGCGTGCTGTGTACGATAGTACAGGGCATCATCTGGACGATGGGCATCATTACGATTGCCGCGCACACAAAAGAGCCGTTGGCTCTAAGCCTAATGAGTTGCCTTCAGTCGTGTATGGTTTTTGCCGTCTGCATAATGGCAGTGCACTTTTATGCCTCAGCCTGCGCCACGGAGGACAAGTACGAGCGCGCAGTGCAGCATTACCGTGCCCTTAAAGCAAATGGTGACATAGCCAAACTGCTCATTGAAAAAGGCGAGTATTATGAGACCACTCTCAATGATTCCTCGATCATATTTGGAAATCCTGACGCGAAGATGCGCGTGACTATACTGAGCAATCCACACTGCAATCCATGCGCACGAATGCATAAGCGTGTAGGAAAGCTATTGAGTATGGAAGAAAATGAAATTTGTGTACAATATATCTTCTCGTCATTCAATGAGGAACTAGAAAACAGCAACCGATATTTAATTTATTGCTATCTTAACAATACCAGGAAAGAGGCGCTGCACAAGTTCGCCCTCTGGTATGCAAAGGATAAGTTCGATTACAAGAAAATAATCGCAAAGAGCGAAGTAAACTTACATACGGAAATGATTGAAACGGAGATGAAAAAGCATCGCCAGTGGCGTAAGAAAACTTCGTTGATGACTACTCCTGCTGTATTGGTAAATGGTTATAAGCTTCCTGATGAATACCATTTGGAAGATTTAACCATGATTGACGATATCAAGATAACCGAGAAGAATATTTTACAACATATTAATAACTAAGGTATAACAAAATTGAGAGTCGATAATCATGAGGTATACAATCGATATGTAATCATTGTGGAGATTAGCATACCACTTTGACAATAGATTAGCTACCTATTGAAGTAAAGTTGCTATTAATAATTATTTCTATTGAGTATGAGAAAAATTAGAAAGTTTTTATTGAATGACTCTACTGAGAGACTATCCTCTTTTGAGATGAGTTCCATTATGGGAAGTTGCAATGAAAAAAGTTATCACTACTATTTGCGTTGCTATCAAGATTACCCTGATGGAACAGAAGTTGAGAATTGTTCTAGAGAAACCGCAAAAAGTCACTGTGGAAGTATCGAGTATGCAGTTTGCGTTGCGACTTATTATTAAGTCAAATTAACCATTTGTTATGTCTAGGCAGCATAAAACCTGCCTAGACATTAATAGTTTTCAATAACTGATTTTAATGCTATCTCTAAAATGATGAAGTATTTTATACAATTGCTTTTTCTTTTAATAAGCATTTTTGCGCAGGCACAGACAGACACGATAGGCGTGTCGCAGTTCACGGCGATTTACCGCTATCAGTGCAAGACGACGAACGCACAGGGTCAGCCCGTAACCGACTCGATGTTGATTGCCGTGCAAACTTCCAATGGCATCACGAAGAGCTTCCCCTACGACGAATACGAAGGGCAGAAGCGGGGCAACTACCGCATTGCCGACGGTTATCAGGGTGCCCAGATGCACATGGGTACCGTCTACATCAACTATCCCGAAGGCCGTATCACGACCCACGAGATGCTCTATCCCTACCGCTATCAGACCGACGAGGCTCTTGAGAAGCCAAAGTGGGAACTGACGGAGGCGCAGGACAGCATCTTCGGCTACGCCTGTCAGTCGGCCAAGACCAAGTATCACGGCATGACGTGGAACGCTTACTACACCGAGGACATTCCTTCCGGAGCAGGGCCATGGAAATTAGGAGGGCTGCCAGGGCTGATTACGAAGGTTTCGGATGCCAACGGCATACATACCTTCACGCTCTGCGGACTGCTGAAAGAAGAGCAGCCGATCGTGTTCACCGAATATGTTACTTGGGTTGCGCCCGATGGTCACGGTAAGTTTGCAAAGCAGCGTGTGGACTATCAGAAGATGTCGGCCGCTAAGTTCCTGGCCTATAAGAAGAAAGTGCTGGGCAACAGCCGCTATCTGAAAGAGCCCACCTATTATGCAGCTGACCCCATGCAAGCTTTTGGATATGTAGAATCAAGCTGGAACAAAGCAGGCGATAACATTAGTAGTGTAGCCGGCGTGGTGCTCGTAACCAATCCGCGACAGTATCAGCCATTGGAAATCAAATAAGTCATGATGAGAAGATTCCTTTATATATTGTTGTTGACAGCGATGGCCTTGCCCGCTTCAGCCCAAGTGAAGGTAACGGGCTTCGTTACGGACTTACAGAAGAAGCCCGTGGGCGATGTCGTCGTAAAACTGATGGGCGGCGGCCGAACGCTGGCCTACACCAGCAGCAATGTAAAGGGAGCCTACTCGTTGGAGCTGAAGAGCATGCCAAAAGGCGAAGTGACGCTGCAGTTCAACCACATCAGCTATGAGAAGGAGACGGAGACCCTGACGCTGAAGGACCGGCTGACGAAGGTCGACATGATGCTCACGCCAAAGAGCATCAGCCTGAAGGAGGTGATGGTGAAGCCCGACCCGCTGCATCAGCGCGGCGACACGCTGAGCCTCCATCTCGCGTCGTTTCTCGGCAAGGGCGACGTCACGCTGGAGGACGGGCTGAAGCGGCTGCCGGGCGTTGACGTCTCTAAGAATGGAGCCGTCAGCTACATGGGCCGCAATATCTCGCAGTTCAACATCGAAGGACTGGACTTGTTAGGCGGCAAATACAACCTCGCCACACAGAACATCCCGGCGGACTACGTGACGAACGTGGAGATTGTGCGCAACCACCACAGCCGAAGGGTGGACCGCGACGTGCCCAGCAACGAGGTGTCGATGAACGTCAAGCTGTCGAAGAAGGCGAAGTTCAAACCGTTCGGACAGGAAGACATGGGTGCTGGATACATGAAAGACGGCAACGACAGGCTGCAAGCGCTGTTAGGCTTGACGGGCATGCTGTTCACCGATAAGTTCCAGACCATCTGCTCGCTGAAGGAATGTAACTATAAGAACTTCGCCCGTGCGGACATGATAGACCATTTCGGTGGCTCGGGCATCAGTACGCCCGCCACATCGCTGTTTGGCGGCTTCGACGGCGGTGCGCCGCCACAGGGCGAATACCTCTACCAGCGCAACGGCATGGCGACGCTCAACGGCATCCAAAAGTTAGACTCGGTGACGACGCTGAAGGTGAATGCCGACTACAGCTACCACCAGGCCACCCACGACATCAGTCAGAGCAGTACTTATCTGGCGGGAGCGGGCGACTACGTTACCGTGAGCGAACAGACCTCACCACTCTCGAAGGTACACCTGCCCAAGCTGTCGATGAACTACCAGAAGAATGCCGACCGCTTGTTTCTGAACGAGACGTTTGTGGTGAAAGGGAAGTTTGAGAAGAACGAGGGCGACGTGTTGGCCAATCAGCAGCAGGTGGAGCAGCGGCGGCGGACTACTTCCTTCGAGGCGGGCAACAACCTGTCGTGGACCGGCAAGACGGAGAAAGGCACCAGCCGGGACGTCAACGCGTCGGTATCGTTCAAACGGACACCTACGCTCAAGCTCTCCTTCGTCAACGACGGTCAGAGCTACGGACAGACGGCACAGTCGTCCACGCTCTCGATGTACGTCGGCTCATCGTTCGTCATTCCCATCGGCAAGGTGTTCAAAATCGGTCTGCCCGTCCGTGTGAGCGCGGTTTATGATAACGTGGAAACCAACCGCGTGGCAACAGGCGAGATGAACGACATCCGCGGGTGGGCACTCACGCCCAGCGTCAATCCCGGCTTCGAGATCCACTCGCGCAACGGCCGTTTCTTTCTGAGTGCAGGATTGGGTGCCTCACTGAAGGCGCTGTACTATAACAAGCTCCATTACACGAAGCCAGTGCTCAATCCCTCGATGGGCATCAACTACACCTTCTCGGCCAACAGCAAGCTGCAGTTCTCTACGGGCTACTCTACACTGATTGGCGACATGATGTCGCTGCTCACGGAGCCGATGCAGGTGGACTACCGCACGGTGCGTGCCTCGTCGGGCATCATCGGCGAGACGGACACATGGTATACATCGGGCGACTGGCAGTGGCAGCTGCCCATGCAGTACTTCACGCTGAGCCTCGCCGCCAGTCACAGCGAGGGCAAGCGCAACACGCTCTACGCCCAACGCGTCAGCGGCATCGACATCAGTAGCAGTGCACTGCAGCACGACACCCGCAGCCGCAGTACCAACTTCTCCGTCAGAAGCACGAAGAACTTCCCGAGCATCTTCACCAAGCTCGGAGCGGATGCCAGCTACGGTTTCGGCAGTGGTGAACAGGCCCTCACTTCCTCAGACGGAGCCACGGACATCATCAAGGTCCGTTCCAACGACTACGGTCTCCACGGCAATGCGTCCGTCGCGCCCATCCAGTGGCTCGAGCTGAACTATGACATCAGCTACGGCTGGTCGCGCACCCGCTACTCCGACGAGCGCAACACCGTGACCTCACTCGCTCACAGCGGTGCCATCCACGTGTTTCCCATCGCCATCCTCGACCTCTCAATGGATTACAACTACGTGCGCCGCCAAATCAGCGCCGACCAATATAAGCGCATGTCCCTCTTCAATGCCTCGGCTCAGCTTAAATGGAAACGCTGCGTCCTCCGCCTCGAAGTCACCAACCTCCTGAACCAGCGCAGCTACTCCTACACGGTCTTCGACGGCATCAACACCTACAGCTACGACTACGGGCTGTGCGGCCGTACCGCCATGCTGAGGGCAACGTTGAAATTATAAGGCGGCTCCGGATATTCTCCGTGAATTGCACATTACTAAATGGCAAACTTCGTATCTAACAAGTCGTGTGGTACTATGACTACCAAGCAGTGGCACTAATGCTTGTACGCAATTGGTGTGGACATTCCGTAACACTAAATGGCAAAATTATAAATCACAAAAATACCAGACAATGAGATACTTCACCGAGCACAGACTTATTTTCATACCGTCAATCCTGTATGCTGTAGAGAAAGGCAGCATTTTCATTGATCAGTTTGTGAAGGATTCCTTCAAGAAATACGGTATCAGAAGCGTCTTCATGACTGTCATGAGTCTTGGTCGGTAGGTAATGACACTTTGCACCCACCACCTTCAATTCGCAGGTCAGCACGATGTATGGCAACCAAGTATCCCTCTCTAATTTGATGATGTACTTTTTAAATAAATTAAAAAATCTACAGAAGAAATGAAGATATTAAAACACTTCCCGCATTACAGGCAGTTAGACGCCTCCGACTGCGGTCCAACAGCCTTGCGTATAATAGCAAGGTTTTACGGAATGAACTATTCTGCGGAGATGCTTCGCAAGCACTGCCATATATCCCGTCGTGGAGTTAACATGTTGGGCATCAGCGAAGGCGCGCATTATATTGGCTTTGATACGGTTGGCGTGAAGATGTCTTTTGAACAATTGGTTGAAGAAAGCGTGTTCCCTTGTATCCTTCATTGGAACCAGAATCACTTTGTTGTCTGCTATGGCATAAAGAAATGTAGAAACGGAAACTATAAAATACACATCTCCGACCCTGCCTCCCAACGACTGACCTACTCAAGAGCGGAGTTCGAGAAATGTTGGATAGGTACAAACACGGGGAAGGACGGCAGCGGCGTGGCACTGATGCTTGAGCCGGGTGACAACTTTGGCTGTGTTGAAGACGAGTATATAAAGAACAAGCGAAGTATATTATCGTTTGTTCATTATTTCACTCCCTACCGCAGCATGATAGGGCAGTTGCTCCTTGCCATGCTCCTGAGCAGTCTGATACAGATGGTGCTGCCGTTTCTGTCACAGGCAATGGTGGACCAGGGAATCAACGGGCGAAACCTGAATATCATAACGCTTATACTTCTGGCGCAATTGGGATTCTTTGTGGCAACGCTGAGCATTGACTATATCCGCTCGTGGATAATGCTGCATATGAATTCCAGGATTGACATTCAGCTAATTGCCGACTTTCTGATAAAGCTGACCGCCATGCCGCTGCGGTTCTTTGACTCACGTATGACGGGTGATATTCTACAACGCATAGGAGATCACGGGCGCATCAAGAACTTCTTGCTTTCCAACAGCTTGCGCATTGTTTTCTCACTGATCAACTTTGTTGTATTCCTCGCCATCCTTGCTTATTACAGTGGGCTGGTGCTGACTATATTCCTAGTTGGCAATACACTGTATGTGACTTGGATATCATTTTTTATGCGCTACCGCCGTGAGTTGGACATCAAGCGGTTCAATCAGTCGGCTCTTGAGCAGAGCAAGATGATACAGCTGGTGCAGGGCATGCAGGACATTAAGCTGAACAACTGTGAACGTCAGAAACGCTGGGAATGGGAAAGAATACAAGTCAAGCTGTTCCAGATAGGGCTGAAAGGTCTGCAAATAGGACAGATACAGCAGTCGGGCTCGGTATTTTTTACGCAGACCACTCATATACTAATATACTTTATTGCCGCCAAGTCGGTAGTGGAGGGCTCGATGACCCTTGGTATGATGATGTCGCTAACCTATATCATAGGTCAGGTATCAGCGCCCATCGGTGAGTTCATCAGCTTTGCACAGTCGTTTCAGGACGCGAAGATAAGTTTGGAGCGACTAAATGAGATCCACGCGCAGAATGATGAGGAAACGGACATTGATAAGAAACTTCCTGTCGTGCCGTCAAAGCATGATATAGAGATTAAGAACCTATCGTTCAGTTATAACGGATCGGAGGACGAGTTGGCACTGAGGGATGTCTCTCTATATATTCCTGCCCACAAGGTGACGGCGATTGTGGGCGAGAGTGGATGCGGAAAGACCACGCTCATCAAGTTGTTGCAGGGCTTTTATGAGCCGACGCATGGCAGTATACAGGTGGGCGACACCGACCTTTCGAACATAAATCCTCATGTATGGAGGGCTGCAACGGGCTCCGTGATGCAGGACAGTTTTATATTTTCTGACACCATAGCTAACAACATCGCCGTCAACTCGGACGAGACAGACAGGGAGCAGATGGAAAATGCGGCGCACATGGCCTGCATAGACGACTTCGTGAAATCATTGCCCTTGGGTTATGACACCGTCATAGGCATGGAGGGGAAGGGCGTGAGCCAGGGCCAGCGGCAGCGTATCCTCATAGCGAGAGCTATATATAAGAACCCCGAATATATCTTTCTTGACGAGGCTACCAATTCGCTTGATGCCACCAATGAAGCAAAGATCATGGACAATCTGAGGCAATTTTACAAAGGCCGTACGGTGGTGATCAGTGCGCACCGCCTAAGTACGGTCTGCGACGCAGACCAGATCGTAGTGATGAACGGTGGGCAAATCGTAGAGCAGGGCAATCATGATACGCTGCTAAAGAAACGTGGCAGATACTATGAACTGGTGAAACACCAGATAAACATGATAGAGGAATAAATGATATGGAAACAATGGACTCGAAAGACATTCGCCGTCATTGTCCCGAAGTGGACAATCTTATGAAAGGCAGGATGCCATTTGTGACGCGCTACGGCATCACAATTGTAGTACTTGCCATTACAGTCATTGTCGTGTCGCTGCTCTTGTCGGGTGGAGCTTCACAACAGCTGATGAAGGGGATGATAGAACATACAATAGAACAGATAAAGTCTAAAATATAACACTAAAAGATCAATGAACTCAAGAAATTGTGTAATATCGGCCGTGGGTAAAAACAGCCTTCACAGAGGGTGGACAGAAGGCAATTGCGACTTTGACTTACATCTGGTAGTGTATGATGATTCGCTGGAGCAATTCCGCAACGATGCGAAGCATGTCTGCCACATAAAAGGATATAAGCTGAAGGTGATATATAAGTACCTTGAGGCAAACCCACAATTTAAGGATATGTATGACTACTACTTCTTCCCTGACGATGACATAAGGATGGATGCTGCCACAATCAACGCTCTGTTTGATGCCATGCGCCGCTATGAACTGAAGATAGCTCAGCCGGCTCTAAGAATGTCGTATTATACCTGGCCGCACACATTGTACGACAAATACTGCAGACTGCGCTATACGAATTTCGTTGAGATGATGGTCCCCTGCTTTTCCCGGGAGGCCCTGCATAAGGTGCTGTTCACGTTTAATGAGAATGAGACGGGCTGGGGCACAGAGGCCCATTGGCCGTTGCTGATTGACGCTATGCCGCATGACATGGCTGTCATTGATGAGGTAACCGTAGTGCATACGCGGCCCATACAGTCAGGACAGGAGATACACCGAAGAGAGCTCGCCGCCTATCTGAAAAAGTATGGGCTTGAATTATGGGTGGAGTCCTATGACGTGATACCCTCACGGAATGAGGAGAGACTCGGCTGCGGCAGATCGATATTCCTGCACCTCCGCTCCGTGTTAATGCACTGGATAGGAAGTGAGAGAATTTCGTCCATGTATATCGGTGAGGATGGGTATTTCGGCTACGTCCATTTCCTATACCTGCTTGCGGACATCACCCAGGCGCAGAAGTACAGAGACGCAGCCCTGGACCTGCTGGGGAAAGCGCAGAATGGATTGGGAGAGATAAAGGATGACATGTCCTTTATGCATGGCATTACGGGCTGCTGCTGGCTGATAGAATATCTTGGGGGAGAAAAGCTGTTGGAGGAAGACCCGAAGGAACTGCTGGAGGATGTCGACGCGCACATCCGGCGGTATGAGGAAGCACATGTCGGTGACATGGCCCTGGCGGAACTGGCGGGCATAGGGAAGTATTACCTTGCCAAATACCGCAACAGGCCGGACGCGGACAATCAAAAGGCACTGGAGAGAATAGCCCGGCAAGTCATGACCCGTCAGGATGAGCCACAGTCGTTTCATGACTTGAGGGTATCGCTTGATGCCCTGGAGATCCTTGACGGGTGTGGAGCAACCGAAGAGGCTGTTTCAGGTTTTGCCAGTATGTTGGAACGCAGGACAGACCTTATTGAGCTTTCACGGCTGGAACAGGTGTACAGTCTGTTCAGAATCTACTCTATAACAGGCGACGAATACCTGCATGTCCGTATCAGGGAAGGCGTAAAGAATCTTCCCATCCAGCTGATCAGCCTTGCTGAAGCCCTGATGCTGGCGGAGATGCTATATTATCAGCCATCCGGCAACAATAACCATTAAAAGAAATGACCATGTCAAATAAAACAGCCATCATGTTCGTCACTCATATATTTAATGAGGAGATAGAATGCCAGATCAACAAATTGCGTACAGAAACCGAGGAGCTGGCATCATTGTACGTCGTCTACCAGGTCGACAAGATAAAGCCTGAATTGCCCGATGATGTGAGGCAGTATGGGTTCACTATCGGATCACTGAACAAACTGGGATATACGTCATGGGGCTGTACCATCATGGACGGTAACTTTCACTTTGTCCTGCTGGATTTCTACCGGCAGCATCCTGAATACGATTATTACTGGCTTATTGAGTATGACGTGCGTTTCAACGGCAACTGGGGCACATTCTTCTCGTTCTTCAAAGACAAAGACGAGGATTTCATAACGGCACATGTGGAATCAATGACGGATAATCCGGGCTGGAGCCGCTGGCGTGAGATAGAACTGAGATACATTCCCTTGGATGCTACGGCACTTCTGAAGTCGTTTAACCCGATATGCCGTTTTTCCAACAGGGCGCTTGCACTGCTGCATTCACGTTGTCTGTTGGGAGACCGCGGGCACAACGAGGTATTGATGCCTACGTTGTTCAGGTATTTCAAACTGAGGATTGCCGATTTCGGCGGTACGAGACGTTATGCCTATAAGAATCACCCCAACCTGTTCTATGTTTATGACGAAACTGACAGCGAGCAGGGCAAGTGTACGCATCGTTGCTGTCCAGGACATAGTGAATCAGCGATGAAATACCCAAATATGATTTATCATCCAATAAAATAAAGCACCGGCCGTCTTTTGAACAGACAGATTCAGTAGGCGGGTCGGATATACGTCCCTCTCTTCATAATAGAATAATAACATGGAACAGGATAATCGGCAAAATAAAAACAGCGTTGTGTTTGTCACTCACAAGCTGGACCAGGGCATCCTGGACTACCTGCGCTACATCAGGAAATCGGTCAGTGGCGTTATGGACCTGCTGGTGCTCTATGACGATGCGGCAGGTCCACTGGATGAGAGCCTGCTTGAAGGAATGGATTTCTTCGAGTTCAATTCTTCCCTGCTGACTCATTTCTTCCATTGCCACAATCGTAAATTGCCCAATCCGCTCGTGGCCCTAATAGAATGTGCCAGGCAACATAGGTATAACCACTATCTGCTGATGGAGAACGATATTGCGCTGCGCGGTGACTTGAGGACATTCTTCCAGAGGATGAATGCCATGAGCAGTGTGGATTACATTTATATTGCGACTGATGTAGACGGTGGTCCTCTACGGCATTGGCCCTTGCAGTATATCCATGACAATCCGTTTAAGAATTTATATTTTGCCTGGAGTCAGTTGTTTATGGTCAGCCGTCGTTATCTTGATGCGCTGGAGCTGTTCATGAAGGAGAACAGCACGTTCTATTATGAGTTTCTGCTTCCTACGCTGGCCTACAACCATCACTTGGTAATCCGTCAGTTCGAGAATTTCGGATACCGCTTCGAGGTATCGTGGGGACCTGCTGAATTGTATGAGGGGAAATACCTATATGCCCGGCAACCAAACACCTTTTATCATCCGATTAAGAATTGTCAGATATTTCCTATGTAAAGATGTCTGGGCCGATCCTTGATCTACGGGCTGGGTAGGAGACTGTCTTTCTTGACAGCTCAATGGATGATTTGGTAGGCATACGTCGGCAGGAATGCCGACGCACCTACTTTCTTTTTGATGGAAAGGTTTTATTTCCGAAGTATATAACGTTGTATTCAATATTTCTTTGTAACTTTGGCAATACAAA
>Ga0256406_1002836_pt1 | contig 23235 bp, 21 predicted proteins | sample RumenRJG_03DNA_FD_185986 | JGI IMG/M metagenome (GOLD analysis project Ga0256406, IMG submission 185986) | Bovine rumen microbial communities from Lethbridge, Alberta, Canada - RJG_03 | ecosystem: Host-associated > Mammals > Digestive system > Stomach > Rumen | place: Canada: Alberta | collected... | reverse complement strand
GCGCCTGAAGTTCACTGAAGCGATCTGCGTACATGAAGTTCACATGGTGTATGATCGCAGCGATCTCTACATCCTGGTTATCATGACTTCAAGAGCGGCCAGCTGATTCTTTCCAAAATAAGGCAATATATCAGGCAGGTGCTTAAACGCTATCAAAAGCTGATAGAAAAAAATCTGATGAAATGATGTTCCGCCTCTCCAATGGTCCAATGGAAGGATTCAACAATCTGCCTGAAGATCTGAAGAGAGAATCAAGAGGAGTCAGTAACCTCGAATATACCCGCAGCAGAATCCTTTAGGCAGCACACACAAAGACTTCAATGCCTGCCGTTCCCCGTACCCGTGAAGAGGTACACACTGCCACGGGAAAGAAACGCGGTCCCTATAACAAACAGAAGAACACGCAGGAAAAATAACAGAGTAACTAGTTCAGGAGGAAAATCGTTTCCATAGCATTCCTGCATGTTATGCGGCAGATAACACTTCTGCTCTGTCACATCTCTTCAACATTAAAATCCAGAAGCTTTGGAACACTGATATGCGTGCTCATCAGCTTCTGGATTCTTTCTTTTTTCAGCAGGATAGTTCAGGGTTTCTCCCTCCTTACATTCTGGAGAGCCCCCGCGCATGGCAGGTGCCGTTCCTGCCTACTCTTCTTTGGAATGAATTTCTTCAATGATTTCATCAATCCGCCTGCCCTTTTCCTCTGTCTCATCTTTGACAAAGGTCAATTCAGGCGTTCTTCTGATATCAAGTCTCTGTGACAGTTCAGAACGAATGAAGCCCTTGGCCCGGTTCAGTGCCTTGAGGCCTGCTTCAGCTCTTTCCTCTTTGCCTAAAAACTGGCAGTACACTTTGGCATAGCTGTGATCATTGGATACCCATACATCAGTAATTGTTACAAAACCTACCTTGGGATCCTTCAGATCAAACTGTACGATATCAGATACATCTTTACGAATAATGCTTTCCAGTCTCTTCTGTTTGATGGAAGACATACCTTACTCCACAGGCACCTGTTCCTGCTCGAAAGCTTCAATGGTATCGCCGACCTTGATATCGTTGTAATTCTCAATGGTCAGGCCGCACTCATAGCCGCTGACAACTTCTTTGGCATCATCCTTGAAACGCTTGAGTGAACCAAGCTTTCCAGTATAGACGACAATACCTTCACGGATCAATCTGACACCGCATCCGCTGGTCAGCTTGCCGTCTGTCACCATACAGCCGCCGATGGTACCGACCTTGGATACTTTGTAAGTCTGACGTACTTCAGCCTGGCCAATGACAACTTCTTCATATACCGGCTCAAGCATACCTTTCATGGCGTTTTCCATTTCCTCAGTGGCCTTGTAAATAATGTTATGAAGACGGATCTCAACCCCGGCTTCTTCAGCCTTCTTACGGATGTTTGCATCCGGTCTGACATTGAAACCGATAATCATAGCATGGGACGCATCCGCCAGCATGATATCACTCTCGGAAATAGCACCGGCTGTACTGTGGATGACGTTGACACGTACACCCTTGACATCGAGCTTTTCAAGAGAGCTCTTCACTGCTTCAGCAGAGCCCTGTACATCAGCCTTGACAATGACCGGAATTTCCTTGATTTCACCGGAATCAATCTGGCTGGCCAGATCTTCCAGGCTCATAGAGCTGGTCTTTCTGCGGTCAGCTTCAATCTTTCTTCTTCTGCGTCTTTCCGCTGTTGCTCTGGCTTCCTTCTCATCTTCATAGGAACGGAACAGATCACCTGCTTCCGGTACATCGTTGAGACCGATGACCTCAACCGGGCATGCCGGTCCGGCACTCTTTACATCATGACCGTTTTCATCCGTCATTCTTCTGATCTTGCCAAAGCAAGTACCGACAACAACCGGATCGCCATGATGCAGTGTACCGTTCTGTACAAGCAGTGTAGCTACCGGACCTCTGCCCTTATCGAGCTTTGCCTCAATGACAGTACCGCTGGCAATCTGATGCGGGTTGGCTTTGAGTTCCTTGACATCCGCCACGGTAAGAATTGTCTCCAGAAGATCATCGATACCCATACCGGACTTGGCGCTGGTCGGTACGAAGATCGTATCGCCTCCCCATTCTTCCGGCATGACATCATGATCTGCCATTTCCTGCTTGACGCGGTCCGGATTGGCGTTAGGCTTATCCATCTTGTTTACCGCAACAATAATCGGAACATCCGCTGCCTTGGCGTGGTCAATGGCTTCCAGGGTCTGCGGCATGACACCATCATCCGCCGCAACAACAATAACGGCGATATCCGTTACCTTGGCACCTCTTGCACGCATGGCTGTAAATGCTTCATGGCCCGGGGTATCAAGGAATGTGATCCTGCGGCCGTTGATCTCAACCTGATAGGCACCAATGGCCTGGGTAATGCCGCCGGCTTCACCCAGTGCTACTTTACTGGATCTGATCTTATCCAGCAGAGTCGTCTTGCCATGGTCGACGTGGCCCATGATGGTAACGATCGGAGGACGCTCTTCCAGTTCATCCGGATTCATATCCATCTCTACTTCCAGGGAATCCTCTTCTCTTTCCTTGACCTTATTGGCTTCAATATCGTAGTCCATACAGATGAGCTCAACTGTCTCATCATCCAGCGGAGAATTGATGGTAACCATCTTGCCGTCCATGAACAGCTTCTTGATGATATCAGAAGCCTGGCGGCCGCATTTCTCGGCCAGTTCACCTACGGTAATGCCGTCGGTATATGTTATTTCATGAATATCCGGTACAGACTGACGTCCCTGATGGCCGTTTTCTTTCTCATTTCTGAAGCTATGGCCGGTATTGGGACGGCGTGAATTCTGCTTCCGTTTATTCGCTGCTGGTTTTTTCTTCTTCTGCATTTTATCCCTCCTTCTTCTCAGAAAGCTTTCTTTCTGTAATGCAATCTTTGCCTGGCATCCCTTCTTTCTAGTGTTAAGCAGTGTCAGATCGCTTTCAGTATTTCATCGTAGAACGAATCAGGTATATCTACGCCTAATGCTTTTTTCAAAGCGCCGTTTTTCTTCGCCAGGGCAACGGCTTCCGAGTCTTTCTTGAGATAGGCGCCATGTCCATTGGCACGGCCGGAAAGATCCACCATGAGTCTGCCTTCCGGGGTTCTCACAATTCTGAGCAGCTCCTTCTTCGGCAGAGACTCGCCTGTTGCCACACAGCGGCGCATCGGTATCTTACGCGGCATCAATTGTCCTCATCGTCGTAGTATTCATCATAATCTTCTTCATCATCGATGTCTTCATCAATGCCCAGATCATGATCTTCTTCCGCCTGACGTTCTGCTTCAATTTCAGCCAGTTCCTCATCGGTGTACAGCGGCTTGGCAGCAGCGGCACTGGAAGACATCTTTGCCTTGATCTGCTTCTCCAGCTCCTTGTTGTCTACCTTGTAGTTATCCTCATCGGACTTCTTTCTTCTGTGCTTTGTTCTGAAGTCATTCTTCTTGCCCGCATTGTTGTCAGTGAGCTTTTCGAACTTGGATACGTAAGTGTTCTTTTCCGCCATCTCTTCCAGATCGGCATGTTTTCTGCGCCCGGCGGCCGGCTTTGTTTCTGTCTTTTCCATAACAGGTTCAGTTTCGGTTTCTTCTATCTCCTTATCTTCTGCGGAAGGTTCTTCTTCTGTCGTTTCTACCTCAGTTTCTTCCTTGTTTTCAGCAGCTGTTTCTTCCCCTTCAGCTGTTTCTTCTTCCTTTACTTCTTCGCTTACAGCAGAAGCGGCCTGTTCTTCGGCTTTTTCTTCCGTCTCTTCCGGTTCCTCTTCCATGGTCATATCATTGATGACCTTCTCACTGACAGCGTCCTGCATTTCTTCCGGAATGAAGCCGTCTTCTTCATACTCGACCTTTTCAGCCTTCTGATCAATGGCTTCAAAAGCAGCTCTTCTGCTTTCTTCTTCCCTCTTGGCTTTCTTTTCGCTTTCTTCCTTATGACGTGCTTCAGCCTTGGCCATGGCTTCTTCATGCTGCTGTGCAGCCTTTGCTTCCAGCTCGGCATAGTCATAGCCAGCTTCTTCCAGTTCCTCACGGGTCTTGATGTCGATGCTCTTGCCGGTCAGCTTGACCGCCAGTCTGACATTCTTGCCCTTCTTGCCGATGGCAAGAGAGAGCTGCTTGTCATCCACAACAACAATCAGATCCTTATGCTTCTCTGCTTCTTCGCCTTCCTCAGCATCATCCATGCGGATGACCATCTGTACTTCAGCCGGAGCCAGGGCATTTCTGACCAGATCATTGATATCATCACTGTACTGGAAGATATCAATCTTCTCACCATGCAGTTCGCTGATAACATTCTGCACACGCTGACCTCTCGGTCCGATACATGCACCTACCGGCTCTACTTCCGGATTATTGGAGAGCACGGCCATCTTTGTTCTTTCACCGGCTTCTCTTGCGATCTTCTTGATTTCAACCGTACCATTGTAGATTTCCGGCACTTCCTTCTCAAACAGTCTTCTGACCAGATCCGCATCTGCCCGGGATACTGTAACCTGAGAATTCTTGCCGGACTTTTCAACATCCGTAATCACAACCCGCAGCTGCTGGCCTTCTTCATAGGTCTCCAGCGGACTCTGTTCCTTGGCCGGCATGGAAGCGATCGTCTTGCCGAGATTAACTAATACATAGCGGTCATGCACGGCTTCCACAACACCGAGTACCATTTCATGTTTCTTATCAATGTACTCTTTGTAAACAGCTTCCTTGGCAGCTTCTCTGATCTTCTGGTTGAAGACAGTCTTGGCCTGGTTGGCTTCCTGCCAATCCATGGCTGCTACATCCTCATCCACCAGCTTTTCAATCGTATCGCCGATCTTTGCATCCGGATCTGTCTCGTGAGCTGTTTCAAGATCAACTTCCAGCTCATCATCTTCCACATCTTCAACGACAGTGTATCTCTGATACAGATCCAGCTTGCCATGTTTTTCATCAATTCTGACACTGACATCCGGATCTACCATGCCCTTGACGGAATGATCTTTCTTATACGCTGTAGCTAAGGCAGCACATAAAGCTTCCTTAGCCATATCCAGAGATACATTGTACTGTTCGCTGACGCCCTGCAGAGCCCGCATCATGCTGGCATAGCGGATGCGGTTCATATAGCCTCTTGTATAAGGGCTGTCTTCACTCCAGTCCAGATCCTGTTCGGTCAGATCCAGCGGCACTTCTACCGTTTCACCAGCGCTGACATAGCGGGAAATCTTCTGGGCATCCGCCAGGCTCTTTTCCACTTCATCATCTCTGGCTTCCTTGACTACATTATACATTCTGTACAGCTTGTAGTGAGTGCTTCTGCCATCTTTACGGGCCGCAATCAGCGGTGCCTTATGACCGGGTTTCTTATGTTCCCTGGCATATTCCGTAATCATTGTGTCCTTGAGCATTTCTCTTGCCTGATCTGCGCTCATGTCAAGCTGCTGGGCAAGTGAAATCATCTTTTTTACTACATCATTGCGTTTCAAAGCCATTCTTCTGTATCTCCTTATATCTTTACAGCCAAACGTATGAACTGAATATTATCCTTTGTGAAAGTCAGTTTCCGCTTCGCTGCCTTATCCCGGTAAGCCAGGGCAATCACGCCATCCTCAGCGGATTCAATCTCACCTGTCACTTCATTCATCTTCTTCACCGGTTCATTGAATCTGACAAACACATAGCTGCCAGTCATATGATCGAGTTCATTGAGATCTCTGATCTCTCTTTCTGCACCCGGGGAACATACTTCCAGCGTATATTCACCCTGTACCGGATCTTTCTGATCCAGAATTTCAGAAATCTTCTCACTGACTTCAGCACACGTATCCAGGTCCATGGATCCATCTTTCTTCATGATGGAAATCTGCAGTGTATGTTCATTGCGGATCCAGTTAATTTCATAAAGAAGGACATCCTCTGCGTCCAGTACCGGCTGTATCAGCTCCCGTACGGTATCAACAATTTCCATTCTACCTCCAAACAGCAATGAAGGAGTGCTTTCGCACTCCTCATCTGGTTCATCTAGATGATATCTTACAAATAACGCTATTTCAAGCATTTATCCGACATTTTCATCATTTCCGTACAGGCGGGCGGCTTCAACGGCCTTCTGCCAGCGGCTGTAGAGATGATCTGCTTTATGAACATCCATCTCCGGTCTGAATACACTCATTTCCTTACTTGAGCTGAAATCATCCATCGTAAAGTAGCCGATGCCAAGCCCTGCCAGTCTGGCAGCCCCAAGAGCAGTTGTTTCAAGTACGGCCGGCCGGTGGATTTCACACTGCAGCAAGTCGCTTTGAAACTGCATCAGGTAATTATTGGCGGCAGCCCCGCCATCTACTTTCAATGCCTTGAGCTTTGTTCCGGCATCGTTTTCCATGGCGGTCAGAACATCACGTGTCTGGAAGCACAGTGATCTCAGAGTTGCTTTGGTGATATCCTCACGGGTTGTGCCGCGGGTCAGGCCAAACAGGGCACCCCGGCATCTTTCATCCCAGTACGGTGCCCCAAGTCCGGTAAACGCCGGCACCAGAATCACATCGCTCTCTCTCGCTTTTTTCGCAAACGCTTCACTCATTGAAGCTTTGGGGAAAAACTTCAGCTCATCCCGCAGCCACTGAATGGCACTGCCGGCCACAAAGATCGAACCTTCCAGGGCGTACTCCACTTTTCCATTCAGTCCCCAGGCAATGGTTGTCACCAGACCATTTTGACTCTGATGCGGCTTTTCACCTGTATTCATCAGCAGAAAACAGCCTGTCCCGTATGTATTCTTGGCATCGCCTTCCTGGAAGCAGCCCTGTCCGAAAAGGGCTGCCTGCTGGTCGCCGGCCACCCCGGATATCGGAACTTCGTTGCCGAAGAAGTGATAGGGAGCAGTCACAGCAAACTCGCCGGCATTCTCTTTGACTTCCGGCAGCAGACACATTGGAATATGCAGCAGTGAACACAGCTCTTCATCCCATTTCTTTTCATGAATATTGAATAACAGTGTGCGTGACGCATTGGAATAGTCGGTCACATGGGCTTTCTGTCCTGACAGACAGTAAATCAGCCAGGAATCAATCGTACCGGCATAGAGTTCACCTTTCTCTGCTCTTTCCTGGGCTCCCGGGACATGATCCAGCATCCATCTGATCTTGGTGGCTGAGAAGTAAGGATCAATTCTGAGGCCGGTCTTTTCATGAAAGAAGGAATCATACCCCTTCTGCCGCAGGGCATCGCAGATGTCTGCCGTCTGTCTTGACTGCCAGACAACGGCATTGCAGATGGGCAGACCGGTTGCCTTATCCCAGATTACAGTTGTCTCACGCTGATTGGTAATGCCGATGGCCACTACCTGGCTTGGCTGGATATGGGCCTTCTGCAGGCATGTACTGATACAGGAAAGTACGGACAGCCAGATCTCATTGGCATCATGTTCCACCCATCCGGGATGACGGAAGATCTGCGTAAACTCCTTCTGACCGGTCGCAATGATATGCTGGTCATGATCAAAGAGAATGGCCCTGGAACTGGTCGTTCCCTGATCGATCGCCATGATATATTTTTCCATTTGTTCCTCCGATAAAACAGTTTCTTCTTCTATCATAATTGATCTCTTTCATTTTGGCGCATTCTTTTCTTGGTACATTGAAACAAATGTCCAGCCATTCCAGTAAAAAAACAGATCCATTCTCACTTGAGAGAACAGATCTGTCTGAATGGGAAACGGATCAATTATTTTGCAGCCTTTTCAGCGTCAACCTTGATGGCAGCCTGAGCAGCAGCCAGTCTTGCCAGCGGTACACGGTACGGTGAGCAGGAAACATAGTTAAGACCCAGTCTCTGGAAGAATTCGATGGATTCCGGATCGCCGCCATGTTCGCCGCAGACACCCAGATGGATATCAGGACGAGTTGCACGACCATGTTCAGCAGCCCACTTGACGAGCTTGCCGACACCGTTCTGATCGATATGAGCAAACGGATCCTCTTCCAGGATGTGCTTGTCATAGTAATCATTCAAGAACTTGCCGGCATCATCTCTGGAGAAGCCGAATGTCATCTGGGTCAGATCGTTTGTACCGAAGGAGAAGAATTCAGCTGTTTCAGCCAGTTCACCGGCATTGACGGCACCGCGCGGTACTTCGATCATTGTACCGATGTGGTATGTCATCCTGACACCAGCCTTGGCAATGGCTTCATCAGCAGCCTTGCGGATGACATCCGCAACGTAGTTGAGTTCCTTCTTTTCACCGACTAACGGTACCATGATTTCAGGTTCAAGGTTCCAGTCAGGATGTTCCTTATTGACAGCGATGGCAGCGTTGATAATGGCTCTTGTCTGCATCTCGCCAAGTTCAGGATATGTTACGTCAAGACGGCATCCTCTGTGGCCCATCATCGGGTTGAATTCCTTGAGCTTGGCATCAGCTGCTTCAACATCATCCACGGAAATACCGAGCTTGTCTGCAACAGCCTGTGCTTCTTCATGTGTCTTAGGCAGGAATTCATGCAGCGGCGGATCAAGCAGACGGATCGTAACGCTGTAACCGTTCATTGCTTCAAAGATACCCTTGAAGTCTTCTGTCTGGAATGGTTCCATCAGTTCCAGTGCCTTCTGTCTCTGCTCAGCAGTCTGGGCTACACAGAAGGAACGGATCGCTTCAATTCTATCCTTGGAATTGAAGAACATATGCTCAGTACGAACAAGGCCTACGCCTTCTGCACCGAAGTCAAGCGCCCTCTTGGCATCAGCCGGGGTATCAGCGTTTGTTCTGATCTTCAGTGTTCTGCGCTCATCAGCCCAGCCCATGAATCTTGCGAAGTTTCCGCCGATTGTAGCCGGAACCGTCTTGATCTCACCTTCATAGACATTACCGGTTGTACCATCAACGGAAATGACATCGCCTTCATGGAAGACCTTGCCGTCTGCATTTGTCATGGTCTTGCTGACTTCATCAACCTTCAGATCACCGCAGCCGGAAACACAGCATGCGCCCATACCACGGGCAACAACTGCCGCATGAGATGTCATGCCGCCGCGTACGGTCAGAGTAGCCTGTGCACTTGCCATACCCTTGATGTCTTCCGGAGAAGTTTCCAGTCTGACCAGAACAACCTTTGCTCCGGCAGCAGCCTGCTTCTCAGCTTCTTCAGCTGTGAAGACGATCTTGCCGCAGCCTGCACCAGGCGATGCTGCCAGGCCCTTGGCAATGATCTTGTCCTTGTTGGCCTTGAGATCTTCCGCATCGAACTGAGGATGCAGCAGGTCATTCAGCTGATTCGGCTCAACCATGAGCAGAGCCTGATCCTTGGTAACCAGACCTTCATCAAACATATCTGTAGCAACTTTCAGAGCTGCTGCAGCAGTTCTCTTGCCATTACGGCACTGCAGCATGTACAGCTTGCCGTTCTGGATGGTGAACTCCATATCCTGCATATCATGATAATGCTTCTCCAGCTTATCCTTGACATCGCAGAGATCCTTGTAAGCTTCCGGCATTGTCTCTTCCAGAGACGGATACTTTGCTTTTCTTTCTTCTTCAGAAATGCCGCTGTTCTTAGCCCATTCCTGAGAACCCTTGAGGGAGATCTGTTCCGGTGTACGGATACCCGCAACGACATCTTCACCCTGGGCGTTGATCAGATACTCACCATAGAAGTAGTCGTTGTTGCCTGTTGCCGGGTCTCTGGAGAAGCAGACACCAGTACCGCAGTCATTACCCATATTGCCGAATACCATTCTGACAACAGAAACAGCAGTACCCCAGCTGTCCGGAATATTATTGACTCTTCTGTAGTAGATCGCTCTTTCATTATTCCATGATCTGAAAACAGCACCGATAGCACGGTTCAGCTGAACCAGCGGATCCTGAGGGAAGTCCTCATGCAGGTTGTCCTTGTAGAACTTCTTGAACTCAGCGGTCAGTTCCTTCATGTCTTCGCCCGTCAGTTCAATATCCTGCTTGACACCCTTTCTTTCCTTCATGGCATCCAGCAGTGCTTCGAACTTTGCCTTGTTCAGACCCATGACAACATCGCCGAACATCATGATGAATCTTCTGTAGGAATCGTAAGCGAATCTTGTATTGCCGGACTTTGCTTCAACTGCCTTGACAACTTCATCATTCAGGCCGAGGTTCAGAATGGTATCCATCATACCAGGCATGGATGCACGGGCACCGGAACGTACCGAAACAAGCAGCGGGCTCTCTGTATCACCGAACTTGGCTCCTGTGTCTTCCTGCAGCCACTTTACATACTCGTCGATCTGAGACTGAATCTCATCAGAGATCTTCTCACCATCTGCGTAGTACTGTGTGCAGGCTTCAGTTGTGATAATGAAGCCTTCCGGTACAGGCAGACCCAGTGATTTCATTTCAGCCAGGTTAGCGCCTTTGCCGCCGAGGAGTTCACGCATTGTAGCATTGCCTTCCTCGAACTTGTAAACATACTTTTTAGCCATTTAAAGCCTCCTTATTTACTCTCAAAATTATATGACAACGCTTTCGATAAAACAACGCAACTTTGCCTGCTTGTTAGAAGAATAACAAGCAGGCGGCTTTGAAAATGTGTATCTGATCATTTTATCTTATCCTATGGAAAACAGGATCTTTTCTTTCAGATCCTGTTCTGTCTGATTATTTCCGAAATGTTCTTTGACAAATGCATCATCAGCTTCATTCAGCTGATCCACCGCATCGTCACATGCCTTCAGGATCTGATCAGCCTCTTCACTTTCATAGGCCTTTCCTTTGCGATCTTTACCAATGCACTTGATTTTTCCATCCAGGCAGAAATAGACCGTTTTACTGTTATCCTTACGATCCATGAAATAATATGCCAGATGTTCTTCATCAATATCCTTTGTATCAATGGAAGTCATCCCGGCATCCTTCAGATCATCTCTGACCGTATCCAGCGGTTTATCATCAATCTTATTTCTCTTTTTACAGTAATCCTTTGAATCTTCTGTCTGATAAGCATCACAGCTCTCATTGAACACAGCTGAACTGTTTTTACTCTCCTTCCACCGTCCAGTACATGGCAAGATTAACCGGATCTTCATCTGTGAGAAGTTTCATTTCATCCACCAATGATGAAGAGGTGCCTGAGCCGCCCAGCTAAGCGCCAGTCCGTCTGCAATGATTAGTTTCTTTTCATGCTTTACATTATCCTTTCTTTCTCAATTATTGTCCTATGCAAATATTTTGCTTTATTTAATTATATATTTACCTGCAATCATCAGAACAGGATATCTTTCTGTTCTTTTTGTTTCTAAAGGATTACAATAACAGGCATGAAGAAACTGATGATGACATTGCTGATTGCCTCTCTTCTTGCCGGATGCGGATCAAATAAGACAAGTAATAAGGCACCTGCTGCACCCACTGCTTTTGCTAATGGCAATAATGCCGGTGCCATTAATCTTGAAACACAGCCGGCTGAGATGAGCAATTATGTATTTCTGAAGGATGATAATCCTGCTTTTACAGAAATCACGCTGGAAGAATCTTTCCGTCTGATTGAAGAAAAAGGGACAGGCTGCGTGTACTACAGCTATGAAACATGCCCCTTCTGCAACCGGGCAATTCCAACGATGGATGAAGCGGCCAAGGCCATGGGTATAACCATTTTCTATGTGAATCTGTATTCCGATACCTTCATGTCCAAGCCCAAGGATGAACAGAATGAACTGGTACAGAAACTGTATTCACTGTATGAGCCGGCGCTGGATCACGAAAAAAACGAAGATACCGGCAAGGAAGAAGTCAAGATGCGGGTGCCGTTATTAGTCGGGGTCAGAGATGGTGAAATTGTCGGCCATCACAGGGGCATCACCGATGACTTTGAACTGGATCAGGATAAGCTGGATGAGCTTCAGGTGACAGACAGGCAGAAGAAAGAACTGCTGTCTGACTATGAGAAGGTCATTGAAGATACCTATAACGGATAATAATCCGGTGGAACACAGTTCCGCCGGATTTTTCATACCGGAAACAAAAAGCCGGCATTTCTGCCGGCTCTATTCCTGCGTATTAATGGAAATAGCGGTTCAAGAAGTCTTCCAGCTTGCCGAAATAATCATTGGCAGCATCTTCCTTGGTCAGCAGTTCTCTGTCACTGCCGCAGGCATAGTAGTTATCAAACAGCATGCTTTCCGGGACGAACTCACTGTCTACACCCTGTACAAACATGACCGGAACACTGGCCTGCTTGAGCTGACGAGCTGTAGAAACATCATTGAATGAGAAGTGGAGAATCTGCTTGCATAACAGATCAACACCCGGCAGAAGAATCTTTCCATCAGCCTTCATAGCCAGCGTGATACCGCCTCTCAGCAGTTCTTTGATTTCACTGTAGCCGCCTTCTTCAACCGCACAGACAACATTATCCGGAATATAATCGCCTACTGCATTCATTACTGCGGCAGCAGCGACACTGACACCAAACAGAGCAATCTCCGCCTTTTCATCCATATTGACAAGATAGTTGACCCAGCTGATCAGATCATAGTGCTCAGCCCAGCCAAGCGTGGTATATCTGCCTTCGCTCTTGCCGGTGCCTCTTGCATCAAGGGCAAGAACATTCCATCCGGCATGATCAAATTCATACAGATAATCCAGAATCGTATGGTTATAGGAACCGGGTCCCACCATCATGACAATCCACTTGTGATCCTCCGGATGATTGCAGAGATTCAGGGCATGCAGGTTCAGACCGTCAAAGGAATTCATGTATTCATCTTTGACTTCACTGTGCTGATACCATTCACTTTTCTCATTATCGGTAAAAGTCAGATAGGCTGTTCCGCCCTTGCCGGAAAAGAGATTGGAATTCTTCAGATCAAATGCCTGACGGAAGACATAGGCACTGGCTCCGCCATAGGCTGCGGCAGCACATCCTGCCGCTGTTCCGATTACCTTCAGCAAGGTATGATTATTCTTCTTTTCTTCACTCATAACGAAATTCCTTTCTTAGAGACATTCTTTATCTGTTTTTGATTATATCATGTCTTTTCCTGAATTTATGCATGCTCCGTTTACGTTTTAAGTGATTTGTATGATCCATTGCATGCGCCAGCAGATTAACAGCAGAAAATTCAGATCTCACCTGCCATGCATATGACATGTCAACTACCCCGACCCTGAAGGGTCGGAGTAATTGACAAAAAGCAGTAAAAAACATATCCCCAGATTGATGAGGATATGCTTGAGGATTATTTCTTCAGTTCTGCGATACGGTCCAGGATGACCTGATACTGTTTCTGATAGGCAGCCTGCTTTTCCTTTTCACTTGCGATCTTGGCTTCCGGTGCTTTCTTCAGGAAACCAGGGTTGTTGAGAATATGTTCGGAACGGGCAAGTTCACCTTCCAGACGCTTCTTCTCTGCTTCGAGCTTCTTCATCTCTTCTTCCGGATCGGAAAGTTCAGAGGAAGGAATGTAGAGGGAGCCGCCATGGATGGTTTCAACGGAAAGATCGCCTTCCAGTTCTTCTTTCCATTCTGTCTTGGCCATCTTCACCAGCATGGCTTTCAGACTTTCAGCAGGCTTGACGACATTGCCGTCAAGATCCTTTACCATGCATGTCAGAGGTGCATTAGGCTTCATGTCATTGACGGTCTTGACCTCTCTGATCTTCTGGATCATGGAGATGAGTCTTGCCATGCCTTCCATATCTGCTGCCGCAAAGCCTTCAACCTTTACCGGCCAGCTTTCCTTACAGATGGATTCCTTTTCGTGCGGCATGGTCAGATAAATTTCTTCTGTGACAAACGGCATGAACGGATGCAGAAGTCTGACGATGTTATTCAGCATGATCAGAAGAGTGCTCTCTGTTCCCTTCTTCAATGCCTCATCATCTCCGTTCAGAGTAGACTTGGACATTTCCACATACCAGGAACAGAAATCATCCCAGATGAAGCTGTACAGCTCATTGCCGACTAAAGCAAATTCATACTTTTCCATGTTTTCCGTGACATGGTCGATCGTTTCATTCAGGCGGGTCAGAATCCAGGCATCCGCATCACTGATGTGGGACAGATCGATATCGCTCATCGTCATGCCTTCCGGCAGATTCATCAGGACAAAGCGGGACGCGTTCCAGATCTTGTTGATGAAGTTGGAAGCAGCTTCGACTTTCTCCGGGATGTAGCGCATATCCTGGCCTGGTGTGCTGTTTGTTGTCAGGAAGAAACGCAGGGCATCCACACCATACTGATCAATGACCTTCATCGGGTCAATGCCGTTGCCCAAGGACTTGGACATCTTGCGGCCTTCAGCATCACGGATCAGGCCGTGGATCAGAACATCTTTGAACGGTCTGTTCTTGGTGAAGTGGCGGCCCTGGAATGCCATGCGGGCAACCCAGAAGAAGATGATGTCATAGCCGGTAACCATGGTATCGGTCGGATAGTAGCGCTTGAGATCATCGGTCTCTTCCGGCCAGCCCAGAGTGCCAAACGGCCATAAGGCACTTGAGAACCATGTGTCCAGCACATCTTCATCCTGCTTCCAGTTTTCAGGATCCTTCGGATCTTCTTCACCGACATAGGTTTCTCCGGTTGTCTTATTATACCAGGCAGGGATTCTGTGGCCCCACCACAGCTGACGGGAAATACACCAGTCTTCGATATTTTCCAGCCATTGGTTGAAGGTCTTTTCAAAGCGCTCCGGATAGAAGTTGATCTTTTCATCCGGATTCTTCTGATGAGCCAGTACATCATCGGCCAGCGGCTTCATCCTGACAAACCACTGCTGGGAAAGATAAGGCTCTACCACACAGTGTGTTCTTTCAGAATGGCCGACACTGTGAACGATGTCTTCGATCTTTACAAGATTGCCGTCTTTTCTGATCTGTTCAACAACGGCATCTCTGGCTTCATATCTGTCCATGCCCTGGTATCTGCCGCACAGCTCATTCATCGTGCCGTCCGGATTCATACAGATAGGTTTAGGCAGGTTGTGTCTTTCGGCAATGGCAAAATCGTTTGGGTCATGTGCCGGGGTGCACTTCATGATGGCAGTACCGAAGTCCATATCGATATAGTCATCACCGATGATCGGCAGCTCGTCGCCATTGGCAGGATTGATCGTATGCTTTCCGATGAGATGATTTGTTCTTTCATCGTTCGGGTTTACAACCACACAGACATCACCGAACATGGTTTCCGGTCTTGTTGTGGCAACGGTGAATTCTTCGCCGGTCTCTACGACTTTATATCTGAAGTAGTACATTTTGCCAGGATCATCCTGGTAATAGACCTCGATATTGGACAAAGCCGTACGAGCTTCCGGATCCCAGTTGATGATACGCCAGCCTCTGTAGATAAGACCTTCATTGTACAGCGTGACAAAGACATGGCGGACAGCTTTGTTGAATCCTTCATCCATCGTGAATCTTTCTCTGGAGTAATCCAGGGAATTGCCGAGCTTTGCCCACTGCTTGCGGATGGTAGCGGCATATTCCTCTTTCCACTGCCAGGCACGTTCCAGAAACTTCTCACGGCCGATATCATACCGGGAAATGCCTTCACTTTTGAGTCTGGCATCTACCTTTGCCTGGGTGGCAATGCCGGCATGGTCCATGCCGGGCAGATACAGAACATCATAGCCCTGCATTCTCTTATAGCGGCAGATAATATCCTGCAGGGTATTATCCCAGGCATGGCCGATATGGAGAATGCCGGTAACGTTCGGCGGCGGTATGACAATGGTAAAAGGATCTTTGGACTTGTCGCCGGCTGTGAAGTATCCCTTCTCAATCCAGTGATTGTACTTGCCTTCCTCTACCGCCTTGTGATCATACTTAGGTGACAGATTCTTCTTCATTTCTTCCTCCTGACAAACAAAAACCGTTCCTTCGTGCATGGACGCAGGAACGGGCGTGGTACCACCATAGCTTACTTCTCAAACAGCTTAACGCGCCTGTGACGGATGTGCTTACTCTCCTTTCAGCACATCGGCTGACAGAGGACTTCAGTCTGAATGAACCCTGTCCCTTTCCACCATCCGGAACTCTCTTGAAGGATAAACGTTTCAGCTTACTTATTCTGCCAATCGCTTTGTCACCAATTATACGCCAGTCTTCTCTTTTTTCAAGGAAGAAGCGTGAGAAGACGGATGACGCTGGGCTTTTGTGCGGCTTTTGACATCGGTTCTGGTCGCTTCAAGAACGCTCTTATGCTCGGATATGATCCGGGTAAGCACCCATGCCCCGATAAAAAACAGAAGATAGAACAAAAGCTTCCCCATCGGCTTTACCAGTACAAACGATTCCACAAGAGCCAGGATAAAATACATGGCCAGAAAGCTCAGGCAGTAGATTAATAAGACCAGAAAGAAGTATCTTCTTTCCCGTGTCTTCAGATATTTCGACTTTGTATGACGTATTCTTTTTTTCATGGCTCTCCTATTTTACCAGTCAGACCTGCTAAAATACAGATATGTGCGGACGCTATTTATTCTATGATGAAAAAAATCAGAAAATCAGAAGGCTGATCCAGATTGCCGAAACCGTACTGGATCCTGTGGTCTTTTCAAGTGTCTCTCTGCATGATGTCTATCCTTCTGCTCATGCCTTTTCAGGCATCTATGACCCCCGCTCTTCTTCCTTTCATTCCACCATCATGAAATGGGGTATGACCCTTAAGCAGAAAGATGTCATCAATGCCCGCAGTGAAACCTTCCGTACATCCCCTTTCTTTGCAGAGACGAAACCATGTGTGCTGTTATGTTCAGGCTATTATGAATGGTCAAAGGAACATCAGAAATACTACTTCAGCCTGGAACATGATGCCATGTATCTGGCCGGTCTCTATACGTTTGATGGAAAAGAGAATGTCTATACGATCCTAACGGAAGAAGCCTGTGGAAAGCAGGCGGAAATTCATCCCCGCCAGCCGATCGTGCTCAATGAAAAAAATGCACAGGAATGGTGTGCGGACATCCGCTTTCCTGTGCATGAGCACTCGATTGCCGAGCGCCTGCAGACCAAATCAGAATAAACTTCCATTATGGGCGATATGAAGATGTTCATACGCCTTTTCTGTTACGACACGGCCTCTCTGGGTACGGTTGACAAAGCCGATCTGGATCAGATACGGCTCATATACATCTTCCAGGGTTGTTGCCTCTTCACTGATGGCATTGGCCAGAGATTCCAGTCCTACCGGACCGCCATGGAATCGATTGATAATCCCCTTGAGATAGCGGATATCCACTTCATCCAGACCGAGTGAATCCACATGGAGCCGATCCAGGGAAGCAGCAGCCAGCTCCTTTGTAATCCTGCCGTCATTAAGCACCTGGGCAAAGTCTCTGATTCTTCTTAAAAGACGATTGGCAATGCGCGGCGTTCCGCGGGAGCGCTTGGCAATTTCAGCCACTGCATCCTCACCGATCTCTGTCCCCAGTACTCTTGCACTGCGGCTGACGATCTGCTGCAGCTGTTCATTGGTATAGTAATCCAGTTTGGAAACAATACCGAACCGGTCTCTTAACGGGGCCGAAAGATCCCCGGCTCTTGTCGTTGCCCCGACAAGGGTAAAGGGCGGCAGATCAAGACGGATGGAACGTGCTTCAGAGTCTCTTCCTACCATCACATCGATATAGAAGTCTTCCATGGCCGGATACAGCACTTCCTCAACAGCTCTTGGAATCCGGTGGATTTCATCAATAAACAGAACATCTCCCGGTTCCAGAACCGATAAGACTGCTGCCAGATCTCCGGCCTTTTCAATGGAAGGACCGGATACGGCTTTGACTTTGGTATGCATTTCATTAGCCAGAATATAGGCAAGGGTTGTTTTGCCAAGGCCCGGGGGCCCATACAGAAGGACATGATCCAGCGATTCATTTCTCTGTAAAGCGGCCTGAATGAAAATGCGCAGGTTGCTTTTGAGATCATCCTGGCCGACATATTCATCCAGGGTCTGAGGACGGATACTTTCTTCTTCATCACCTGCTTCAGGCAGGGCGCTTAAAAGATCATTCTCTTGAGACATAACTGTTCCTTTCACTTCAGCAGTGCCCTGAGTCCGATACGGATATATTCCTGTACCGTAAGATCCGGGCTTTCACTCATTATATTGACCGCTTTCTGGATATCTCCCTGCTTATAGCCGAAATTTTTCAGAGCATCGGCCGCATCCTGGATTTCCTGCGGCAGTGTTTCTTTGGGAGCAGTGTCTGTCACAGTCACCAGTTTTCCCTTTAAATCCAGGATAATCTGACTGGCTGCCTTGGGGCCGATGCCCGGCATTGCCTTGAGAAACTTCACATCGCCGTTTTCAATGGCCTGTACAATTTCCGCATATCCCTTCTTTGCCAGCATTGCCATGGCTGTCTTAGGTCCAAGTCCCTTGACACTGATAAGTTTCAGGAAAAGCTGTTTTTCTTCCTGTGAAGAAAAACCGTAAAGACGCATGTCATTTTCCGAGATGCTGAGATAGGTATAGATGCGCATCTCTTCATTAAGATGCACCTGATCCACATGAGGATAATGCACTTCCCAGCCCATGCCTTCATGATTGATCACGGCAATATCATCCTTCACTGCTTCAATCTTTCCATCGATAAAGGCAAGCATGCATTACTCCTTATAGCCCATGATATATGTACCGACAATGACCTGATCCCCATCTCTTGCCCCGGCCTTATACAGGGCATCATCCACACCCATCTCACTCATGCGCAGGGCAAACTGATAGGCTTCATCTTCATTGTCCATATCAATGGTTTCACTGAGCCTGTCAAGCTTTTCGGATTCCACCTTCCATCTGTGCGGTGCTTCCTTGGTGATATAAAAGTCGGGACGCTTCGGCTTATATTTATAGACAACCGTCTCTTCCACTTCCTGAGGATTCTCTTCTTCCGCCTTCTTGGCCGCATCAATCGCATCCTTCGCCGCATACAGCACTTCCTTCAGTCCTTTATGCTGAATGGCACTGATCTCATATACTTTCAGATCCGGATACTTCTTTTCAAACTCTTCCAGATAGACCGGTGCAAATTCATCATCCATCTTATTGGCCACTATGATCTGAGGCTTTTCCAGCAGCTTTTCATCATAGCGGGCCAGTTCCTTATTGATGATTTCATAGTCTTCAATCGGATCGCCTTCCGTGCCGCTCATATCAATGACATGAATCAGCACCCGGCATCTTCTGATATGGCGCAGGAATTCATGACCAAGACCTTTGCCTTCGCCCGCTCCTTCAATCAGCCCCGGCATATCCGCCAGCACAAAGCCTCTTTCATTATCCAGAGAGACAACGCCGATATTCGGTTCAATTGTCGTAAAGGCATAAGGTGCGATTTCAGGCTTGGCATTGGTCACAATGGAAAGGAAAGTACTCTTGCCTACAGACGGGAATCCGATCAGTCCCGCATCTGCCAGCAGTCTTAACTCCAGCTGCAGATCCAGACTTTCACCGATTTCACCCGGCTGAGCATATTCCGGCGCATCATTGCGGGCGGTCGCAAAATGCCAGTTGCCAAGCCCGCCTTTGCCGCCATGGGCGATCAGCACTTTCTGACCAGGCTTGGTCAGATCTGCCAGAAGATCGCCGTTGGCCGCATTGCGGATCATTGTACCTAACGGTACCGGTACAATCACATCATCACCGGACTTGCCATGCATTTTCTTAATCATGCCCGGCGCACCATTGCCGGCTTTGACGGTCCGGGTGAACCGCAGCTTGGTCAGTGTTGTTTCATTTGTATCAACGGCAAAGTAGATATCGCCGCCCTTGCCGCCGTCACCGCCGAAAGGACCGCCGTTGGGATAGAATTTTTCACGCCGCCAGGCAACGCATCCCCGGCCGCCGTCACCTGCTTTTACATGCAGTCTGATCAGATCAATCATAGCTGCCTCCTTTTCTTCAAAAAAGGCTCCCGACACACCGTCAGGAGCCATCTGATGCAATAACTTATGCCTCTTCAGGATAAACAGAAACCTGTTTCTTATCTCTGCCGAGACGCTCGTACTTGACGATGCCTGCTGCAGTCGCAAACAGTGTATCATCACCTGCACGCTTTACATTCTTGCCAGGGTAGATCTTTGTGCCTCTCTGACGGTAAATGATGGAACCGCAGTTGGTGAATTCACCATCGGCCTTCTTGGCGCCGAGACGTCTGCCCGCAGAATCACGGCCGTTCTTTGTGGAAGAAACACCTTTCTTAGATGCAAAGAACTGGATATCTAATGTAAACTTCATGGTTTCAATACCTCCGTTTCAATTTCCATATACTTTCCCGAGACTTCTTCCATTGTTTTCAGCTGAACCAGTCCCGTCCGCATCACAGTTTCACTCTTCTCATCGGGATGCGGCACCTTGAATGAGAAACAGTTTTCACGGCATGACAGATCACATCCGGGCACCATCTCATCCAGCGCATTGCCAAGCCCCGTTACAATGGAACTTACCCCTGCACAGACAAGATCCTGTCCATATGGACCGCTTTCCGCATGTCCTGTCACAACCAGTGAAATAATCTTTCTGTCTTTTTCAGTAACTCTGATATGAATCACAATCAGCCTTCAATGCTCTCAACCAGGAGCTTTGTATACGGCTGACGATGACCCTGACGACGTCGTGTGGAACCCTTCTTCTGCTTGTACTTGAAGATTCTGATCTTTTTGTCCTTGCCCTGCTTTTCTACCTTGCAGGTAACCTTGGCACCCTCAACATACGGTGTACCGATCTTTGTTCCTTCATTGGAGATCATGCATACCTTGTCAAGAACGACCTCATCGCCTTCTTTGACATCCAGCTTTTCAACAAAGATGGACTTTCCCTGCTCTACCTTGAGCTGCTTTCCGCCTGTTTCAATAATTGCGTACATTCATTACACCTCCTGACAATTACTCATAAGACGCGCCATGCAGGGGACATTACTGTACTTTAACCCTGTTCTGAGCGGTTACAGACCTCATCAAGAGGGCTGATAACAGCAGTATTTTATCATAAAGAATCATGACGTCAAGGAATTTTGCTTAATCATCTTCCGCAAAGAACAGAACAGCTGCTTTCCCATATATTTCATTCCGACTGATTCTGTAATAGATCCGGCATTTTCTATGCTGACCGTCTTTCATCTTTATTTCCGTTCTTTCACCACCTGTCATTTCACCTTTCAGCAGCCTTTGACAGACTGCTTCAGGAAGGAAATCCTTCAGACTGCTGAAACCTGCAACCTCATTTTCAAGATCACGGCTGATTGAAAGCACCTTCAGCGTATCATCATTGCGGCAGACACATGCTGGCAGCGGCAGATCCAACCCCAGATCAGAAAACTTCAGTCTGGACTCACAGCGGTTCAGCTCATGCATGTAATCCTGATAAGCCTTACAGATATTCTTGCCCGAAAACTTGCCCGCATACAGGGCATCATCCGCCAGCAGAAGAATTCTCATCCGGTCTGATGTCTGCTCAGGCCACGATGCATAGCCGGCACTGATCGTAGCTTTACAGATGCCCTGCTCTGTTTCAAACGCAAGCGCCTCACGCATCAGAGGCAGCAGTTTCTTTTCCGCATCAGTTAGAGAAGTATTTCTCAGAATGACACAGAATTCATCACCGCCATAGCGGCCGACAATTGCTTCAGGCGGCAGCAGATGCTTCATCTTATCCGCAAGCGCCTGCAGCACGGTATCACCTGCCGCATGACCATACAGATCATTGACACGCTTGAAATCATCTATATCGATCATGACACCGGTAAACGGTTCATCCGGATGCCGGACAAAGCAGGCATTGCAGTCTTCATCAAAGCCCTTGCGATTGTTCAGGCCGGTCAGATAATCAGTTCTTGCCGCGATGGCAATCTCCTTCTGCCTGTCTTTATTTTCCATCAGGCTGTAGACAAGTACGGCCACAAGAACAATCACCACCCAGCCGGCAAATGACAGGATCTCAAACACATTCGACTTTTTCCATCCGTTTTCCGGTTCAATGGAAATCCGCCATGTACACGAACCGAAACGAAAATACGAAGACACGGCATCATCCGTATCACCATGGGAAGACATCCGAATGAATTCCGTTGAGTCCAGGGGATCTGTCTTTTCAATCTGGAACGCATAGCCGCTGCTGATCAGCTTCCTCTCTGTCTCTGCCGTTAAAGGCGGCGCATCCATAATGACAATGGTAAAGCCCCAGAATGAGCCATCCTGCAGATAGACCGGATTGCATACGGCCATGATCGAAACGCCTGGTTTCAATTCAAACGGCCCCTGCAGGATCAATGTATGATAATCCTTCGCCAGATCTGCCATGTCCTTCTGATCCGGGTCTTTAAAAAGATTCAGCTGACCTTCAGGACTGCCCTCTTCCGGATAGATCTGATCTACTGTACCGCCTGGAGCAATCTGCAGGCAGCGGATGGCACTGCTGGTATGATACAGGCTCTGTGCCTCCTCTCTAAAGAATTCTGTATCGCCATTGGAAGATATAATGCTGTAAGACAGAATTTCCGCGGCATTAGCTGCTTTTTCTACATTGCGCTCAATCTGATCCGCATAGACGGAAGACAGAGCACTGACTTCCTTCTGCCGCAGCTTCAGGATTGATTTTTCTGTATGTCCCAGCAGGATGGTCAGCCCGAAGGCTTCTGTGATGAGGACCGTGAATGCGATAATCAGATTGCGCTTTTTTCGGCGCGGACGCTGTCTGTTTTCTCCTTTATTCATTGTGCAGATATTATAATGCCGTATCTGAATTTCATGCAGTAAAACATTTTTACCATCTATCTATTCTGTACGAAGCGCTTTGACCGGATCACCTGATGCTGCTTTTGCCGAAGGAATCAGACCTGCAATAACGGTCAGACATACACTCAGCAGGGTTGTCTTGCCGGAACCGGAAGGACCGAGGATGGCGGTAAATTCATTATCACGGAACGTGATGGAGACATGATCCAGTGCTTTCCTGACGGTATCACCAGCATGGTATTCTTTGCATGTATCTCTCGGTTCAAGCATGGAAGTACACTTCCTTCTATCCTCATAATGGCATGTTTTTCAACCATAGAATAGAAATATACAAAGACCGGTTTCCGTCATCCGGCTCAACACTTCGCCTGAAATGTATCACATAAAAAGAGTGACTGGAAAGGCAATGTCAGTAAGTTAAGATATGGCATTGGCTGCAGGCCTTCGAAGCGTTCGTCATGAAAATGACGAGCGTTTTTTATTTAGCTGATCCAGTATCAGGATTCTTACATTGTTTACATATAAAGGT
>Ga0256406_1002835_pt1 | contig 23239 bp, 22 predicted proteins | sample RumenRJG_03DNA_FD_185986 | JGI IMG/M metagenome (GOLD analysis project Ga0256406, IMG submission 185986) | Bovine rumen microbial communities from Lethbridge, Alberta, Canada - RJG_03 | ecosystem: Host-associated > Mammals > Digestive system > Stomach > Rumen | place: Canada: Alberta | collected... | reverse complement strand
ACTCAGGTGCGCTTGCCCAGACGGTCGGCGGGTTGTGTTCACGCTGCTTCCCCGTGGTGTCCCACGATTATCCGTCAGTAACAGCGCGTTTCCTGTGGCTTCACTGTATCACGCCGAGAGGGGCGCAGGGCCTTGACATCAAGAATGCGCCTGGTTGCCATGACGCTGGCGTGTGGCGATTGTCTCATCTCGCAACGGGGTAAGATATCTCTCAAGATATCTTTTGGATTGGAGGTTGCGCTATGCCAGTTGCCGAGGAGTGCGAGGCCAAGCTCTGTTCCTGGGGCGCATCCAAGGCGGTGCGCATTCCCAAGGCGGTTTGTGACTCGCTGCGACTTGCCGTTGGGTCCAATCTCAGCATTAGCTGCGGGACAGATGAGAATGGCCCCTTCATCTTGCTGCGCCCCGTCGAGGAGAGCCACAGGTGCTATTGCGACGCTCCGTACGTGTCGATTGACTCCCTCTTCAGGGGGCACGAGGATGCTTCCCAGCCCACCGAGGTGGATTGGGGCGAGGATGTTGGCGGGGAGGTCGTGGAGTGACTCATCTCGAACAGGGTGACATCGTCGAGGTGGACTTTAGCCCGGCCTACGGTCACGAGCCGGCCAAGTACCGGCCGGCCGTCGTTGTGAGTGGATATGGCTTCAACAGCCGCTCCAGCATGACGGCAGTGGTCCCTGTGACTACGACGAACAATGGGTACCCCCTCCATATCGACATGGGGAAGAGCCCAGTGAAGGGCTACGCCTGCGTAGAGCAGCTGCGTTGTCTTGACCTCTCGGCCCGTGGGTACCGGCTCGTTGGGGTCGCCGGCCGTGACGCAATGCTCAACATCATGTCTGCCATCAGGGGAGTGTTCGAGCTGAAGTAGTCCGGGGCCGTTACGTCCCGCCTGTTTGTGAATTAGCCGCGATGACAGGCATGCGGCGCATCGTTTGGCTTGCTTGGGGCAAGCTACATCAGTTACACCCACGCCGCTTGCGGCGAAGGAACTTGAGGGGGATTGTTTTGGCAGCTCGACCAACTGACAAGAACGACCGCGCGACCATCCGTCGCACGCTGCACTACTTCTGGGGAGTCACGCGCCAGAAGATGGGTGCCTTTGTGCTCTCAATCGTGAGCTCGGTGGGATACATCGCGCTTCTCACCTTTGCGAACACCTACGTGATGGGCCTCATCGTGGACCGTGTGCAAGCCTCGCCAGTCTCGGCAGACCAGGTGCTTCCCGTGTTTGGGCCCTACGTGCTGGCACTGCTTGTGGTGAACGCCGTGGGGCAGACGCTCTCGAAGCTCCAGGACTACTCGGTTTACAAGCTCGAGATCAACGGTGACTACCAGCTCTCGCGCTTGTGCTTCGACACGCTTTCCAACCAGTCGATGACCTTCCACAATAGCCGCTTTGGCGGCAGCCTGGTAAGCCAGACTTCGCGGTTTGTCTCGGGCTACTCTGGCCTGGTGGACGTGGTGACGTACTCGCTGTGGCCAACGCTTGCCTCCATCGTGCTCACGGTGGGTATTCTCGCCCCCATAGCGCCGCTCTTTGTTGCCATACTCGTGGTGATGCTCGTGCTCTATGTGGTCATTGCCTATGGCATGTACCGGCGCATCCTGCCCCTCTCGGCAGAGGCGTCGCGCGCCCAGAACAAGCTCTCCGGCGTGCTCTCTGATGCCGTGACTAACATCCTCGCCGTCAAGACCTACGGCCGTGAGGACTACGAGCGCGGGCTCTTCACCACGGCGGACCGCGAGGCAATGGCGGCCGAGAACGTCAACATGCGTGCAACCATGCGTCGCGGCTTTACCACGTCGGCGCTCATCACTGCCATCATGTTTGTGGTCTCGATCTTTGTGGTGGGCGGTAATGCCTGGTTTGGCATTAGCGCCGGCACGCTGGTCATGATGTTCACCTACACGTACAACCTCACGATGCGCTTCAACTACTTCAACTCCATGATGCAGCGCATCAACCGCGCCTTTGGCGATGCAGCCGAGATGACGCGTGTGCTGGACGAGCCTACGCTCGTGGCAGACGATGCGGACGCAAAGCCGCTTGCCGTCACCGAGGGTCGCATCGACTTCGAGAACCTGCGTTTCCGCTATCCGGACGCACCCAAGGACGACTACGTCTTCGAGGACCTCAACCTCCACATCCCCGCTGGTCAGCGCGTTGGCCTGGTGGGGCGCTCCGGCTCGGGCAAGACCACGCTCACCAAGCTCCTCCTGCGCTTGGACGACGTGCAGGAGGGTCGTGTGCTGGTGGACGGGCAGGACGTGAGCCACTGCACCCAGCAGAGCCTGCGTCGCCAGGTTGCCTACGTCCCGCAGGAGGCGCTGCTTTTCCACCGCTCCATTCGCGAGAACATCGCCTACGGCAAGCCTGACGCCACGGAGGAGGAGATTCGCCGTGCCGCCGAGGAGGCTAACGCGCTCGAGTTCATCGAGCGGCTGCCGGACGGCTTCGACACCATGGTGGGCGAGAGGGGCGTCAAGCTCTCGGGCGGCCAGCGCCAGCGTGTGGCAATTGCCCGCGCCATCCTGGTCGACGCGCCCATTCTGGTGCTGGACGAGGCGACCTCCGCGCTGGACTCCGAGTCCGAGGCGCTCGTGCAGGGCGCGCTTGAGAACCTCATGCGCGGGCGCACCTCCATTGTGGTTGCGCACCGCCTGTCAACGGTTGCCTCGCTCGACCGCATCGTGGTGCTGGCGCACGGCGAGGTCGTTGAGGATGGCACCCACCACGAGCTGGTGGAGCGTGGCGGAGAGTACGCGAGCCTTTGGAACCGTCAGACCGGCGGCTTCCTAGAGTAGGGGGAAAGATGCTGGTAGGAGAGGTTATCGAGGGGGTCATTGCGTACTGCGGCAACCTGGCGTTTGACACCGGCCTGCCGATAGACCCTGCCACCACGCGAGACCGCGTCACGTACGGAGAAGACCGTCTCGGCGTGGAGTGCACGGGCATCGTGACCTGCATCTGGCCCACGGTCGACGTCATCCGACGCGCGCAGGAGTTGGGGGCCAACCTCGTCATCTCCCACGAGGCCCTGTTCTGGAATCATGGGGACCGCAGGGATGTGCTGGCCCACAACACCGCTTTCCACGTAAAACTCCGCCTGCTGGACGAGTGGGCCGGCACGGTCTGGCGCTGCCACGACTACATCCACGCGGGTATCCCGACCCCCGACGGAACGCGCGCCGACGGCATCTTCTATGGCTTTGCCGACAAGCTTGGCTGGACCGGCAACCGCGTTGGTGACACGTTCCGGGCACTTGACTATGCGGTGCCCACCACCACCGGACGCGATTTGGCGGAGCTGCTCGTCAAGAAGCTTGGTCTTAACGGCACCAGGATCGTCGGCGATGCCTCCGTGCCCGTGAGCCGCGTCCGAATCCCCATGCACATCCTGGGCGTTCCCGAGCACGACACCGCCGAGATTAACCGCATGGACGAGGAGTCCATTGACGCGCTGGTGACCATGGAGTTCATCGACTTCACGACCTGCGAGTACATCCGGGATGCAGCGATGCTTGGGCTGGGGAAGTGTGCCATTACCGTTGGGCACTTCAACCTCGAGGAGCCCGGCATGGAGTATATGACGCAGTGGCTTCCGAAGGCGCTTGGGGATTCCTGCCCTCGCGTGGACTTTGTGCCCAAGGGTGACACCTACAAGTACGTTATCCCCGCCTGAGCGACCGTCGCCAGGCGCCCAGGCGGGGAGTGGGCCTACGCCTAAAGGAGGCCGAAGTCCCTCAGGCAGGTATCGACATCCTCCTCGAACGATGTCAGTGGGACGCCCAGCGCCCTTGCCTTGCTCCCATCGAGGCGGAAGTCACGAAAACGGTCGGCGTACCGCTCGCGGTCGGGGAGAATGAGCTCCTCCACCTGGGTGTCGCTGCAACCGAGTCTCTTGGCTACGAAGCGGGCGGCATCGTAGGTTGTGAGGTCGTTCTCGCTCGCAACGTTGTAGACGCCGCTGGGCGCCTCGGCGAGCTTCCCAAATCCGTCCGCCAGATGCTGGGCGTATGTCATGCAGCGCTTCTCGTTTACTGTGAACTTGGTGGGCATGGCCGTTCTCACGGCCGTCAAGACGCGGCCAAGGATGCCGGGCGACACGCGCACGTGGGGCATGGGCAGGCCAAACTGCCACGATAGCCGCAAGATCACGTAGTTGCTGAGGTTTGCCCTCATCCACGAGTCAACCTCGGCCTTCTGCCTTCCGTAGTCGGTGACGCTCTGCGGCTCCTCGACCTCCGTGAAGGGTCCCGGCTGCGCTTTCCCGTTAAACAGCTGTTCTGTGGAGAGGAACACCATCCTCTTGTTGCGCGCGTCGCACACGCGTGCAATCTCGATGGCAGACTCGGTGTTGATGCGATGGGTTCCCTCGGGATCTCTCGCGCAGTCAGCCGTCGTGGCGTTTGCCGCCGTGTGGAATACAAGGTCGAAGTCGGCCTTCTCAAAGTAGGAGGCAACGTCCTTTGGCTTTGAGAAGTCCAGCTGAGAGTGGCTTACGCAGGTGAAGTCGAAGGAGCCTGCGTTGTAGAGGCGCACTAGGCTCGCGATGTAGCCGTTCGCGCCAGTGACGATGACCTTTGGTTTCACGGGATGCCCCCTAGAGATCGATGGAATCAATGCCCTGCTCCGCAAAGCGGCGCTTGAGCTCCTCGATGATGGGAATGCCCGCGGAGCAGCCAATGCGCGTGGCACCCGCGCGAACCATGTCGAGGAACGTATCCGCATCGCGGATTCCACCGGCAGCCTTCACCTGCACGTTTGGTCCCACATGCTCCTTCATGAGACGAACGTCCTCGATTTTGGCGCCCCACTTAGAGAATCCTGTCGAGGTCTTGACGAAGGTTGGCTCAATCTTGCGTGCAATTTCGCAGAGTCTGATCTTCTCCTCGCCCGTGAGCAGGCAGCACTCGAAGATGACCTTGGAGGGAACGCCCGCCTTGTTGCAGACGTCCACAATCGTGCGCATCTCTTCCTCGAGGTATGGCCAGTTCCCGACCTTGACCTGCGTGATGTTTACTACGTAGTCGATTTCGTTCGCGCCGTTCGCAAGTGCGTCTTTTGTCTCGAACTCCTTGGCGGCAATGCTGGTCTGGCCAAGGGGGAAGGCAATTGCGGCGCCGGTGTCGATGTCCGTCCCCGCCAGCTGCTCCGAGCAGAACTTGGATTGCACTTGGTTCACTGCGACCATCTTGAAGTGGTAGCGCTTTGCTTCATCGCAGAGCTTACGCATATCGTCCTCTGTTGCGTCCGGGTGGAGGTTCGTGTGGTCCACCAGACGGGCTAAACCATCGAGCGTGTACGTAGACATATTCCAACCTTTCCCTATTGAGGACCGGAAGACCTGTCTCGGTTCTCTCGTTGAAGATATGTTATTAAATATGTCTAGGAAAAACGCTGACCGTTTAAGAAATATGTTGGTATTTTGTCTTGACTAATATCAATTAAGTCCGTACTATTGCCCTGCAAATGATGGAGATGTGAAGACTTCATCGCTGACTTATGAACTAATACGTTCCACGACATGACATTAATGACATAACGAATGGAGTTTTTTTTAATGCACATCCTTCTTGTGTCTCACGGAAAGCTCTGCGAGGGCGTGCTCGATGCATTCAGCATGCTCGTCTCGGGCTGCAAGAACATCTCCGCCCTTAGCCTCACGGAGAGTGGGGTTGGGGACTTCCGCGTTCGTCTCGAGTCAAAGGTCGCCGAGCTCACGGCCGAAGGGGACCTTCTCATCTTGGCAGATCTCAAGGGAGGCACGCCGTACAACGAGTCATACGCATGCTTCCTCAGAGACCCCGAACACATCCGCCTCGCGGCTGGTCTCAACCTCCCCATGGTCCTAGAGGCCGGGATCGCCGCGATGGACTCCAACGATCTCGATGCCATCTACAAGACTGCGCTCGATTCGGGTGCCTTTGGCATTCAGGGGACCGATGCCCCGACGGAGGATGACGCATCCGACGAGGACGACGACCTCTTCTAGGCACGTCAGGGGCTTTCCGAGCGGGATGCGTCCCCCTCACCTGCCCCTTGGTGGTTGGGTCAATACCGCGCGGAGACGCGGCAGTGGAAGGGAGCTACATCATGCCAATTTCGTTTGTCCGCATCGATGACCGGGTCATCCATGGCCAGACGGTCACGCGTTGGGCTGCCCAGAAGCCCTGTGACGGAATTCTGGTCATCAGTGACAAGGTTGCATCCGATGATCTGCGTAAGAAGGTCCTCAAGGCTGCCGCAGGACGACTCAAGCTGGGTGTCTACACGGTCGAGCAGGGTGTTGCCGCGCTCGAGAAGGCGAAGGCTTCCAAACACAACTTCTTTATCATCTCGGACTCTGTTGAGGAGTTCGCTGCCCTCAAGCGCGCCGGAGGAGACTTTGGCAAGGTCCTCAATGTGGGCAACCTCAGCACCACGCGCCCGGGAACCAAGAACCTCGGTAATGCCGTCTGCATCAACGACGAAGACGTTGAGTGCTTTGACTATCTGGCTGACCAGGGAATTGACCTGCAGTTCCAGATGATTCCGGAAGACGGAGTCAGGACTTGGCCTGCGCTCAAGGCCAAGTACCAGTCTCTGTAAAAGGTAGTTGGCGAAAGAGGAGGAATGCACTATGAGCAACTTTTTCCCAGCCCTGATTTGCGGATTGTTCTGCTATCTGGGCGCAATCGAGGCCTTCAACCCAGTGGGCACCACGGGCAGCTTCTACTGCCTCGGTAGACCACTGGTCGCAGGTCTCATCGTTGGCCTGGCGTTTGGCGACGTAACCAACGGCATCCTGTGCGGCGTCGCCGTGCAGGCGGTCTTCATCGCCAACCTCTCTACCGGTGGCGCGACCAACTCTGAGATCACCTATGCGTCCTACGGTGGCATTGGTCTGGCCATGGCTTCCACCAAGGATCCTGCGCTCGCGGTCACGCTCGCTGTTCTCGTTGGCAACACCTTCGGTCTGATCTTCTACAACCTCCGCATGGCCTTCTACTCTGTCTTCAACAACAAGGCTCTCGAGGCTGCTGAGAAGGGCGACGGCCACGGTATCACCATCTGGCACATGATCGTTCCTCAGATTTGCACATTCCTGCTTCGCTTCGTTCCTACGTTCGCTGCCATCCTGCTTGGCGAGGGGCTCGTCAACACCCTGGCCGCCAACGCTCCCGAGCTCATCACGCACATCATCGGCGTGCTCGGCGGCGTGCTCCCCGCTCTCGGCATCGGCATGCTGATGAACATCGTGATCAAGGACAAGATTCAGCTGGTGTTCTTCTTCTTCGGCTTTGTCCTGCTCGCCTTCGGCAAGCTCGACACGATTCCTGTGGTCTTCATTGCGGCCGTCGTTGCCTACATCTACTACCTGGCCACTTCTAAGGCTGCCGCTGCCGCCCCCGCTGGTTCCACGCAGAGCGCGGATGCCGCCTACGAGGATGCCGATCTCTTCTAATTCACTGAAAGGAGCTTACCTATCATGGCTAACAACGAAGAGCCCCTGGTGAAGCGGGCAGACGGCAAGAAGGGCCTCACCAAGCATGACCTCAACCAGCTTTGGTATCGCTGGAACTTCGGCTGGTTCTCCTCCAGCTCGTACGAGAAGCTCGAGTCCCACGGCTTTGCGTGGTCCTACATTCCCTTTGCGGAGAAGTTCTACAAGAATGACCCCGAGGGGAAGGCTCGCCTGCTCACCCGCCACTCGCAGTTCTACAACACCGAGCCGCAGGTTGGCACCGTGATTAACGGCATCGTGGCCGCACTTGAGGAGGGCATTGCCCTTGGCGACGACATCCCCGAGGAGATGCCGACCTCAGTCAAGACCGCCCTCATGGGTCCCCTCGCTGGTCTCGGCGACTCCGTGATCCAGGGCATTATCGTCCCTACGCTGCTCTCCATTGGAATGAGCCTTGCGTCTAACGGTAGCCCTGCCGGCCCAATTGTCTACATTATCTCTTGGCTGGTCATTGGCGTTGCCGTCAGCTACGGCATGTTCCGCTATGGCTATAAGATGGGCCTTGGCGCCATCGACACCCTGGTCGGCGAGAAGTCCATGCGCTTGATGGACGCCATCAACGTCCTGGGAATCATCGTCGTTGGCACTCTCGCCGCAGGCAAGGTCGCCGTTTCCACGGTCGTCCAGATTCCTTACGGCACTGAGATGGGCGCCCTTCAGGACACGCTTGACGGCGTCTTCCCAGGCCTGCTCGCCCTTATTGTGACCATGGTCACCTGGTGGATGCTCAACAAGAAGCAGTGGTCTGCGACAAAGGTTCTGCTTGTCCTTACTGCTGCGGTTATCGTGCTGTGCTGCATCGGCTTCCTGTAGGGCAGAGCACTGAAGCATCAAGACTTTTGCTTGTTCTGTGACAGTAGCTTGAGGGGCCTAGCAGCAACGCATGTAGCTGCTAGGCCTCCGGTTTCTCTAAGGAAATTGGAGTGTGGTATGGAACCCCTGTTTTTCAAGCCAATTCCTTTCAAGACGGTGTGGGGTGGCACGTCCATCAAGGAGTATTACGGCTACGACTGGATGCCCGATGGGACGGGCCAGGCTTGGGCGTTTGCGGCGCAGCCCGATGGGTCCAACGTCTGCCAGAACGGTCCCTACAAGGGCACGACGCTCCTCGACCTGTGGAATGGCCACCCCGAGCTCTTCGGTGACACCAATCGCGAGTTTCCGCTGATCATCTCGATGCTCTGCCCTCGTGACAACCTCAGCATCCAAGTTCACCCGGATGTCGAGCATGCAAAGAAGTACGGATATGCTCTCGGCAAGAACGAGGCGTGGTACTTTCTCAAGGCAGATGAGGGTTCCCAGATTGTCTTTGGGCACAACGCCAGGGATGAGCAGGACCTCCGCTCCTATATTGCCGGCGACCGTTGGGCCGACCTCATTCGCCACCTTACCGTGAGACAGGACGACTTCGTCTACATACCGGCAGGGACGCTGCATGCGTGCTGTGGCGGCGTGATTGCATACGAGGTCCAGCAATGCACAAACGTGACATATAGGTTCTGGGACTACGACAGGACCGATGCGAACGGCAACAAGCGCGAGCTTCACCTCGAGAAAGCCATGGAGACCCTTCACTACGGGGATGCTGCTAACCACGAGTCATACACGACGACGGTCAATGCCTATGGTCGCTGCGAGCGCGTGACCTATATGGATAGCGATTCATTCCGCATCGAGAAGCTTGTGGTGAGCGACGGGGAGTACGAGGTCAACGAGGATACGTATGAGCTCGTGAGTGTGGTGAGGGGCTCTGGCGTGGCGGGGGGAATTCCGGTCAAGGTTGGTGACCACTTCCTGATTCCTCGGGGCGAGAAGGTCGTTATTGGCGGCAACCTTACCTGCATGATGACCACTGCCTAGATTGGGGGTTCGCGATGCTTCTCTGTCCGTCACTCATGTGCGCCGACTTCCTTAACCTTGGAAAGGAGGTCGATGAGTTGTGCGCCGCCGGAGCCGATATCATGCACCTTGACGTCATGGACGGCCACTACGTGCCTAACTATGCGCTTTCGCTTGGTGATGTAAAAGCCATCTGTCAACGCTCGAGCGTGCCCTGCGACGTACATCTCATGGCAACCAATCCATATGATGCCTGCGAGTTCTTTGTCCATGCTGGCGCGAGCATCATCTACGTGCATCCTGAGTCTGATCTTGCCATCAACTCAACGCTGCTTAAGATTTCTAGGCTCGGAGCTCAGCCGGGAATAGCGGTGAACCCGGGACTCAGCTTCTCCTCCGTGGAGGACAGCCTTCCCGTGGTGGACTATGTGCTACTCATGACGGTAAACCCGGGGTTTGCGGGGCAACGGTACCTCGATTACGTGACTCCTAAAATTGAGCGCTTTGCCGCGGAGAAGGACCGCTATGGCTACAAGCTCCTGATTGATGGTGCGTGCTCTCCCGAGGTTATTGCCCGGGCGCATTCGTTGGGGGCCGATGGAGTGGTCCTTGGCACAAGCGCGCTATTTGGGAAGGGGAGGCCGTATCAGGATATCTTCAAGGACCTCAGGCAACTGTAACCAGGCTATTTTGCCTATCCCAATACTCATTGGCGAATGCGAAAAGGGGTGTCGCAACTGCGGCACCCCTTTCTCTGTGCTTATCGAATAGTGTAGAAAAGAATGATAGTGATAAGTAAGGACTTATATCAATTGGTTGCCATAAAATTGGAATGTATAGGTCAGGTTCAAACAATCAAAGTATCGATCGTGCCTCGGTGGGAGTATCTGGCATGGAAACGCTGTATTCGGCAATCAAAGACGACCTTCTCGCGAAGATCAAGGACGGCACCTATGTCGAGGGCGAAGTTATCCCTACCGAGGTTGATCTTGCAAAGTCATATGGAGTAAGCAGGCCCACGATTCGCCAAGCGCTTCAGATTCTTGCCAATGAGGGATACCTAGACAAGCGCAAGCGCAGGGGCACCGTGGTTACCAAGCCCACTCAAGATGACGGTATTGCGAGTCTCCCTACAGACAGGTCAAAGCTTCGCGGCGTTCAGAGCTTCGAGGATGAGATTCGTGCTGCCGGTAGGATTGTCAGGACAGTCCCAATTCTCGCCAAAGAAGAGGAGGCAAATCACGAGGTTGCCAAGGCGCTTGAGCTTAACGATGGTGCTCTTGTTTACAAGCTCGTGCGGCTCCGCTACGTTGATGACACGCCCAATGTATTCATGGAGAACTACATTCGCGCCGACTTCTATCCGGGTCTTACGGATGTGGACTTTTCAAAGGTTGGTCTTTATCACCAGATGAGGTCAATGGGTAGGCCGGTCCACTCGCTTACGCGCAGGCTCGAGGTAATCAAGGCAGACCCCTCCTCGTCTACGCTGTTGGATGTGCCTATTGGAGACCCGCTTTTCTACTTTCACACTTTTGGACGCGATGCCGAAGGTCACATGGTTGAGTATTCGGTTTCAACCTACCGTGGCAGGAATAATACGTTTGAGTTTTCGGTTAACGAGCCGGATTCGACTGCAATGCCTGAGCCGCTTCCTAAGGACTAACACGCCCGTGCAGCATCTCGAGCTTCCCTTGCCCTTGCAGTGTCTCCGCGGTTCTCGTATTGCTTTGCTATGAGTGCATAAAGCCGCCTCTTGGTTGGGGTGTCTGCGGTTTCGAGTGCAGCGGTCATATCGTCGAGGTACTTGTCTGAGCCGTCAATCTCAATCTCTATGAGTCTGTCCAGTTCGTCACAGAGTGCTGCTTCCCCCTGGGTGCGCAGGCGGTTTACAAACCGATGCCAAACCGATGCGCGCCCGCGGAATCTTCCGTGCTTACGTAGTGATTGACCGCGCGACCTGCAAGGTCGTTTCGCTGCGCGCCTGGGGCAGCAATATCTACCAAGCCATCGATTATTTCTTGTGCGCCAATTGCGTCTCCTGCTAGGTCGCGTGCAGCAAGCATGAGACACCCGTGGTTGTAGGCGGGCATGAGTCTTCGTACGTAGCCCCTCTGTAGATACGCTGATAGACCCTGCGCATTGTGCTGCTGGTAGAGGGATGTTGCGCGTAAGTTGATATGTCGCAAAATGGCAAGATGTGCGGCAATGATGCCAAGAATTACGAGAATGACGATGACTACGATACTTTCTGATGACATGTGGACCAGCCCTCTCGTATATGTGGTTCATACAATATGTACGTTATGCAAATTACATATGGAAGAAACAGGCCAAGAATATAGGATACTATCCATTAACAATATAGTATATGTAATAAATAATGTTAGATATGGCGAAACAGCGGGCTTTGATTGGTTGGGGGCAGTATGAATCCACTCTACAAGATGATTCACGATGACCTACACGAGCTCGTGGACAACCAAACCTATCACGATGGGGAGACCATTCCTTCTGAAGAGGAGCTTGCGGCTGCATATGGCGTGAGCAGGCCCACGGTTCGTCGAGCGGTTCAGATGCTCATGGACGAGGGCATCCTTGAGAAAGGTGGACTCAGGGGCGTTTGTGTTCGTGCCCGCAAGATTGATCAACGCTTTGCTGTGACCCTGCGGAGTTTTGACGAGGAGATTCACGAGCACGGGCTTATCCCCAAGACGAAGGTTATTCTTGCACGTAAGACGCTTGCGACAGTAAGCATTGCAAACTCGCTGTGCATCAAAGAGGGAGATGCGGTCTTTCGCCTAGTCCGCCTTCGCTACGCCAACGACACCCCCAACGTCTTGGTGGAGAGCCTTATCCCACTTAACCTGTATCCCGGCATCGAAAAGGTGGACTTCTCGTCCGCGTCGCTCTATGCCTTTTTTGACGATAGAGGCAACCCTCCTGTGGTGGCCAGGCGACGCCTCGAGCTCATGAAGGCCGACGCGAGCCTTGCGGCCTTGCTCGACGTGAGACAGGGGGATCCGCTCTTTCGTTTTTCTACAACTACGTTGGATGCGCATGACAGGATTATCGAATACAGCATTGCCGAGTATCGCAGCGATACCAATGCGTTTGAGCTTGATACGTGCGTACCCTGCACCTCTGCAACATAGTAGGGACGGGTGGGCGTCTTGTTAGCCGCTCACCGTTTGCGTGCTTGATTTGAACATATTTCAAAAAATGGAATCATCTCGGCGGGCTTGGGGGATGATACTCTCTATTCCAACCGGGCACCGAGCGCCATGAGTGGCGAAGGTGCAGGCGGTCCCACGAGAGCGGTTATCCGCAGGAGAAGGAGAGGCTCATGCCCGCGTTTACGTCCATCAAGGCAAAGGCCATTGGCATCGCTGTCGACCAGGGTGTCAACATGCTCTACGACGACTTCGATGGCAATCTGCCCAAGGTCGAGTCTCTCATCAACAAGTTTGCCGGCTCCGGCGACTCCATCAACGACGCCCAGCTCAGGCTCTTCAACATGGTCATGGGCTACATGAAGGACCCCACCAACAACTGGCGCCGCCTGGTCGACAACATCATCAACAACGTTGACAAGGACGTCGTCAAGACCTTCGTGCACAACTTCTTCGTGAACTCCGTGACCATTGGCGGCGCTCGCCAGCGCGAGGTCAATGACACCGAGGGCTGCAACTGCCCGTGGGCTATCCTCATGGACCCCACCACCCGCTGCAACCTGCACTGCAACGGCTGCTGGGCTGCCAACTACACCAACGCCAACCACAAGGACCTCACCTTCGAGGAGCTTGACTCCATCATCACGCAGGGCAAGGCGCTGGGCACCTACATCTACCTCTTCACAGGCGGCGAGCCCATGGTGCGCAAGCACGACCTCATCCGCCTGTGCGAGAAGCACCCGGACTGCTTCTTCTCGGCGTTCACCAATGGCACGCTGGTGGACGAGAAGTTCGCCGACGAGATGCTCCGCGTGAAGAACTTCATGCCGGCCTTCTCCATCGAGGGCTTTGAGGAGGCCACGGACTCCCGCCGCGGCAAGGGCACCTTCGAGCGCGTGACGCATGCCATGGACATCCTGCGCGAGCGCAAGCTGCCGTTTGGCGCGTCCATGTGCTATACCAGCGCAAACTATGACTCCATCACGAGTGACGAGTACATCCAGTTCCTGGTGGATAAGGGCGTCCTCTTTGCGTGGATCTTCACCTACATGCCCGTTGGCCTGGGTGCTCCCGTGGAGCTTCTCGCCACCGCCGAGCAGCGCGCCGGCATGTACGACAAGGTGCGCAAGAACTGGCGCAACAACGTGCCCATCTTCTTTGCGGACTTCTGGAACGACGGCGAGTACACGGGCGGCTGCATTGCCGGCGCCCGTCGCTACATGCACATTAACGCCGCCGGCGACGTGGAGCCCTGCGCGTTCATCCACTACTCGGACTCCAACATCCGCGAGAAGACCCTGCTCGAGTGCTACAAGAGCCCACTTTTCAAGAGCTACCAGGCGCACCAGCCCTTCAACTCCAACATGCTGAGGCCGTGCCCGCTGCTGGACAACCCCGGCATGCTCTCCGAGATGGTGCACGAGACCGGCGCCAAGTCCACGGACTACGTGCACCCCGAGGACGTGGACGAGCTCGAGAGCAAGACACAGGCGGCAGCTGCGGCATGGGCCGAGAAGTCCGCACCCATCTGGGCTGCTAGCCCCAAGGGTAGGCTGTCCGATCGTCTCGCAAAGGAGACCGGCGACCCCAACGCCTGGGTGAAGTACTAGGGACCGTGGGCGTTGCCGGGCGGTTGCGTGGCTCCGGCGGCACGTGGCGTGGCTCCGGCGACATGTCTTTCTCGCCTTTTCCGAGCGGCTGGGGTGACCTAACCGCTCGGATCTTTCGTCGGAGCGATTTCCGCGGGTTAGCCGTCACCCAGCCGAGATGCCGCCCGATTTCGCCGGTTAGGAATTTACCGAACGGTTAGACCAGCTTAAACGGCTAGATTTCGCGGCTTGATATTGGTGCCGCTGAAATACGACGGTTAGGGCGTCTTAAACGTTCGGAATGCGCGGCTTGTTGCAGCCTCTGGCCACGGGCTTCTCGCCAGGGGGCGCAAGGCGGTAAGATATGGCCTGCTTGAAAATGGCTGCGGCTGCTCAGACGGCTAGCGGCCCTCCCGAAAGGAACGCACATGATTCGCGAGCTCTGCAAGGACGACGCCATCCTCTCCAAGAAGTGCCAGCGCGCCACGCCCGAGGACGCGCCCCTGGCACAGGACCTCATCGATACCCTCCGCTCCGTCGAGGACGGCGCTTGCCTGGCTGCCAACCAGATTGGCGAGACCAAGGCCGTGGCGGTCTACCTCGATGACAACGGTGAGGCGCACGTGCTCTACAACCCCCGCATCATGATGGGGCTTAACGCCACGCGCACCGTCGAGGGATGCCTCTCGCACGACGAGCCCTCCAAGGTCACCCGCTACGGTAAGGTCAAGGTTTCCTACGACGAGCTGGTTGACGGCAAGTTTGTGCCGCGTCGCCGCGATCTTACCGGCTGGGAGGCCCAGATGGTGCAGCACATGGTTGACCACTGCAACGGCAAGCTGGTCTAGGAGGCAATCGTGGCGGACGAGAAGAAGGTCATCGACCTCGAGCTGCCTGCGGGTAAGCTCTTTGCGCAGTACCCGGACCTCTCTGGCCTTCTCGCTGAGATGGGCATCGAGAACGTTGATGCCGAGAAGACCCTCCCCGAGGTTGCCGCGGATCTGGGCGTCGAGACAAGCGTGATTGCGTTTGCGCTTGAGGCCTCGGGCTACAGCGTGCAGGGCCTCAAGGCCACGGACGACGGCTACAAGAGCCCGCTCGACGACGTGATGAGCGTGCTCTTTGACAACTCCTTCCACGGCGAGCCGCTGCCGGACACGTCATCCTCCGGACCCATGTTGGCTCACATGGAGATGGCAATTCGCCGCGCGCAGGACGAGGGCAAGCTGCCCAAATGAGACAAAGGGAGTTTCCCTTTGTCTCATTGCGGCGCAGGAGCTGCGATTTTCTGCAGCGGTGGTGACGGTTTTCTCGCCTTCGGTGCAAAACGGGCGCCCGAAGGGCCCTTATCGACAGGATTTACTCAAAAGTGTGCCCTCGGGCGTCAATTTGACGCCCGAGGGCTGATTTCGTCCAAGGATGAGACAAAGGGAAACTCCCTTTGTCTCTCTACTCGTTCTTGTCGCTGCTGGAGAAGAGCGCGGCGAGACGCCCGAAGAACGACTGGTCCTGCTGCTCGTCGTCAGACGCCTGCTGCGACTGGTCGTCAGAGCTGCTAGTGTCGTCGGCGCTCTTCACGCCGTCAACCACGTAGACAAACTGCACCTCTCGCACGTTGGTGTTGCTGGGATCGACAAAGGAGTGCAGCTGGTAGCTGCGGCCGAGCTTCTCGTCGATGGTGTCCTGCAGCTCGTCCAAGACCTTCTCGTCCATGCCATCGACGGACTCCTGCAGCTCGTCAAGGCCGTCGGAGAGGGTGTGGCTGCCGTCGGCCGCCTGAGAGGTTCCGTCAGCAAGCGTGCCCAGGCCACTGTCAAGCTGGTGCGCGCCGGACGCAAGCGCCTTGGCGCCTGAGTCAAGCTTGGTGGAGCCGCTGCTCAGCGTGTCGATGCCGGCCGAGAGGCGCTTTGCGCCGTCGGCCGCCTGAGAGGTTCCGTCAGCAAGCGTGCCCAGGCCGCCGTCAAGAGTGTGCGCGCCAGAGGCGAGGCTCTTGGCACCGGCGTCGAGCTTGGTGGACCCGCTGCTCAGCGTATCGAGCTCGGCTGCCAGCTGCTTGGCGCCGTTCTTTGCGGATGTGGCACCGCCTGCGAGTGTAGTCAGGCCGCTGTCGAGGTTGGACGCGCCGGAGGCCAGAGAGTCAACGCCGTTCTTGAGCTCTCCGCCTGCCTGGAGGGAGCTTGTGAGCGCGCCGACACCCGTGGACACCTGGTGCGCTCCGTCGTTGAGCGTCTTGAGCTGCGAGACGTCGATGCCCGAGAGCTGCGACTGCATGCCGTCGACCATGTCCTGGGAGCTCTGGACGAGCTTGCTCGACTGCTCGAGCACGGTCTGCGACTGTGCGAGCATGCCCTTGATGCCCGTGCCGTCGGTGGCGCTTCCCTCCAGCGAGGAGAGTGTCTTGCTCAGCTTCTCCGAGTCGGTCTTGAGCTGCCGCGCCGTGGAGTTCATGCTCTGCAGGCCCTGTGAGAGCTTCTGGATGGTGCTCTTCGCGCTGGTGGCGTAAGTCGCTGCCATGCCAGCGGTGTCGGCGGCATTGGTGCTATTGGTCTTCGCGCTCTGTGCAGATGCCTTGGCGCTCTCGACCGCCTTCTTCTGGTCGTCCGTGAGCGTGAAGTCCTTTTCAAACTGGTCAAGCTTGTTATAGGCGTCGTTGGCGTCGGTCGCGGCCTTGTTTGCCTGATCCTGGGCCGCCTTTGCCTCTGTGGAGGCCTTGTCAGCGCTCGTGTCCGCAGAGCTTAGCGCCGTGTCCAGGCCAGAGGTTGCCTGCGAGAGGTCTGCGAGATCGTCCTTCACGGCCTCCGCCTGCTTGACGGCCGTCTCGCCCTGCTGACCCATGCTGTGCGCAGAGGACTGGATGGCGGCAAGCTCCTGCTTGATACCGTCGACAGATTTGTTCGCAGAGTTGAGCTGGGCGTTCATGCCGGCAAGCTGCTGCGGCAGCGTGCTCGAGAGGGTGTCGTAGACCTGCTGCGTGCCGTCGGCCACCTGCGACGCACCGGACTTCAGCGCGGTAAGCGAGCCATCCTTCGCCTCCAACGCGGCCTTGAGCTGCGCTGCGCCGCCCGCAAGCTGAGAAGACCCGGCCTTTGCGCTCTGTGCACCGGCATCCAAGCTGTCGAGGCCGCCCGAGAGCTGAGAGGCGCCCGCCGAGAGCTGTGCCGTGCCGCTCACGGCCTGTGCCGTGCCCGCGGACAGCTGGTCCGCACCATCGGCCACCTGCGAGGAGCCCGCCTTTGCGCTCTGCGCGCCGGCGTCCAGCTGTGCAGCCCCGCTCTCAAGCTGGTGCCCGCCGGAAGAGAGCTGCGCCGTGCCGCTCACGGCCTCGCCCGTGCCCGCTGCAAGCTGGTCCGCGCCGCTCGCAAGCTCGCCAGAGCCGTTCTCGGCGCTTCCCGCTCCGGCGTTGATGAGGTCAAGCGCATCCGCCAGCTCGCGCCCGCCAGAGGCCAGCTGGTCCACGCCGTCCGTGAGCTTGGAGGTTGCATCGGTGAGCTTTGAGGTGTCGGCGTCGCGCACGTCGATGTCCATCGAGAGCGGCATGGCGCTTATCTGCCAGCCGGAGTAGGTGAAGTCCGTTGCCTCGCCCGTGATGTGCCAGTCGCCGTTGGTGCCGGGGAGCAGCAGGTAGGTGACAAGGGTGTTGTCGCCCACCACTGCTGTGGTCCCGTCGTCGGAGTCATCCAGGTGGAAGTTGTCGTTGGGGAAGGTGCCCTGCGCCTGCAGCATGAAGCTCTTCGCAAAGTCCGAGGTCGCGGTATCGTCGTCCATGCCGGTGACCTTGAGCTCGATGTCCAGCTTGCCGCTCTTGCCCGAGAGCTCGTTTGGCGAGACAACCCTGCCATCCAGGCGGTAGGTCACCTCCACGTCCCAGGGAAGCTGCGTTGAGGCATCAAGGTCGCCCTGGTAGTAGACGGGCTCGCCGGCCGTGGTGGTGAGCGTCACCGAGCCGTTGGTGTTGGTGAGCTCCTCGGAGGTCGAGAGGTTCTGGACCTTGGTGTAGGTGCCCGGGTCAGTCACGGTCTCCTGGGTGGGGGTGTCGAAGTCGTTCACCACGTAGACGCCGCTCTTCTTGCCCGTGGCGTCGGTCCTCGCGTAGACGACCTCGGTCTTTGCGCTCTGGGACTCGCCTGCCTGCGCGTTGGAGTCCGGCTCGGTGGACTGTCCGTTCACCTCGTCTGCCAGCGCCTTTGTGGCTCCAAACGGCACGCACATCGTAAAGCCCATGAGCGTTCCCATGGTGCCCACGAGCGCCCTGCGCCCAAGCGAGGGGGCGCTCTTCTCGGCAACGCGCTTCTTGTTCTTGCTAGTCATTGCTGTTCACTCCAAACGTCTGGGGCGGGCCGTGCCCGTCGCGTGGTCGATGCGTGTCTCGTCCGCCGCTATGCCGCGGGCGTGGTGGTGGGGGAGTTTGGAAGGGAGCTCTTCTCCTTGCCCTCCTGGTAGAAGCCAATCTTGTAGCTGGTGTGGCGCACAAAGCCGTCAAGCAGCTGGAAGAGCAGCGGCAGCACAAAGAAGATCTCGACAACCGAGATAAACGCGCCGCGGGCAATGAGCTCGCCCACCTGCTGGATCATGGGGCTTGAGACGGCCACGGTGATGCCGATGCAGGCCAGAATAAGAATCGAGCTCGAGGTGATGATGGGCTGGGCGGTCTTCTCAACAGACTGGAACGCTGCGTCCTTCTTGTTCATACGCTTGCGGCGCGCCAGGTACTCCTCGGTGAAGATGATGGCGTAGTCCACGGCGGCGCCCAGCTGCACGGCATCGATCACGAGGAAGGCCACAAAGTTGATGGTATCGCCGGTGAAGTACGGCACGGCCTCGTTGATCCAGATGGAGACCTCGATGGCGCTCACCAGGATGATGGGGATCGAGATGCTCCTGAACATCACGAGAAGCACGGCGCCAATCGCGAGGATCGAGGCCATCTTGACGGTGGTGTTGTCCGTCGTGGTGACGGACTTGATGTCGGAGTAGCTCACGGCGTTGCCGGCGAGCTTGTAGTTGTCGCCGTAGTGCTCCTGGCAGATGTTGCGCACGGTGGTTACCAGGTCAAAGGCACTCTTGGACTCGTCGGGGATGTTCGAGGTGAGCACGATGCGGCTCCAGCCGTTGTTGAGCAGCTGCTTGATCTGGCTCTCGTCCGCAAGCTCGTGCGGCAGGGCCGAGCCGGCAATGGTTGAGTACGAGAGCACGCTCTTGGTGGTGGGTAGCGCCTTGAGGTCGTCCACCAGGTCGTTCTCCTCGGACCAGTTACCCTCGGGAACCATGATGGCCCAGGTCTGGGACTCGCCAAACGCCTGGTCGATGATGTCGCCGTCAATCTTGACCTGCGAGTCCTGCGCAATGTTTGCCGCCGAGCCGTAGGTGAAACTCACGGCACCAGACGCCTTGAGCGCGGGCACGGCAAGCACCAGCGCAATGATGAGCGCAGGCACGGCGCCGGCACGGCACACCTTGGCCATGCGGTTAAAGGACTTGAAGAACGGCTCGTGCGAGGTCTTCTCGACGGCCTTGCGCATGTTGTACAGGATGCAGGGCATGAAGAGTGTGATTGAGAAGAACGAGCACACGATGCCCTTGGCCAGTGCGATGCCCATGTCGGCGCCAATGAGGAACTGCATGGCAGCCAGCGAGAGGAAGCCAAAGAACGTGACGGCAGCGGAGGAGAGGATGACGGGGAACGACTTGGTCATAGCCATGACCATGGCCTCAAACTGGTCGTCCGTCTTCTCGCGGTAGCGGCCAAAGTTGGTGAGCAGCACGATGGAGTAGTCCATCGAGACGGCCAGCTGCAGCACGCTTGCTACCAGCTGCGTGATGGAGGAGATGGTGCCACGGAAGATGTTGGTGCCCATGTTGAGCGCAATGGCCACGCCAATGGTGAGCAGCATCACAACGGGGTGCAGGTAGCTTGTGGTGTTGAGAAGCACCATCACAAACACCACGATCACGGCGATGGTCATGATCTTGGCCATGTCCGTGTTGATCGTCGCCATGTTGGCAGCGTCGGAGACGGCCGAGCCGTCGATTGCCACGGTCTGGGCGCCTGGTAGCGCCTGCGCCATCGAGCGGATGGAGTCTATCTCGGCCTGGTCCACGTCGCTCGTGAAGACGCACTGATAGAGGTAGCCCTCGCCGTCGTACCACTCCTTGACGGTGTCTGCGTCGGCAACCTCAATGGGCTTGTCGAGGTCAACCTGGTCACCGAGCCAAGAGACGGAGGTGACGCCCGGCTGACTCTTGAGCTGCTCGTCAAACGAGGCGGCGTCAACCTGCGAGATGCCCGTCACATAGACGCGGGCGTTGGTGATGTCGTTGCCGTAGATCTCCTTCATGTCATTGAGGTCTTGCGAGGACTTTGCGCTGGTTGGCAAGTAGTCGCTCATGTTGGCGTCAATCTTCACCTGCGGAATGCACGCCACGCTCAGGCAGGTGAGAATCACAAAGAGCGTGATGACCAGCTTCCTGTGGCGGAGCACCCCACGAAAAAAGCGTTCCATCTGCTTGCTGCTCCCTCCGGGTACAATTCAATCAACTGTTTGTTGTCAAACACGTGGTGATTTTCTACCCGAATTCAATTACGATGAGGAGCGCAGAAGAACTTCGGGTCATTGCGGGACCCATTTCGTTTGGACTTGTACACTAACAATGTCATCTGTTGCACTTGGAGGGAGCACATATGGCAGAGAGGGGCATGAACAGGAACGCGCAACGCTCCATACGCCTGCTCAAGGAGGCGTTCATGGAGCTGCTCGCTGAGAAGCCCTATGAGAGCATCACGGTCTCCGACGTGGCCCGTAAGGCAGACCTCAACCGCGGCACGTTCTACGCCCACTTCGACAACGTGGACGACCTCATGAGGTCCGTGATGGCAGACACTGCAGACACCATCTCGGAGTTTCTCTCCAAGGCGGTGGAGAGCGGCTTTCTTGAGGACCCCCTGCCCGTGCTCACGCAGGTGGGCGAGTACCTCGACCAGAACCGGGAGCTTACGCGCAAGCTGGTTGAGTCGAGAAGCATCGAGCCCTTCGTCTTTGCGCTCGAGTCCCGCTTCCGTGAGTGGGTGCAGCAGCGCATTCCCGTAAACACGCAGCAGGAGAAGAAGGCCTGCGCCATGCTCACCGACTACATTGCCGGCGGCGTGCTCCAGACCTACCGTTCCTGGCTTATGGGGGAGTACCCTGGCGTGGAGATCGAGGAGGTCAACAAGTACCTGAGCGATTTCGTGCACTCGACGGGCAAGGTGCTCCCCGCGCTGCGTGAGGGGAAGTAGCCGACAAGGACGCAGCGCGCGCTCCTTCCCGCCCCGTTCGCGAGGTCTTCTCGCTCTCTCTCCTCCCGCTCGGGAAGAAGGCCGGAGCAATGGCGCACAATAGACGCATTGGGAACTCGAGACGGAGGCAACATGGAGACCAAGGACTTCACCCTGCACCGCGACGGAGTCGACGGGGACTTTGACGTGACGCTGTATGGCACGGCCGGGCGGCCGGTCATCGCGTTTCCCGAGGGCGACTCCTCGTGCGCAAGCTGGGAGGAGGGCGGCATGGTCGACGCGCTGGCTGGGCTCATCGACGCCGGGCGCGTGCGGCTCTTCTGCGTGGACTCCGCCGATGACGCCAGCTGGTATGCGGGCTATGCTCCCACTGACTACCGCATAGCAAGCCTTGGCGGGTATTTTGACCTTGTCGAGAACGAGCTTTGTCAGTTGGTGCGCGACGAGGTACCTGGAGCCGGTGCGCCCATCGTTGCCGGTGCGGGCCTGGGCGCGCTCAACGCGACCATCGCCATGTTGCGCAAGCCCAGCATCTACGGCGGGCTTCTCGCACTCTCGGGCACCTATGACGCCGCCTGGGTTGTGGGGGATGCCATGTCCGATGCCTGGCGGGCCTTCTCGCCTGTGGACCTTGTGCGCGGGCTTGGCGACAACCCGCTGCTGGTAGAGGCCCTGTCTGGGCTACAGCTGGCGTTCGTGTGCGGTACTGGTGCCGGCGAGGAGGGCGGAGAGACCCAGCGGACGCTCCAGGGTGAGCTTGCGTCCGCGGGCGTTGGTGCAACGTTTGAGTACTGGGGCGCCGACGTTGACCACAGCTGGGGTTGGTGGCAGGAGGAGGCGCGGCAGCTGCTTCCGTGCCTGCTTGAGAAGGATGGCCTGCAGCGGCGTCACGCGGCGTCCGTGGTGGGGGACGCGCGGGCAGCCGCGCAGAGTGCCAGCGCGGATCTTGCGGGCGCGGGGGAGCGGCTCGAGCAGGCAAAGGAGCGCCTTGCACAGATGCACGATGCGTTGGCTGCGGCCGAGGAGCGCACCAAGTTCGAGCAGCAGTCCGTTGCCGAGCACGCCAAGGAGGCCGAGCGCCTTGCCGCTGTCGCGCACGATGCGTGGGCAGAGAAGGACCGCATTGCGGCACTGCTGGAAGATGCCATCCGCAAGGGCAACGAAGCCCAGGTAGAGGCCGATAGGGCTGCTGCCGAGCTCTCCTCGGCCCAGTGGATTGCGGGTGAAGCCGAGGCGGCTGTCTCTAGCGCAAGGTCCGAGCAGGCCGCTGCCGAAGATGAGGTTGCGCGTGCCGAGGAGGGCGTCGAAGCCGCGCGTGCGCGCGAGGCAGAGGCAAAGGCGCAGCTGCAGGCCGTGCTCGACGAGGCGTCGGAAAAGGAGCCGGCAACTGCGGCTCCGGCCAAGAAGCCTGCCGCTCCGGGAAAGAAGCCGTCCGCTCCGGCCAAGAAGACCACGGCGCCTGTGAAGAAGCCAGCAACGAGAAAGGCGACCACCGGCACCAAGCGCTCTTCTCGCACGCACAAGGCCTCCGGCGGTCAGAGCGCTGCACGCTAAGTAGCGACTACAGCAGCGGGTCAAACGCGCGGGCGTACTGGGCAAACAGCCGGTCGAAGAAGTACGTGACCCCAAAGGTCGCGTAGATTCGGTGGAGCGAGGAACCCTCGCTTGCGTCCTTTCCAAAGGCCAGCACGTCGTCGAAAATTGCGTGCAGCGCCGGGTCCTCGCTTGCCGTCACAATGACCTTGTAGGCGTGGCACCGCTCGATGACCGCACGCTGCCTGCGGGCGAAGCCATTCGACGTGGTCACAACAATGAGCAGGTCGTTGAGGGTGAGGGTGTCAAGCATCGCGGTGC
>Ga0256406_1002832_pt1 | contig 23247 bp, 16 predicted proteins | sample RumenRJG_03DNA_FD_185986 | JGI IMG/M metagenome (GOLD analysis project Ga0256406, IMG submission 185986) | Bovine rumen microbial communities from Lethbridge, Alberta, Canada - RJG_03 | ecosystem: Host-associated > Mammals > Digestive system > Stomach > Rumen | place: Canada: Alberta | collected... | reverse complement strand
ATCTGCATACCCTGCGCGGCAAGCAGACGCGAGAGCTCCGGGAACTCCACGTCGTAGCAGATCACCACACCAATCTTTCCGCAGTCGGTGTCAAAGGTGCGGATGGCGCTGCCACCATTCAGTCCCCAGCACTTCACCTCGTCGGGTGTGACGTGGATCTTCTCGTACATCTCGTCGGTACCGTCGCGGCGGATGAGGAAGCCCACGTTGTAGAGACCGCCGTCCTCCTTGACGTAAGGCATGGATCCCGTGATGATGTTGATGTTGTAGCTGATGGCGAGCTCGCGGAAGCGGTCGCGGATTTTGTCGGTGTATTTTGCCAGCGCACGTATCGACTCTGCCTCGCCGAGGTCGTTGTAGCGGGCCATGAGCGGGGCATTGAAGTACTCGGGAAAGAGGATGAAGTCACTCTTATAGTCCGACACCGAGTCTACGAAGAACTCCACCTGCTCAAAGAGTTCATCGATGCTGTTATACGGTCGCATCTGCCACTGCACCATGCCGATGCGCACGGTGGGCTTTCGCTCCACCTTCTGGTCGCGCTTGGGCTCGTAGTAGATGTTGTCCCACTGCAGCAGACAGGCGTTGTGCTTTGACTCCTCGTCGTTGGGCAGATAGTTGCGGATGATGCGGCGCACGTGGAAGTCGTTGCTCAACTGGAAGTTCAGTACGGGGTCGTAGATCTCGCGCGAGCGTACCTTCTCGATATACTCTTTCGGGCGCATCGTGTCGGCGTATTTGTGATAGTTGGGAATGCGTCCGCCGAACATGATGGCCTTGAGGTTGAGCTTCTCGCAGAGCTCCTTACGGTACTCATACATGCGCCGTCCGAGTCTGAGCCCACGGTAGTCGGGATGGATAAACACCTCAATGCCATAGAGGATGTTGCCGTTGGGGTTGTGCGTGTTGAAGGTCTCGTTGCCTGTCACCTGCGCATAGGTGTGGTCGCCCTTGACCAGGTCGTAGTCTACGATGATGCTCAGTGCGCAGCCCACGATCTTTCCGTCGGCGATGACCACCACCTGTCCCTCTGGGAAAATCGTAATCAGCTTCTTGATCTGAGCATGGGTCCAAAACTCGTCGCTGTCACCATAGATGCGCTTGAAAGAGCCTGCGAGCTGGTCATAGTCCTCCATACGCAGGGTGCGCAGCTCTACTTTGTTGATTTGATGTGTCGTTTCCATTGTTTTTGACGCTTATCATGACGTTGCCGTCCTGTTTCCTTTCACCTTGATTATGCGTGCAAAGATAACCAATATAATTAAAACCGCAAAATCAGAACGCCGAAATTATCAAGCGATACAACAATGATCCAGATTGCATCTGAGATGGATACGATTTCACCCACATGCCACACAAATATCCAGGATATTGTGTACCTTTGCACTACAGTACCAACCATCTCATATTTTTCTCGATGACCGTCCTTCTTCCCATCTTTCTCCTGAGCATCGTGGCGAGCTTCATCCAGCGCACAACGGGCTTTGGCTTCGGCATCTTCATCATGACCATGCTGCCCTTTCTCATGCCCTCCTATGCCGAGGCTACCACGCTCACGGGGCTGCTGGCCATGAGCAACTCCATCTATATTGCCATCCGCATGCACCGCTATGTACAGTGGCACCGCGTCGTGCCGATCCTCTGTGCCTTCATCATCGTCTCCACGCTGTCGATCTTTTGTCTGAAGAAGATCAACGATGTGGTGCTGCGCTATGTGCTTGGCGTAGTGCTCATCCTGTTCAGCATCTACTTTTGGTTCTTCAACAAGAAGATACGGCTGCGCCCTACCCTGCCCACACAGATCGGCACCGGCGTGCTCAGCGGCCTGATGGGTGGTTTCTTCAACATGCAGGGGCCGCCCGCCGTGCTCTACTTCATCTCCACAACGAAGGACAAGAACCAGTATATGGCGATGGCACAGATCTATATGCTCAGTGGCAACATCATCATGGCCCTCGTGCGTGCCTATAACGGCTTTATGACCACGACTGTGGGCATCGACTATCTCTATGGCATCGGCGGCGTGGCCATCGGCACGACTCTCGGCGGCTATCTCTTCCGCCACCTCTCCAATGGTGTATTCAAATATGTCGTCTATGCCTACATTGGCATCAGCGGCCTCGTCATCCTGCTCACGGCAGGGAGATAAACAGATGCGTATACTGGCAAGGGAAAACAAAAAAGCCCCGGACCATCGGCACTTTGCAGCCGTAGTCCGGGGCTCATTCATAATAGTAGTAAGGAGCCTAATCATATGAAGGGGCTAAGTAGTACGAATAAGGTATATTACCCGAATAGAAACAATAAGGTATCACCTCCTACTGTCCTTGCAGCGTATCACTACCCCCCTCCCCTTGGAGAGGAGGGGGAGTGAGGCCTGCGGATCAGGTGAGCCTTTGTTGAAGGGTAAGCCTTTTATACGCTTCCACCACCGTCTCGTGTTTGAGCAATCCTTGCGTCATCACATCCTTGCCACACTCCTCCTCGGCCATCGCCTCAACAAGGAGCGGCCAGAAGACACTCTCGGCATCCATTGGTGGCAGCGGCTTGTTAGGTGGCCATCCCGTGCGCAGACATATATAGAGGAGATAGGTAGAGGGATTATTTTCCGGTGGCGGAGCCCATCGGCCAATCACCTTCCTCAGCGTATTGAGGTGGTGGCGCGTCACATAGGTATGAAGCACGATGAAGGCGGCACGAAGGCCATAGCGCATCTCGCTGAACTGACAAAAGGCGGGATCCGTCTGTCGCTGTGTCATTCCCTTCCATTGTGTGCGCGTCCGCCTGATGTTGAGCGGGTTGTTGTTTCTAATTCCCCTTGGAATGATCTTCTTCCTTGTCCTCATCGTCGTCGTTGTCTTTGAGGTTCTTGACATAGTTGATAACAGCAGAGAGCACACTGGCCAACAGGCTCAGCAGCCGTACAATTTGTTTGATTTTCATATTGTTCTGAATTTTAGTTTAGATAGCCACAACAGCCTCAGTCCCCAAAAAAGCCTCACCCCCATGCCCCTCTCAAAAAAAGCCTCACCCCCGTGCCCCTCTCAAAAGGGAGAGGGGGAGTGAAATGTTGGATAAACAATTTCCAGCAGCCGTATCTTAGTAAGGCCGCTGAGGGCAGCGGCCCTCCCGGAAACTGCCCTCAGCGGACATTACATTGCATCTGTAATAACCTTCATATCATCGCAAAAATATTGTTTATCACTCATTTTACTCCCCTCTCCCCTTGGAGAGGGGCATGGGGGTGAGGCTGTGTTTTGTGGCAGAGCCTATTGATCTTTAAGGATTCAAGCCCTTGTCGTCCGCGCCACCAGTGGATGCGGAGCCGCTGCCTTGTCCGCTGTCAGTCGGAGTAGTGTCAGCAGCAGTCTTACCTCCAGACAGCGAGGCGCGCTTGGCGGAAATGCCATCAAAGAGATAGTAGCTGTTCACATGGGTTCCGATGGCCTTACCCGCGGCATCGACCGTACCCTTGGCCTTGATGACGGTGTGCTCAGGGCTGAAGATCACACGATAGCCGATGATGTTGTTACCATTGAAAGAACTGGGGTCCTCAACGCCTGACGACTTGACATTGATCTTGAACATACCCAAGCCGTTGAGGCGCACCTTGTTGGAACTCTGCAGCGCATCGCGCATGACCTCCACAAGTTCAGTCAGGCAGGCCTTCACGTCGGAGCGCTTCAGCGTACAGTTGCGCTCGATGACGTCGGCGATGTCGTCGAGATCCACAGTATCGGTGTGGATAGCACGGGCGTAGTACTTACCGAAGCTCTTGCTGTCCTTGAGCTTGTTCTGATACAAACGATAAAAAATAGACATAATACAGTAAATTTAAAATTAAAACAGGTTCCTCTTGCCTCGGTCTCTTATTAGGAGGGTAGGTGAGGTCTTTTGTTTACGTTTGCAAAGTTACTAACTCGTGCCTGCGTAGGTGCACGTTATTGCTCGTTACTGCACGTTATAGCATGTTATTGCTGTTTATATACTACTTTCGTCGTGTAATCCTTATGAAATGAGGGCATAAAAAACCGCAGCAGTCCTTAGGATCAATGGACGGTTGCGGTAAGAAAATAGTTGGAAGAAAGTCTCCCGAGCCGTGTCTTACTTGTTGACGGCGTGTTTACGGGAGTAGTAACCCATGTTGTCGGAGGGTTTGAAGACGAGTTTGTCGTGAGCCTCTACCATGATTTTCTCTTTGTTCGTAGGGTTGACGTACTGTCTTGCAGCAACGCTTTTGACGAAGAACCGCCCGAAGTCTGGGATGGCAACCTCCTGATCTCCCTCAGTGAGATTGTCGGCGATGGCGCCCAGCACAGCGTTGATGCAGTTGGCGGCCTGCGCTTTCGACACCTGCAGCGAAGCAGCTACGGCATCGGTAAGTTGTGTTCTATTCATGCTGATTTGCTTTTATGTTGTGCAAAGATAATCATTATTTCTCAATCTCAATTCAAAAACTCCAACGTTTTACTCCTTTCTTTGTACTGCCATGTCGCTTTGAGATAGTCCTCGCGCGATATATATAATAAGGTGTAGACCACTGTCACCATCGCAAAATAGTTAGTAAAGGCGAAGAAATTACTCAAAAAAAGCGCTTTTTATAAAAAACACTTCGAAATATTTTTGTTTTTTAAATAAAAATATTATTTTTATTTTTGCAGCATGGTGGAGTGTTATGACTTTATAACAGCACCACGAAGCACACGACATCTCCGCCACGACCAAAAGTCTTTGCAACTGTACCAATACAGACAGTTTAACATAAAAGAGAAAAGACCATAAAACAAAGTGGTGCAAAAACAAAAAGACGTTGTACTTCCACCGTGTCTGTTCTAAGAAACTTGCAGACCACATACCGGGGAGAAGAAAAAGCATATATCCACTCACAACGTTGTAATCGACGATGAGACAATGAAAATGGTCAGTATTTTCACCATGTTTATGGCCGCCGCCATTTGTCCCGCCGCCCATGCGGGCAATACGACGACGCGTGACACGATCATCACGATGCGTGTAAATACTGACGACTCCTTATATAATATATCCAGCGACACACTCGCCCTGACCGACACCACCGACAACAAGGAGTGCTGGGCTGTGAAGACCAACTTACTGTGGGACGCAATGCTTGCGCCCAACGTCGAGGTTGAGTTTCCCATTGACTACAAACGGCGATGGACCCTCATGGCCGAGTGGTGGAACCCGTGGTACACGTGGCATCACAACTCCCGTGCTTATCAGATACAGCTCTTCGGCGCTGAGCTGCGACGGTGGAACCACATCCCCGACCGCCATCACGAGATAATGACCGGCAGCTTCTGGGGTGTATATGCCGCATGGGCAAAATACGACCTGGAATGGAACAGCCACGGCAACCAGGGCGAGGTCTACAGCCTCGGCATCACCGCCGGATGGGCCACGCGCATTGCCAAGCACCTCCACCTCGAACTGTCGGCATCCATCGGCGGCTTCTACAACCCCCTGCGCCACTACCATGGCATGTTCGACGACACCCATCTCATCTGGCAGCGCAACGACCGTATCTTCTACGTGGGACCCACCAAGCTGAAGGTCGCGCTCGTATGGATGCTGCCACGGCCGGGAAAGAAGAAAGGAGGTGAGCGATGATCCGCCGACACACGCTCGTATGGCTTCCAACGCTCCTCGTGCTGCTCCTGCTCACCGCTTGCGACCGCCGTCCGTTGGAGGTCATCGTCGAGAAGGACATCCACGTGAGAATCAACGTCGACTGGGCCTCTCGCTTCGGACAGCGGCCGTCGGGCATGACCGTGAGGCTCTATCCTGCCGACGGCTCGGCGCCCATCACCCACATCACCAACGATGTCGACGGCATCGACGTGGGACTGACCGCCGGCACCTACTATCTCCTCGTCTTCAACCAGACCGAGGATGAGTTCGGCTCGATGACGTTCGCCGACATGCAGCACTACGACGGGGCTGCCGCGCACGCTGTGAGAGCCACCATGCACGGCAACAGCACATGGGACAAGGGCGTGGCCTACTATGCCGACCCGGAGCCCATCGGCATGGCTGTCGACACCATCACCATCACGCAGGACATGGTGGAGCAGGGCATCTCCTTCGAACGCTACAAGAAGGGCATGACCACCAACCACTACAACGAAGGAGCCGCCACATACACCTATGACGAGGTGGCTCTGCCGATGACCACGAAGCTCAACGTCACCATACACGTACGGGGCATCAGCAACATGCGCAGCGTGGTGGGATATATCACCGGCATGGCCGACGCCTTTCATCTCTCCGACGGACAGCGGCTCAACACCACCTGCGCGCTGCCGCTCGACACGTGGAAAGGTGCCTACGTGGACAAGAGTGCCAACACGGGCGTCATCACCACGAGCACAGCCACCTTCGGACTGCCCTACGACAAGGTGGTGCTAAGCAACCGCAACCCGGGCGACAACCGCATCGTGCTGTGCTTCACACTCGTCGACGGCACCACACGGCTGTTCTCCTACGACGTGGCACGCTTCATCCACTACCGCGAGATCGACGAGACCGTTCCCCTGCGCGACCGCTACGAGATGAGTCTTGAGCTTGATCTCGTGTTGGAGGCACCGCTCATCGACGAGCCTCTCCTCCCCAACGTCACACCCGACAACCAGGGCAGTGGCTTCGATGCAGAGGTGCAGCCCTGGGAAGACGGCGGTACCATCGACGTGGGCGTGTGACAAACTTCCTTAGAGAACGATAAACAAAGAAAATATAAACAAGATTAATTCAATAGGAAATGAAACAGAAGTTCTTTATCGGCTCGCTGGCCCTGTTAGCACTCATGGCCAGCTGTTCGTCAAGCAACGACGACCTCAACGGAGGAGCCACACAGGAAAACAACATCCCGGTAACCTTTAGCTCGTACCTCGGAAAGACGGCTACATCGAGAGCAGGAACAGCAGGGACCATCACTACTGATGGCGCCAACAGCACCACGTCACTGCAAACAGAAGGCTTTGGTCTCTTCGCTACCTACACAGACAATGCAGAATACACTGCTGCCACCGGTCCTAACTTCATGTACAACACGAAGGTATCAACTAAAGATTGGACTTACTCTCCTCTCCGCTACTGGCCGAATGAAACCAGCACCACAAATGCTGACGGCAAGGGTGCAACAAGTGAGGGTGTTGACCGTCTGAGTTTCTTCGCTTATGCTCCATATGTAGAGGCAACTGCAACAACGGGAGCTGTTACCGAGAATACTGTAGGCATCACCGCCCTGACTGCAAACAATGTCACTACAGACCCGAAGGTGACCTACGTAGTAGCCGATGACCCCAGCAAGAGCGTTGACCTACTGTGGGGTGTTGTACCAGCTGGCACCACCAAATGGAGCAATGTCACTGGTACTGATATAGATATTGCTGAAGGTAAGCCTTATCTCAACCTCATCAAGCCCAAGACAAATCAGAAAGTGAACCTGCTCTTCAAGCACGCATTGGCTAAGTTGAATCTAAATGTTGTTGGTGCATTCGACGCTGTTACCGGTGGAACGAAAGACGCTGCCACGAAGATTACGGTGGCCAGCGTGACGATTGAGGGCACAGGCTTTAAGAAGACGGCTGTGCTCAACCTCAACAACACCACTGCCAACGAACCGTTGTGGGAAGCTGTCAAAGATGCCGGCGATATCACGCTGACCGTCAGCGATGCCAATCTGAACAGCAAGATCAAGGACAGCGGCAAGGATGAGGCACAGACCGTAGACGGTGTCACGGAGACCGCCCAAGACCTGCTCAACAGCGATGCCACCTCTGCCCAGAAGGCGTTCATGATCATTCCGTCGTCTGCTACTGACAACTCGCTGAAGGTGACCATCGACTATTACGTGAACACCACAGACGCTTCCTTGGCAAAAGGGTATTCCCGCGTTGAGAATAAGATTACGAAGACCATCACGGGCTTTGCACCCGAAGCAGGAAAGAACTACACCTTGCTGCTCTCGCTCGGCATGACCAGCGTGAAGGTCTCCGCTACCGTATCTGATTGGACGACAGAAGATGGCAGCAGCACACAGGTTGACCTGCCCATCAACGTAGAGTAGATATGAGTAGGGAGCATGGCGTCCCGCTATACAAGAATGTGCGGCGGGGACGCCGCACCTCCTACTTCCCAACCAACTGGTTAGTTATATAGAAATAACTGCAATTATTCATCCCCTTACAACAATGAAAAAGTTTATCCTCTTATCAGCATCCGCACTGGCTCTCCTTGCCAGTTGCTCCTCCGAGTCCGACCAGCTGAGCGGCGTAACTCCCGACGCGCAGCCCTCTGCCCTTGCGCCCATCAGCTTCGGTACTTACTTCAGCAACAGTACCGTCACACGTGCCGGAACCCCGGGTGCCATTAACACCACCGATGCTCTGAAAGCATCCGCAGGCTTCGGTGTCTTCGCCTACTACACGCAGGACAAGGACTATGACGCTGAGGGCGAGAGCCAGACACCTAACTGGATGTACAACCAGCAGGTGAAATGGGACGGCACCAGTGCCTGGACCTACTCCCCACTGAAGTATTGGCCCAACGACAACACTACTGCCGATGACAAGGGTGCCACCGGCACCACATCCAGCAAGGTGAGCTTCTTCGCCTACGCCCCGTTCGCAGGCGACCCGGCAACAGGAGCTGTTGCTGCCGGTGAGACTTCCGGCATCACAGCCTTCTCCGCCAACGACGCCACCGGCCACCCGACCGTCACCTACAAGCTGGCCGCTGACGGCAAGCAGGTTGACCTACTCTGGGGTACGGCCGCCGAAGGCAAGACCTACGAGACGGTCACCGGATCGAACGTCACCGTGAAGAAGGTGAGCGACGCAGCCCTCGCACCTACCAACCTCAACCTGCAGAAGCTGAAGACCGGACAGAAGATTATGTTCCTCTTCAAGCACGCCCTGGCAAAGTTCGGCGGCTCCAACGAGACCACGAAGACCAATCCCGATGGCACCACTGAGACTGTCAGCACGACCAACGGCTTGCAGGTGAAGCTCGACATCGACAAGGACGGAGCCATCACCGGCGGCGACAAGGATGCTACCACCAAGGTGACCATCAAGACCATCGAGATCAAGAACACCAACGCCACAGGCACCGTTGAGGACCTCAACGGCGACGGCGCTGCTGACGACAACGACAAGATCGTCTCCGGCGGAACCTTCGACCTCGCCACAGGTCTGTGGACGGCCAGCACTACGGATTACGTCGACATCGACCACACCATCACCTCGCCGGGCAGCAAAACGGGCACCGGCAGCGAGACCGAACGCAGCAACGCCACCATCGCCGACGCGCTCGCCGAGCCTGCCACCGTGGCTACAGGCACGGAAGGATGGGACGCTCTGCCCACAGGTGTGACCACTACGGCACAGAACGTATATAAAGAGGAGTCCAACCCCTTAGTGTTTATCCCCGGCACCAAGCCTTGCTTCAAGATCACCGTGGAGTATGTGGTGCGCACCAAGGACGCTCACCTGGCCAAGGGCTACACCGAGGCCGTGCAGAAGATCACGCACAACGTGGCCTTCCAGGATGCCGTGCAGGTGAACAAGAAGTACAACCTCCTCATCCATCTCGGTCTCACCAGCGTGAAGTTCGAGGCCACCGTCTCCAACTGGGATCTTGACAGCACCGGTACCGGCACTGGCACTGAAGACTCTGACGGCGATGGCACACCAGACTCTTCCGACAAGGATATCGATGTCCACGTTCCTATCAACGTGCAGTAACCTCAACCCCGCCCGCCCATCGCCTTTCGTACGTCCGGCGGGTGGGTTCTGTTTCGTACACCGCTGCTGTGCAGCGGCCAGACATTATCAAAATTATGCTTAGACAGCACCGTCTCTTCCTTCTCCTCCTTCCCCTGCTCCTATGGAGCTGCGGGGCGGCTGACACCGGTGTAGATACGCCGGAGGGAGAGGCTGTGCCCGTCAGGTTCGACACTTACATCGCGCAAAGCGCAACAACACGGGCGGACGGCAACGCACCGCTCAGCAACATCACCGACATCGCGTCCCTGCGCGCTGCCGGTTTTGGTGTGTTCGGCTTCTACAACGACAACAAGACTTACAACAGCAGTACCGACACGCCCAACTTTATGTACAACCAACAGGTGGCGTGGAGCACCGTCGACAAAGCCTGGACCTACTCCCCCTTGAAATACTGGCCCAACGAGACCGGCACGGACGAGAGCGACAGACGCACCGACCGCCTCAGCTTCTTCGCCTGCGCGCCTTATCTCAAGAACGACCCGCGCCTGAGCTTCTCCGGCAACAGCCAGGCGGGCGACCCTATAGCCACCTACATCACCCCCGCTGACCTCGGTCAGTGCCTCGACGTGCTTTATGCCACCGACGCTGACGGCAACCCACTCACCAACCTGACCAAGCAGAACGTCGGCGGCAGCGTCACGTTCTACTTCCACCACACCATGTCGCGCCTCAACTTCAACGTGCGCGCCGCCTTTGACGAGATAGCGGCAGGCAACAACGCCAAGGCCGACAGCACACGCATCACCGTGGAGAGCATCACGCTCGAGACGCAGAACAGTGACTGTTCCACCTCCCCGCTGTTCTTCACCTCCGGCAAGCTCAACCTCAACACGGGCATCTGGAGCAATGCCGAAAACACGGGCAACGGCACCGGCACACCGAAGATTGCGCTCACCGGCAACGCCCTCGGCACCGACGTGCGCGACCAAGGCGACAAACGCGTCTATCAGATGCTCGACGACAAGAAGAACATCATCCCCGGCGTCGACAACACCTGGCGCAATGCCGGGAACGGCTACCTTACGCTGCTGCCTAACAGCGCCGTCACCACGGCCACAACACCCAAGCTCAAGGTCACCATCGTGTACTACACCACGAGCGACGACCCGCGCCTCGTACTCTCCGGCGGTCGCACGCGCATCAAGAGCACTGTCAGCAACACGCTCTCCGGCTTCCGCTTCGAGCGCGGCAAGGCCTACGTCATCAACATGCTCATCCGCATGACCTCGGTGAAGTTTACCGTGCAGGTGCAGAACTGGCGCGACCCCATCACCTTCGCACCGATTGTGGAGGACTGGCGCAACACCGGTGGCGAAATCAACTTCGACCATATAGACCAATAGCGCAGACAAATGAACAACAGAACCTTCATCAGTCTCATCTCAGTCTTGCAACTCGCCATCATGCTCTTGGTTAGTTGCACCGACCGCCTCGGCATCGATAACGGAGCCGCGGACGGCGATGTCGTGCGCTTCGCGCCGGCCATCAGCGAGATGAACGACCTGCAGCCCTCAGCGGCCACACGCGCCATGGCCACGAAGCACGTCGTCAGGCTCGGACGCACGCAGGGCACGCCACAGCTCTACCTCCACATCGAGCCGGAGCTCGAGATGGAAGGCGGAGGGCGACAGACCGACGGCACACGAGCCGCATACATCACCAACAACACCATCTCGAAACTCTATTACTCCATCTTCCAGGAGAACGACGCTCCCGGCAAGCCCCTCGTGGAGAAAGGCCTGACGACAAAGGCCGACAACTGGATGACTACCACCGAGTGGCCTCACGGCTCGGGCAAGAAGTTCAAGGTCTATTCCATCAGTCCCTTCGACGAGACCTTCACCAACCATGGCAGCGTGACCAACGTAGCCCTGGTGAGCTACGACACACCGCCCATCCTCAGCTACGAGATGCCGGACAGCGCCGACCAGGTGGACCTCGTCTATGCCGTCAGCGACCCCTGCGACCCCGAGGCGTCGCACACCATCACGATGAACTACCGCCACCTGCTCGCCGGCATCGCCCTGTCGGAAGGCAGCATGGTCAGCGGACTCAAGGTCAAGACAGTGGAAATCAAAGGCCTATACAGCAAGGGCTCCTGCGACCTTAAGGACCTCAAGTGGACGGTGGACAATACCGCCACGAAGAACTTCACCATCAAGAAGAACTACACCGCCGTGGGCCGTAACCCGACCATCATCACACCTACCGGCAGCGACGAGCTGATGGTCATCCCACAGACAGCCCCCGACGGCGCCACCATCACCGTGACCATCGAACTGCCCAACAAGAGCGAGCGGAAGCTCACGGCCTCCATCGCCGGCACGAAGTTTGAGCGCGGCGTGGTCTATTGGCTCATCCTCTCCACGCGTGCCGTCAACTGGCGTTATACGCTCAACGTGTCGCAGAAAACCGTCAACACGCCCTACGGTGGCGGAACGGCGGCCATCACCGTGAACAGCTGGCGCACCTCGGCCAACAACGACGGGTCGGCCACCACCCAGGAAGCCGTGCCCTTCAAAGTGGAGTATTCCGTGGACAACGGCACCACATGGACCAACACCAAGCCTGACTGGCTCACCAATGCCCCCGCCTATGTCGACGGTGCCATGAGCAGTGAGACGAATATCACGACTAGTGGGCAGACCGCCGTGACCCATTCCCATGCCGCTAACCTGCGCGACAGAACTGCCGTGACCGACTACGACCTCTCACGCTACAATGTCAACGGAGAGAAGATCGGAGGGGCAAGCACCGCCAACTGCTACGTCATCCACGGTCCCGGCACCTACCGCATCCCCTGTGTCTACGGCAACACGCTGAAGCTCGGACAGTACAATGGCTATGCCGTGGACGACCAGAACAAATCGGGCGAGGGCAAGGCCTTCGTCAACTACAGCGGCACACGCATCGACGAGAGCAACTATAAGTTCACACCCTTCTCGGCCGACGTGCTGTGGCAGAGCACGAACGGTGTCATCACCAATGCCGCAGTGACCCCGGGCAGCGACGGCATGAGCTACGTCACCTTCACCGTCGACAAGACGAACCTCCAGCAGGGCAATGCAGTCATCGCGGCCCGCGACGCCTCCCGCACCTCCGGCACCGTGATGTGGAGCTGGCACCTCTGGATCACCGATGCCACGCTGACGGATGCCAACAACGACTTCCTCACGCAGAACCTCGGATGGGTGAGCAGCAGCGACAGCTACAACCACTACCCTGCGCGCACCGTGCAGCTCCGTATCACGCAGACCAATGAGCTGTCGGATGCCGAGCCCGTCTTCATCACCGTCAACCAGACCGAGGGCAATGTCGACATCGACCCCTCTGCCGGCTCCTGCCTCTACTACCAGTGGGGACGCAAGGACCCGTTCCGCGGCAGCGACATCACGAGTAACAGCAAGCTGATTACCACAAATGGTGGGGCTCCTCTGTATCTCTCCATCCAAAATCCGTCAACGCCCATACTGTACTACAATTATTATGGCAGCGACACATACGACTGGACGAGCGACCACTACAATGTGCTGTGGAATGCCCGTTATTCGACGCAGCAGATCAGCACGCCCGTGGAGAAGTCGGTCTACGACCCAAGTCCTTACGGTTTCCGCGCACCGAGGGGACAGAAAACATTCGAGATATTCTCTAAGCTGCCCAACATGGGGTATTACAGCTTGGGAAGAGGAAGTAATTGGTATAGCTATTATGTCACGGTCTCGAACAACTCTGACAAATACTATTGGACCAGCCGCGCCAACAACAGCGACGAAGCTTCGTCTTGGTATGGCTTCAGTGTCTCAGAAACCAACTACAAATATAATACGCAAACATATTGCTCCAGCCTCCTTCCCATGCGTCCATACAAAGACACGGATTCGGGCAAGCCACTGCAAACCAATTGAGGCAAAGCCAATACTCCCCAATTATACATTACCCATTATACATTATACATTATACATTATACATTACCATGCATCAGCCGACAGTTTCCATCCTTGTGCTTATCGCCCTGCTCTTCACGGCATGCAGCCAAGACACGGTCTCCGACGGGACAACCTCCCAGCCGGAGCATCTGCCCGTGACCTTTGGCTACTATGCTGCACGCACCGCCGCCACACGAGCTACTGACGGGCAGCAGGGTGGTGTCGCCACGCGGGCACAAAAGGAAACAGTCGTCGATGGCTCGACCAACCGCACCATCCCCGAGGGGCAGCGTGTCGGCATCTTCGGCTTCTACCAGGGGCAGGACAAATGGACACCGAAAAAGTTCACCGCCGACTTCATGTACAACCAGCCCCTCGTGGCGGGCGAGGCCACCGACGTGAAGGAGAAGGGGGCCGACGGCAAGACAGACACCACCGTGGTGAGATGCGCACTCAACTACAAGAGTGATGCCGAAAAGAAATACTGGCCCAACACCTCGGGCGACAAGCTCGCCTTCATCGCCTACTACCCCTGGATGGAGGCACCGGCTAACGATGAGCTGCGAACCCTCGACACCTATATACAGCCCGTCTTCACCAATGGCGGGGGCATCGGCTCCTTCGGCTTCAAGGTGGCGGCCAACAGCAAGGACCAGCTCGACTTCATGGTCTCCGACTCCGTAGTCGACCAGACCAAGCCCGGCATCAGCGACCGCGTCCACCTCACCTTCCACCACGCCCTGGCGGCGGTCACCGCCTCGGTGACCAGTGCGCAGGACCTCATCGATGCCGGAGGTCGGATAGCCAACGTCAGGTATGAGATGACCGGCGTGCGCTCGCAGGGTACCTGCCATCCCACCGTGGACAGCAAGGGCCGTATGACATTCGTATGGGACGGTCTCACCAAAGACGCCACCTTCATCGCCGACAACACCACAGAGGCGGTGGAGAATACCCTCGTCATGATTCCCCAGCCGCTCACCACGGCCAAGCTCACCATCACCTACGACATCGAGTTTCACGAGAAAGACACTGACGGCGCTGACTACGTGTCGTACAGCTACCGCGACAACGTGGCCACCTTTGACCTGGGCAAGACCTCCGGCACCTCCGCCGTTGCCGCATGGAGACCCGGACTGCGATACAACTATAACGTCATCGTCAACCTCACCGGCATCAACTTCACGCCCTCCGTCCGCCAGTGGACCACGGGCACGATGGAGACCGACCTCAATGAAAAAAAATAACCCGTCATGCACATACTGTTCAGACATATCCTCACACGCTTTCCCCTGCTGATGCTCCTGCTCACGCTCGGGGCTTGCAGCAGCGACAACGGCGACGGCCCCCAGCCCGAGTCCAGGCAGACGGCCATCGCCTTCGCACCCAAGGTAGGCGATGCGGCCACACGCGCCGGCATCACCTACGCCGGCAACGACATCAACACCCTCAACAAGTCGGGCTTCGGCGTGTTCTGCTACTATTCCGGAACCAGCAACTACTCATCCGCCACGGCACCCGCAGCAGAGAGTGTGGTGATGAACAACGTCAAGGTGAGTCGTCCCGACGGCTCCACCGAGAACTGGCAATACGACCCCAAGCACTTCTGGCCCTCGGCGGGCAACAAGCTCTCGTTCTTCGCTTACGCGCCTTACATGGGCGAGGCCAGCGTAAAGACGGGCGCCGTGCCCGAGACCACCTACTCGTCAGACGGTGTGAACGGCAACAAGATGAAGCTCACCAGCTACGTGGACAACGGTGTCTATTACCCCGCCATCAACTACTACGCCACCGCCAAGCTCGCCGACCAGAACGACCTGCTCTGGGGCACCGACGACCGTGGCGTGCCCTTCGCCAACGCCGACATCGCCAAATACCCCAACGGCTACATCTATTTCCAGATGTGCCACGCCCTGGCCCGTCTGCAGCTCTACATCACCTCCACCGAGGACTACAGCAGCAACCCCATCGGCTCCGTGCCCGACGGATGGCAGTATGAGAAATCTGGCTATGAGACGCGACTCCTCGTCAAGAGCGTCACGATAGGCAACCAATACGGGCAGGGCACCCTCGTGCTGAACAACACCGAGAACTTCACGCCACAATGGGTCAACAAGACGGGCATCGGTGGCACCAAAGGCAACTGGCTCGCCTTCGACCTCACGAGCAACCTCAACACCGCTATCAATGTCAACGTCAACGACGACAACCTCGCCAACGACTGGGACACCCATACCGGCGTGACCAAGGACACCACTAACCTGCTGACGAACTACCGTGGGGTGCTTGTCATCCCAAAGGTCCGAGCCGACCTCGGCAGTGGAGACACCGACATGAAGTACACCACCGTCACCGTGGTGTCGCAGCGCGTCACACTCTGGACCAACAACGCCACGGGCGAAAAGGTTCTCCGCCGGGGCGACGAGATCACACGTACGGCCACGCTGGCCGACGGACAGGACCTGCTCGGAGGACACTCCTACCGCGTCAACCTGAACATCAAGGCTAAATACCTCGAACTCACGCTGCTGGTGCAGCCCTGGACACTCGACGAGACGGTCTTCACCGACGTGAACAAGCCCGTCACCATCACCGTACCCAACAACGGAATGCTCAATTGGCCACACACAGAGAACTACGACATCGACGACCGTGACTCGCTCAGCAAGGGCCTGGTGTACATCAACTCCCACAACGCTACGGCCACCTTCCAGATCACGGCACCGCAAGGGGCTACGTGGACGGCGAGCCTCGTGCCCGTCAAGGGCAACGACAACGCCTTCGTCTTCACCGACGCCCAAGGCAACATCGTCACCACGCCCTCCGGTGAGGTGGGAACAGGCGACGACCACATGGGTCGCATCTACCTGCGAGCCGCTAACCTCACCACGGCCGTGGAGAACCGCGCACTCCTGCGCTTCTATGTCAAGACGGCAGGAGGACAGACGGCCATCGTGCGTAACCTCGTGCCGGAGAACAATGGGAAGTTCACGGAATACCAGGTCGTGCAAAGAATCAACCAATAGAGTTGAGAGTTGAGAGTTGCAGATTAAGAATTTATGTGAGTTAAGATGATGAGATATCGACTGATAAGATATGTGATGGTGGGTCTGTGGATGGCGACGCTGCTGGGCAGCTGCTCCGAGGACCTTTACGACGGCGACGGCATCGACGGCGAGAAGGGATATATCACCCTGCGCTTCTCTCAGCCGCAAGCCGCCGTGCAGGAGACCCGCGCCACCGCGCACGGCGACAACACGCTCAACGAGAACAACATCAAATTCGTCGACCTCTACTTCTATCCCTCGCGTAAGAGCAACAAGGATGCCGTGCTCGTGGAGGATAACCACGCCGTGGAGTTCGCCACCAGCGGCGGAGACACCACTTACTTCGTGAAGGTGCGCACGGGCGACACCAAGCTCAACGAGCTCTTCGGCTCCACACAGAACGGCTCCTGCGAGGTGTACGCCGTCGCCAACAGCAGCCAGGAGTCACCCTCGGCCTCGACATGCCTCGACTCTCTGCGACTGCGCGTGCTCCGCCATAACTTCGGGGCCCAGCTCACACAAGGGCACTTCATCATGCAGAGCAACCCCGAGACGCTCGCCACCGTAGAACTCAAGGACGGCGTGGCCACTGGCACCATACCCATGACACGCGTTGCCGCCAAGCTGCAGATTTACCTCAACGTGCCCGACACGCTGCACGTTTGGAGCGACGACGGCTCCGGCTTCGCCGTGTGGAAGTCGGACAGAAGCCACATGAGCATCGTGTTCAACAACGGACTGATGGACTACACCCTCAACGGCAAGGACACCTCGCACCCGGACTCCAGCTTCTACAACTCCATGCAGGTGGATATGCATAAGTATGCCACCATGACGAGGAACACCGTTGACTACGACTACTCGCACACGCCGTTCTACAGCTACCCCTTCAGCTGGAAGGAGACCGACACACACGTGCCTACCTTCATCATCGCCATCCCGTGGAGCAAGCGCAACCCGGGCACGGGCAGCGATACCTATGGCACGCCGGAGATTACCTACTACCAGGTGCACCCCAACATGCTCACGGGAAAGCTGCAGAGCAACTACTTCTACCGTATGTACATGAAGATAGAGACGGTGGGAAGCACTGACAACACCACGCCCGTCGACATCACGCCGAGCGGCTACCGCATACAGCCATGGGGAGAGGTGAAGGTGAACACACAGAAAGACGTGACGGGCGACCTCTACCGCTACACCTATCTCGTGGTGGACCCCACGAGCGTGGTGCTCAACAACACCTCCTCCACCACGCTGCGCTACTCGAGCAGCTCGGCACTTACCAAGGACACGAAGATCACGCAGGTGGAATACAACTCCTATGAGACACCGGGGCAGGTGACGCACCATACCCTCACGGCAGATAACCTTGCCAAGTTGACGACGAACCGCTATGAGCTCGACTATACCTCCACACCCGGACAAATACGTTTCACCCACAACGTGGACGACGGCACTTACGCCGCCAAGACCATCACCATACAGGTGGCCAACGACGACGGACTCACCGAGCTCGTCACCATCGAGCAGTATCCTGCCATCTATATGCATACCTTCGATGGCGACAACGCCTTCGTAGACGGATACTTCTCGCATGTGAAGAGTCCAGCAGAGTCGATAGGTGATGCCATCAGTAATTGGTATAGTTCCGGATACTATAACAGTGTGAACTATGGTAATATCCGTACTTCCGGCGGTTCTTATTACACCTATTATCAGAATACTCAGGACGTCACCGTTCCTTATGGCTCCATGGTTAAGGCCCTCACTCAGACAAGCGGTGGCATTGTGAACAATTCCATCACAAAGATAACGGTGACCTCGTTCAACAGCAACAACGGCTTCTATGAGGCGAATGGCACGAAGTATTACTATCAAATCGGTGACCCAAGGGAAAACGCTGGATATAAAAGCAGCGATCTTGCGCCGTATCTGACAAAACAAGAATACGACAACTACAACAGAGTTTTTTGGCTCACCCTCACCTCCTGGGGCACCAACGCCGCCAAGATTAAGAAAGCCTCGGAAACCAAGACCATCATCGCCCCACAGTTCTTCATCTCCTCGGGTTGGAACAGCAGTACGTCTCTTTCTTTTGCCGATGCTCAGAAGCGTGCGGCCACCTACCAGGAGGCGGGCTATAGTGCCGGCCGCTGGCGCCTGCCCACCGAGGCAGAGATAATGTTCATCACAGCAAGACAAAGGGAAGGCGTTATCCCTACATTGTTTGGCAGCAGCGCTCCCTATTGGGCGGCAAGCGGCAGGGTGTACTTTGATGGCGCTTTCTACTACGCAGACCATGTGAGAAGCACAAACGGAAGCTCGTATGCTTATGGTGGCTATGTCTATGCCTCAGGCCTCAGTGACAATGGCACCGCCTACATGCGTTTTGCCTACGACACCTGGTACTGGGGCGACACGCGAGGAGCCGTGAACTCCTATCATCCTGAACCTTAACACAACACCACTATGCGCAACATACCTTATTATATATTGCTCAGCTTTGTGCTGCTCCTTGCCGGTTGCTCCGACAAGTTCATCGACAGCATCGACGGCGGCTCGGACGTGCCCGACGGCACACCGGTAGTCATCGACGGCACCTTCGTCTCGCCACGGCAGGAGGGCACCGCCACACGTGCCATGGGCGAGATACCAGATATCAAGTCGCTCTACGCCATTGTGTTCGACGAGAACGACCTGCTCTCCGAGATCGTGCCTTGCCAGCCCGGCACCTACGAGAACCCGCAGAACGCCTTTACGCCCGACGGCGGCGCACTCTACCACACGCCGTTCCACGTGATCTTGCAGTCATCGGCAAAGCCGCGCGTGGTACACCTCGTGGTCAACATCCAACCCGCGTCCTACTCCATCACCGACGAGGTGACCCTGCTCAAGAACTTCACCGTGAGTGACTCCACGGATTCCTACTGGCGACGCATCACACTCGACAAAGGCATCACCGCCGACGACGCCGGCAAGGTGAAAGACGAGACGCTGAAGTATTTCCAGAACATTACCTTGGTGCGCAACTTCGCCAAGGTGAACATCACTGTAGACGGAAGTCTCTCCGACAAGTTCAAGCTATTGGGCTACTACATCTTCAACCAGCCCGCCTCGGGCACCGTGGCTCCCTATAACCTCAACGCCACCTACGACTCCAACAACCCCACAGCCGACCGCTTCGCCAAGTACGTGCTTACGGCAGATGCCAACGCCCAGAATCCGGCATCGGCTAGCTACTTCGAACTCAACGACAACCAGCAATACTACGGCTATGAGCCGTCGCAGATGAAGCTCAAGGACAACCCACCGGTGTCGGCAGACGGCAGCAACGACGCCTCCTTCCCCTTTGTCAAGCCCAGCCAGCCTACCTATATGTATGAGAGCACCTACACCAACGGCGCCACCGACAATCCGTTCATCATCCTCAAAGCCAAGTACCGCAGCGACACCTCCACAGACTGGGCTAACGTGACTCCCACCTACTACAAAGCCGACTTTGTCTATACCCGTGAGACAGACCAAAACGAGGAGGTGAAGTATCAGTACAACTACAACGTGCTGCGCAACCTCAGCTATACGCTCGACATCACCAACGTGACCGGCGAGGGCCGCAAGACCATCCAGGAGGCCATCAACAACGCCGCCATGAACAACTTCATGATGTCGTCGGAGTCGCAGGACCTGACGAACATCGCCGCCGACAAGGCGCGCCTCTACGTCGATTGGACCGACGAGCTCTTCACCTCGGGGGGCACGCATCCACTGAAGGTGAAATTCGTCTATGACAAAGACAACCCCACCACAGCCATCAGCAACTGGTACAAGGGCGAGAGCGGGATGCCTGACAAACAGCCATACGTCAACGCCAAAATAGAAGACCAGGATAAAGGTCTGGACAAACTTATCAATAGCGTGACGTGGGACGGCAATGGCCACAACAACGATGCCGAGGGATACCGCACGCTGAACATCAACTTTGTCGAGAATCTGCCCAACAACTTCACGCGCCAGAACATTCTCATCACCTGCTCGTCGGGCTTGCTGCGCCGCGTCACGGTGAGCTATATCCCCGCCTCGCAGATGGTGTATTCCATCTCGAGCAATCCCACGACGCTGCCCACGGAGGCGGGCGATGCGGTCTGCGTCAACATCACGCTGCCCTCGACGCTCTCGGAGAAGCGCTTCCCCCTGCACTTCCAACTATCAAGCACCGGCAATGTGCTCTATCCTGACATCACCGCCACAGGCTTCATGGAGATGCCGCTCACCGTGACGCACGATGAGAGTGAGTACTATTACCACTACAACCGCTACATCACATGGGAGGAATACAAGGCGACGACGGCGGATGGAGGCGGTACCACAAAAAGCTTCCCCTGCTACTTCAAGCTCTATAAGGACGCGCCGAGCTACACCATCACCGTCACGCCGTCGCAAGATGACAAGACGCATAACTATTTCACCACCTCACAACGGCTGCCTTAGTTCGTTGAAAGCACGTCCATCGGCAACTGTTTGATGATGAAGCCTCAACGATCCGCTACGCGGTATAAAGAATATAGCTGGATATGGAGAATATAAATGGCCGATATTTTCGTTTTTTATTATATTCGAGATATTCGTTGATATTCTTTATTCCATCGAAGATGGAGCGTTGAAAGCAGAAATTTATTCTGTCTGCTGAGGGCTGCGGACCTCCCGGAAAGCCTCATATTGTCGTCCGCCTTCTAATTCAGGTTAAAATGTAGTGGCTGGCTTGGTATTCTCAGATGAAATGCTTATTTTTGCCGCTGTTTATCATTTGATCGTTAGTACCATGAAATCAGACAGAGAGAAACGGGCTACACGCGTGACACTCTACGGTGCAGCCATCAATATCATACTGGTTATCTTCAAGCTCATCGCCGGCATCCTCGGACAGTCGGCCGCAATGATCGCCGACGGCATCCACTCGCTCAGCGACCTGCTCACCGACGCCGTGGTGATCATCTTCATGAAGCTCAGCTCCCGCCCGCAGGACGAAGACCATGACTACGGCCACGGCAAATACGAGACACTCGCCACTGCCATCATCGGCATGGCGCTCTTCGTCGTAGGCCTCGGCATCTGCTACGGCGGCGTGGTAAAGATCTGGGCTGCCCTGCAAGGACAACAGCTGACACAGCCGGGATGGATTGCACTCATCGCAGCTCTGGTGAGCATTGCGCTGAAGGAGTGGTGCTTCCAGTTCACCGTGCGCACGGGTCGCGCAATCGACAGCGAGACCGTCGTGGCCAACGCCTGGCACCACCGTAGCGATGCCCTCTCGTCGGTGGGCACTGCCATCGGCATCGGCGGCGCCATCGCACTGGGACCCTCCTGGGCCGTCCTCGACCCCATCGCCGCTGTCATCGTCAGCGTGCTCATCGTCCTCACGGCACGGAAGCTGATAACCAACGCCTTAGGTGAACTGCTTGAGAAGAGTCTGCCCGAGGCTATGGAGAAAGACATCGAACACACTGTCACGGAAGACGCTCGCCTCAGCGACATCCATCATCTGCGCACACGCCGCATCGGCAGTCACATCGCCATAGAGATGCACGTGCGTATGCCCGGCGACCTGACACTGGTGGAAGCGCATCAGATCGTCACCAGCGCCGAGAAGCGCCTGCGCGACCGCTTCGGACAGGGCACGTTTATCAGCATACATATGGAACCGGTAAAATAAAAAAAAAGGAAGCCTCACCCCCTTCCCCCTCTCCAAAAGAAGCCTCACCCCCTTCCCCCTCTCCAAAGGCGAGGGGAGTGATATGCTGGATAAACAATAAGGAGGCAGGAGACTGATATCATTAACTGAGCTATCATTAATAAATATGACGTGAGTGACACATGCATATAATGTAGAATGACACATTCATATAATGTAGAGCAGCTCAATAAAATGATGCAGACTTACAAGAGATACAAGTAGCTCAATGAAATGATGCAGACTTACAAGAGATACAAATAATATATATATAAATAAATCAATAACAAAATAAAAACATATCCACACACCATCCGTATATTCCAGTAACCATACCCCGATGAGATTGCCCGACACGGCATCGCTGTCATCACCCCAACCGTTTAACCCGGTAATCACTCCCCTCGCCTTTGGAGAGGGGTACGGGGGTGAGGCTTCTTTAGGAGAGGGGTTAGGGGGTGAGGCTGGGTGAGCCATTTATGATCATGCACACATATATCACACGCATAGAGCGGGCGAGAGAAATATGCAATGGACTCTTCTCTCTTGCCCTCGTCCTTTCCCTTTTTGCTTCCTGTGGCGGAAAGAAAGGGAATGACGCCAAGACGGTAACACAAGAGAAGAAAAACAATATCGCCGTAGACACGGCACTGACATCACGGCTGAAGAAGTTCGCTGCCGCACCACGCTGCAAAGGACTCTTTGGCTTCTATGTCTATGACCTCACGGCCGACAAA
>Ga0256406_1002831_pt1 | contig 23255 bp, 23 predicted proteins | sample RumenRJG_03DNA_FD_185986 | JGI IMG/M metagenome (GOLD analysis project Ga0256406, IMG submission 185986) | Bovine rumen microbial communities from Lethbridge, Alberta, Canada - RJG_03 | ecosystem: Host-associated > Mammals > Digestive system > Stomach > Rumen | place: Canada: Alberta | collected... | reverse complement strand
AAATCCCGATTTGCTACTGTATCCGATTAATTTCATTTTGAAGGTTTGCCAGAAATTTTCCGGCATGAGCACCGTCCATCTGAGTATGGTGAAACTGAAATGAAACAGGCAGGTAGTATCTGAAGTACTTCCTTCTGTATTTACCCCAAATGATAAAGGGGTTATTGAAGATTCCACTGTTCATACCAACAGCGCCGTCGATTTCAGTATCAATAATAGCCGATGTTCCGATGACCATGCTCTCCTCAGACAGATCCCTATCAGAACAGCTTTCTGCAACCTGTCTGGTATATTTTAAGTACTCCGTATTAAAATTGTTCAGCAGATCTATTTGGCTTATATCACAGGAACTGATTTCACCGTCTTTGTTTTTTACAATCGTATTAACAGCAAGCGTGTCATACTGAATCAACTTGTCTCCCACAGGGAGAATATAAAATTCTTTGATGGATGCTGCTGCCCTGCCAATACAAAAGTCAAGAAGCATATTGAACTTCATCTGCTTCTTTTTACTGATCCGAACCAAATTGGTGACATCCAGCGTTTTGAAAAATGTCACCATCGGATTCGGTGCTTTCATCCATAATTCATATGCCGCAGCTCTTGTGGTAACCTGCGGATCAATTTCTTTTGCCATAAACCTTAAGCCCTTTTTACTTCTTTTTCTTCTTCGGAGCAGGCAGTTCATCGTACATCGCTTCCAACAGCTCACGTAGGAACTCCCTGTTCTCCACATCGTCTACCAGCAGCATTTCCTTTGCACCTTCATACGGCAGCTCCAGATCCGCATCCGGCATCATCGCTTTAGCTGCCTTCACAGGCTTCACCAGAAAACGGTCATCGTATATGCCGCCAACCACCTTGCCGCGGTAGTAGATGATGTATTCTCCCATCATGGCGCGATAGGATATATCGTCCAGCCCTGATAGCTGATCCAATATGTATTCCAGATAATCTTTACTTGATGCCATACTATTCTCTCCTACATTGATGTCGCCGCCTTGATCGCACCCAGACAGTGGATTCTAACGACACGGTTTCTGTCGTTTTCTGCTATTTGCCGCAACTGTTCCAAATATGGTCTTACGAACTCAGGCCTGCGTTTTCCGAGAACACGGAAGATCTCCGGTGCTTCCATTCTTACTTTATCATTCGAGTCATGCAGCAATTCTGCAAATACCGGCATTTGATACTCGTAGATGTCCGGTGTATTCGTGGCTATGTTTTCTGACGCCCATATGAAACTCAATCTGACCTTCGCCTCCTCATCAGAGGCAAAACGGAACAGGCCTGTCCAGTACGGCTCGATAAAAGAATACTCACCCCGTCCGATTCTTCCAATAGCATTCACAGCGCGTTCTCTCAAAAGCGGCTCTGGGCTGTCGAGGAATGAGGCAATTGTCGGAACTATGTCCTGCACTTGGCGAGGATATGCAAGCCCCATCTCACCAAGCAGCCAGAGTGCTTTGGCCTGAATCTTCACAGATTCATGGTCAAGAAGAGAAGCTACATACGGAATGCTATCCTCCCACTTGTCCTTGTCATCTGTCAGTATTCCAAGATTTTTGTAAAGCTCTGATTCAGTCAATCTTTCATCTCCATATTGTTCGGTTTTCTGCCCTGACATCTAAATAGCCGTCTCAACCCCTGACATCTAAACAGCCCACTCAACCCTACCATTTCTGACATCTAAATGGCGCACTCAACCCCCGACATCTAAATGGCCTACTCAACCCTCCGGCAAAATGACCTGTAGACAAGTTCCCGTCAAGTGTTTTTTGAGCTTCCTGAGTGGCCGATTCGATAGGCGCTAATTCCACAAACCGCTTGTTTTCAAGCCTTTCAGCGCCTCTTATGTGTTTGTTTTAGACATCAATACCACGCACTCCACATGCTTAGTCATAGGGAAATTATCATATGCCTTTATCTGTTTTATCTCATATCCGAGCTCCCTGAATAGATCCAGATTGATGCAGAGTGTTTTAGGATTACAGGAAACATAAACAATCTCATCAATACCGTAGCCGGCGAGCATCTTGACGGCCTTATCGTGTATGCCTACCCTCGGCGGATCGACAACGATAACATCGGGTTTTTCAGGAATCTCGTCCAGCTTTTCTTTTACATCGCCGCATATATAGTGGCAATTCGTTATTCCGTTGAGTTCAGTATTTGAAATAGCAGCATCTATAGAGTCTTGAACTATATCAATTCCATACACGTCTTTGGCAGCCTCTGACATGAGCTGGGATATAGTGCCGGTGCCACAGTATAAATCATACACCGTCTTGCCGGATACATCCGGAACAACCTTGAGAAGGTCAGAATACAGCCTCTCAACGGCGTCTATATTCGTCTGAAAGAATGCAAAAGCATTAACCTTGAACTTGAGTCCGAGTATCTCCTCATTATAATAGTCGCGTCCGTAGAGTGTCTTATGACTTTCATCTATAACCGCATCAGCCACGCTGTCATTAAAGGTTCGCATGATGCCGACAATCTCCATATCGAGATCAAGCCCGAGGAGCATGTCCTTGAAACCTTCTTCATCAAAGCTGACTCCGCTGATGCTGCCGCCCTCTCCTTCGCTTGAAGTAACTATATTGATAAGTAGCTCGTTAGTCCTGACGCCGCATCTGACTACAAGATTTCGAAGAAGTCCCTCATGCGTCTTACGGTGATATGGTCTGTACCCCTTAGAACGGCAAAATTCAAGCGTAGAGCGAAGAACTTCGTTAAATGCAGCTGGTACTAATTGACACTCATCCGTCGTTATAATCGACATAAAACGCCCTTTGAAGTGCATACCGAGTTCGAGTATTCCTCCCTTCTCTAAATCACCGAAGGTGTACTCCATCTTATTTCTGTATTCATAACATGAAAGAGCCGGCTCCATACCAAGATAGACCGACTCATCAATATCATGCTTGTCAAGCAGCCTGCGAACTGACTTATCCTTTTGCGCAAGCTGATTATCATATTTCACGCCCTGATATAAGCATCCCCCGCAGTGCTCCGATGCAGGGCAAACCCCTCTATACATTTTCTCCATAATACTTTGCGTAGAACTCCTTTTTGAATTCCGGGAACCTGTCTTCATCTATGGACTTTCTGATATCCTCTGAGAGCTTGGACAGGAATCTTAAATTGTGTTCTGAAAGCAGCATGTGAGACATCGTCTCTCCCGCTTTGAAGAGATGCCTCAGATATGCCTTGGTGTAATTCCTGCATACATAGCAATCACATTCAGGATCGAGAGGTGTAAAGTCTCTTTCGTACTTTGCGTTCTTGATGCTCACCCTTCCCTGACTTGTCATGGCCATGCCGTGTCTGGCAATTCTCGTAGGCTCCACGCAGTCGAACATATCCACCCCACGCTCTACGGCTTCTAGGATGTAGTCAGGAGTGCCTATTCCCATGACATAGCGAGGCTTGTTCTCAGGCAGCAAATCCGGTGCATAGTCAAGAACACCAACATACTGCTCTTTTGTCTCGCCGACGGAGATGCCACCGATTGCATATCCCGGAAGATCGTAGCTGACTATGGCCTTTGCACTCTCTTCTCTGAGATCTTTGAAAAATCCTCCCTGCATTATTCCGAAGAGCGCCTGTGTATCCGAATTTCTGTGTGCCTCAATACATCTTTCGAGCCAGCGAGTAGTTCTGGCCTGCGACTTATTAATATAGTCCCAGTCTGCATCATGAGGTGCACACTCATCGAAAGCCATGATTATATCTGAACCGAGGTCATTTTGTACTTCAATAGACTTCTCAGGACTCAGCATATGCTTGCTTCCGTCGATGTGAGACGAGAACTTTGCACCTTCTTCTGTAATCTTGCGAAGGTGTCCCAAACTGAATACCTGAAAGCCTCCACAGTCTGTGAGTATTGGCTTATGCCAGTTCATGAACTCATGCAGGCCGCCTGCCTCTCTTACAATGTCGCTTCCCGGCCTCAGCATCAGATGATATGTATTTGCCAAGATAATCTGTGCTCCTGTATCGTTTACCGATTCCGGCTTCATGGCCTTTACAGTGGCCTGAGTTCCGACAGGCATAAATACAGGCGTCTCTATTACACCGTGCGGGGTTGTAATCCTGCCCCTTCTGGCCTTGCAGGCCGGGTCATTATGAAGTAATTCGAATTGAAGTGCTTTGCTCATTATCATTCCCTTTGTTTTATTATAGTCTCAATAATCCCTGTTATTGAATCAGCATAGCGTCGCCGTAGCTGAAAAATCTGTACTTTTCTTTGACGGCCTCTTCGTATGCTTCAAGTATATGCTCTCTGTCATAGAGTGCGGATACCAGCATTATAAGAGTGGATTTCGGCAAATGAAAGTTGGTTATTAGTGCATCAACTATCTTAAAGTCGTATGGAGGATAGATGAATATATCCGTGGATATTTCACCTGCCCTTACTCTGAATTTCTTACTATTATCATTAACACCCTTAAAAGGCTGCATAGGCATACCCGCCATGCTCTCAAGCGTCCTGGTGGAAGTGGTGCCGACGGATATGATGCGCCCACCCTGTTCGATAGTCTCATTTATGATATCCGCATCTTCGGGCTTTATCATGCATTCCTCGAAGTGCATCTTATGCTCTTCAACAACATCCACTTTGACAGGTCTGAATGTACCGATACCTACATGAAGCGTAACATAGGCAATCTTAATACCTTTATCCCTTGCTCTTTGCAGTAGTTCCTTCGTGAAATGAAGTCCGGCAGTCGGTGCGGCAACGGATCCGTCTATTTTACTGTAGACGGTCTGGTACATCTCCTTGTCCGCATCCTCTGCAGGCCTTGTAATATATGGTGGAAGCGGCATTGAGCCTATTTCCTCAAGACGTTCCATAAAGATTCCTTCATACTCGAATTCTACAAGTCTTGTCCCATTGTTCTCGTCGTGAATTCCGAGAATCTTAGCAGAAAACGGCTGCTCTATTCCGTTGACCAAAACATATCCGCACTCAGGCATCTCAGAGCCGGACGGAACAGTATCCGTTCGACCTGCAAGAATAACACGATCACCATCATGTAGCCTTTTTCCCGGCCTCAACATGCATTCCCACTTGTCTCCGTCTATTCGTTTAATCAAAAGGAGTTCAATATTAGCTCCCGTGCCTTCTTTTACACCGTACATCCTGGCAGGAATAACCCTCGAGTCATTAAGAACAAGGCAATCGCCCGAGTTTACATAATCTAAAATATCGTAAAAATGACGATGCTCGATAGTTTTGCTATCTCTGTCGAGCACCATCAGTCTGCAGCTGTCTCTTTGATCCAAAGGAGTCTGTGCGATCAGCTCCTCCGGAAGCTTATAATCAAAGTCTTCAATTCTCATCTATACCTTACTACTTATTACTCTAAATCTAGTCTTAATTGTTCTGTCTCAGGCTCTTTATAAAGGTCCATGAATCCCAGGTGTTCATACGCAGCCTTGGATGCAACTCTTCCCTTTTGTGTCCTGTAGAGAAGGCCTGCCTGTATGAGATATGGCTCATTAGCATCCTCAAGCGTGACACGCTCCTCTCCTATTGCAGATGCAATGGTCTCTATGCCTACCGGACCGCCGTTGAATCCTCTTATAATGGTCTCTAGGATATCCCTGTCGAGTTTCTCGAGTCCGAGTTCATCAACGCCGAGGGCATCAAGAGCCTTCATCGTAATCTCTCTGTCTATCTTTCCGTCTCCGACAACAGACGAGAAATCTCTGACTCTCTTAAGAAGCCTGTTACCTATACGCGGAGTTCCTCTTGACCTTGTAGATATCTCCGTCATTGAATCTTCATCAATATCCGTCTCAAGCACATGTGCCGTGCGCCTTAAAATCTCCTTGATTTCAGCAGGTGTGTAGAATTCGAATTTCTCAACTATTCCGAACCTGTCTCTAAGCGGTCCTGACAGGCTGCCTGCTCTGGTCGTAGCGCCGATAAGAGTAAACTTAGCAATATCTATTCTAAGGCTCCTGGCTGCAGGACCCTTTCCGATAATGATATCCAGTGCATAGTCTTCCATCGCAGAATAAAGAACTTCCTCAACTGAGCGATTCAGTCTGTGAATCTCATCAATAAATAGCACATCGTTATCGTTTAAATTCGTTAGTATTGCGGCGAGATCTCCCGCGCGTCCTATTGCAGGCCCCGAGGTAATCTTTATATCCACGCCAAGCTCATTGGCAATTATTCCTGCCAATGTAGTCTTTCCGAGGCCCGGAGGACCGTAGAAAAGTACGTGATCTAAAGGCTCGCCTCTGAGCTTTGCAGCCTCTATGTATATGGAGAGATTGTCCTTTACTGCCGACTGTCCACAGTACTCACTGAGATATTGCGGTCTCAGGGTTAGTTCACCGGCAAGTTCTGCCGGAACAGCCTTTGTCTGTGTTATTCTTTCTTCCATTATGCTTCCTTGCTCTCTTCGGTTTTAATCTTGTCTCCTGACAGAAAACCTATGACAGCCAGTGCTGTAATTACCACCAATACTGCTGATGTGATTATGCTCTTGGCCTTGTTGTAATCTTCCATGTCTATCCCTCCTTACATCTGCTTAGAGTAAGAATTTAAGCGATTTCTTTACGTATTCCTCAGCGCTGAGGTCTTCATCAGGTACAGAGGCAACTGCACTTTCCGCCTCCCTCTTACTGTATCCGAGAGTTGTAAGAGCGATAACCGCCTCGTTTCTCTCACCTGTTGCCATAAGAACGGATGCAGAAGTGGCATCAGTGGCAATCATATCCTCAGGAAGAGCGGATACCTTATCCTTTAGCTCAAGTATTACTCTCTCGGCTGTCTTCTTACCTACACCCTGTGCCTGCGAAATAGATGCCGCATCACCCGATGCGATGATACCTTTTATCTGCCCCGGGCTTCCGAGTGACATAATTGCAAGTCCTGCCTTAGGACCCACGCCGTTTACCGAGATCAGCTGCTCAAATAGTGAGAGCCCGTCCTCATCGGCAAATCCGTATAGTGCCATGCCGTCTTCCTTTACCTGCATGTAAGTGTACACGGATATTTCCTCTCCTTCGCGTGCGGTCAGAAGCGGACTTGTATCCGATACAAACACGCGAAAGCCTATACCTCCGCCGGTCTCAATAACTATGGCTCCGGATTTATAATATAAGTATTCACCTCTTATGAATCTTAGCATCTGTAATTCCTTTTATCTAACAGGCATCCTGCCGCCGGCATTATGCGCATGGCAAATGGCAGCTGCCAGTGCGTCTGCTGTGTCATCAGGTTTTGGTACTTCGGATAGGCCGAGTATCATCTTGACCATGGTCTGAACTTGCTTCTTATCCGCTCTGCCGTATCCCGTAAGAGCTGATTTAATCTGAAGCGGTGTGTACTCGCTTATAGAAATCCCGGCTTTTGCACAGGCCAGTAGAGCCATGCCCCTGGCCTCTCCGACCATAATTGCAGTCGTCGCATTGGTGTTATAGAAAAGCTCTTCGACAGATGCAGCATCAGGCTTGTACTCATCTATGATGCGCGATAATTCATCATAGAGTTTCATCAGTCTCTCCTCGTTCGGAGTATGCGCCTCTGTCGTAATTGAGTCGTAGTATACGGGAGTGAATTTGCTTCCCTTGTAATCTACAATCCCTATGCCCATAATCGCATAACCGGGATCGATTCCTATAATTCTCATATGCCTCTTCCTTTAATAATTCCGTATGATTTTACCACTATTTGCGGGCTTTTGTCTATGTTCGTTTTTTGTTCTTTTTTGCATGCTCCCCTTTCATCTACAACAAAACTATAATTTCACCGTATCCTGCAAATAAGTATCTTCATTATGCGAAAAAGTACTCATGAATTTGTTTTTATTCATCTTTTCGTATTTTTATGATATTATTGTTTCACAAAAATAGATTATTTCGAATCTGACACAAAGTATTCGGTACGTTTGAACGGAGATTGGTAAAATGAGACTATCAAGACAGAACAAAATACTCGAAATCATCAAGACCAACGAAGTTGAAACTCAGGATCAGCTGCTCAACCTCCTGCGTGAGGCCGGTTACAATGTAACACAGGCAACTGTATCAAGAGATATCAGAGAGCTCCAGCTCATAAAGGGACAGACCAAAGGCGGTAAGTACAAATATGTAGCCGGAAATTATGACAACATCCCTATCTCCGAGAGATTTATTAAGATTTTCAGGGAAACCACCCTTTCGTATGCATGCGCGGAGAATCTCATTGTTGTCAAGACCCTTCCGGGATGCTCGGGCGCAGCCGGAGAAGCGATTGACTGTCTTTCTCTCGATCACATAGTAGGTTCGGTTGCCGGAGACAACACCCTGCTTGTCATCGTTGACAGTAGTGAGAATGTACCATATGTGACGGATGAACTGGATAAGATTATTAAGTCTAAGGAATAGCATTAGCACGCATTAAAAGCATTTAACGAAGAAAGTCAAAATGATAGACAGGATTATCATAGACAATTTCGCAACCATAGAGCATCTCTCATTTGATTTGGGAGATGCTTTTAATGTCATAACAGGAGAAACGGGTGCCGGTAAATCAGTCCTCGTTACTGCTGTCAGCACAGTCCTAGGAGACAGAGCTGATACCTCAATGGTCAGAACCGGACAGGAAAAAGCATTTATACAGATTGCAGGAAGTAAAAACGGAGATGATGTAATAATATCTCGAGAGATACTCTCATCCGGCAAATCCATCTCTAAGCTAAACGGTGAGATGGTTACCCTAACGCAGCTAAGAGACTTTTGCTCCGACTGGGTGGACATACACGGTCAGTATGACAATCAGCAGATACTGGACCCTGATAACCACATTCATATCACCGACAGCTTTCATGCTGAAGCCATCTCCTCGGAACTTGCAAAGCTCTCCGCCCTTTACAGCGATTACAAAGCGGCGGAAAAAGAATACAATGACCTACTGAAAGAAGAGTCTGAAGCCAAACAGCAGCAGGATTATTACAAATACGAATTCAACTATATAGATTCCCTATCCCTTACATCCGGTGAGGATGAGGAACTTAAGGATAAACTGGCGCTTATAAAAAACAGCGCCAACATCTATTCTGCAATCCACTCTTCCTACGAGATGCTCTACGGCATGGATGATTCTGTGCTGAGCAATCTCGGGAAAGTCACTCAGGACCTTTCCTCTGTTGAATCATACAGTGAGAACATTGCATCCATGGCCGCTGAAGCCAACGAGGCCCACTACAGCCTTCAAGATATTGCATCCAGACTAAGAGATATGGAGAGTTCTCTTAATTTCTCAGAGGCTGATATGGATGAGATATCCGAGCGCCTTTCTGCAATAGAGGATGCCAAGAGGAAATATAATAAAGGCATAGACGATATTATAGCCTACCGAGATGAGCTTGAATTAAAACTGGATAAGATACTAAACTTTGACAGCGAAAAGGCGCGCCTCGCGGAGCTTGCCGAACATAAAAAGGTCCTTCTTGAAGATCAGGCAGCACTTGTCAGCGAGATTCGCCATGCCATAGCTACAAAACTCAGGTCCGCAATGGAAAGAGAGCTCTCTGACCTTGAATTTGCCAATTCGGAATTTGCCATAGACATACAGAGAGCTGAAGAGACCGGTCCTTACGGATTCGATAAAGTTGAATTTCTTATCTCCACCAATCCGGGAGAACCTCTGATGCCGCTTACCAAGATAGCTTCGGGCGGTGAGATATCCAGGATAATGCTCGCATTCAAACATATCATCGGTGAAAGTGACAGCGTTGAGACTATGATATTCGATGAGATAGATACGGGAATCAGCGGTAAGACTGCCATTGTGGTCGGTAAGAAACTCAGCGAGATTGCAGAGCACAGGCAGATTATATCCGTCACTCACCTGCCTCAGATTGCAGCATACGGTACGGATAACTATCTGATTACCAAGTCCATTGACGAGTCCAGGCCGTACACGGATATTGAGCATCTCGATGACGAAGGAAAAGTGCGCATGATCGCAACCTTGTTCAGTGGCTCTGATGACGGAGCAAGTGCGCTCGACGCTGCAAGAGATTTGATTAACTCAGCCAAATAGCCGGATTATAAAAGCCGCAAAAGCATTTAGAATGCTATCTTGCGGCTTTTACTACGAATAATTCAAGTGCCGTGTCCTTGTCTATATCTCCACTCTTTATATCCCTGTCGATGTCATACAGCGACATCAGCAGGGCTTTTATTTTATCCGGTCTGTAGTTCATTGCAGCCGAGTAGGCCTTTTTAAATCTGTACTCATTAATACCGGTCAACTTGGCCATTTGAGCTATGCTCATTCCGCGATTGGATAGTTCCAATGCATCGTACATTATTTCAAACTGCTTTGTAAGAAGGGCCAGAACAGCCATCGATCCGTCTTCATCTCGGATTATGGTCTCGGCAATTTCAAGAGCTTTTCCTCGATTGCCTCCTACAAGTGACTCAACGAGGTCAAATACGTATTTGTCTCCCTCTCCCATCATGACTTCATCGATGAGAGAAATGTCTATTGTATCTCCTTCGCAGGCACCGGTAAGTTTAAGAAGATCGGAATCGAGCTGATTTAAAAAGTAGCCGCTTCCTCTGTTGTAGTAGCCTGTCACATCAATAAGATGTGCAAGCTCCCTGCCGCCTATCATCTTGGATGCGCCTCTTACCCTTTTATTTATAAATGCATTTAGATCAGGTTTCTCGAGCTTTGAAAACTCATAGGATGCGCAGTTCTTCAGCATTTGCTTCCCGTATGATGTAAGGCTTCCGGAATACATGCTCTCCAGCAGAAAAATAAGGACAGAAGGATTTGAATCAGATGAAGACTTGGTTTCCTTCGCATAGTCGGACAGTTCATCCATACCTGCATCTGCCGCTTTCTTATGAAGAGGCAGGTAGTTTTTGATGATTACTACCCTCTTTGGTGAAAACATGGAATATGCCTTGGCCTCACTTAAAATGTCATAAGCAGTCGCGGTCTCACCGTCTATTACCCTTACATCAAGATCCCTGTTCTCTTCTTCCACATTGGCACTGACCACCTTGTCGACAGCCCAGGACATAAGAAAATCTTCCGCCCCGTAGAACATGAGAGCGTCTCCTACCATTTCCGATTTTAGATCTCTTGCAAAATCCTGATATGCCATGTGTCAGTTTTCTCCTTTAATGCACCGCTCAATTCTAACACATAGACTTTGCATCTCACAACTTGCCTCTGCCCATATTTCGTCTGTACGTGTCAATTGTTATATGCCCGTCTTTTCTGTCTATATCCACTCCGATTGCACCGTCTGTATCTGTCCTGTATATCTTGATTCCCCTCTCATCCAAGCGCTCTAAGGTCTGTGCGTGAGGATGTCCGTAAAGGTTATCTCTTCCTACCTGTATTACGGCAATCCTTGGGGATGCGACATCCAAGAACTCTTCACTGCTGCTGGATTTGCTCCCGTGATGAGCGACCTTCAATATGTCACATTTCAGTTTATTGCTCCCCTGGTAATGCTTAACCATTTTGAGCTCATCTTCTTCCAGTAAGTCTCCTGTCACCATGACCTTAAGCTCTCCGTAATGAATCATGTATACCATATTGTGCTCGTTAGGATCATTGATATCTACCGATTTCTGACTGTTGTGAACGGGCCAAAGGACATCTATATACACATCATCGTCAAGCCTTATTTCAGATTGATTGTTAAGATATATTATTTGATTGGTATCGAAAGATATTTGCTCAGCTCGGTCATACGGCGTCTCTTTCGTATTCTCTGCTTTTTCAAAAGATTCCCTGTAGTCCGAAGGGATGGCAACAGACCTGATTTTATAGTTTTCACTAAGCTCAGTTATTCCGAGGTAATGATCCTTATGAAGGTGCGTAAGCAACGCGATATCAAGGTGTGACGCACCTTGTGAGAGAAGATATGGCATTAGAACTTTCTCTCCTATATTCGTAAACTCGCTTCCGCCTCCGTCAATAATTGCATCATTATCCTTGCACCTTATATGCACGGAATCTCCCTGTCCTACTGCAACAAATACGATTTCATCATCTCTGAATTTGTCGAATAATGCACTGCATATCAGAGCAATCGGTATAATGCTGAGGATAATCATCAATGCGATTCGTTTATAGTCCCGCCTGATAATACGTACCCTCAACCATTCGCAGGATGTGAAAACTAAAAGAATATAAGTGATAATCACCATCGAGTCTCCGACTCCTGCAATAGTATTTGAAAAGTCCCCGTTAAAAGAAAGATTGTGATTAAGGGATAATAGCAAATCGCTAATCTCCTGTATCAAATTGACTGAAAAAGAAGGCAAAAATCCTGTCACCATATTGAAAAACAGCATGGAAATGCAGAAAGGAACAAGAAGCGACGATAACATAATTATCGGTATATTAATAAGCGCAGCAAGAACATTGACCCTATAGTAAGTTGTTGCAATTACAGGGATTGTGCCTATTTGCACGGACAGAGTTGTACCTATTAATCTTCCGAGATATCCGCATATGCGCTTTCCGAAGAATGCTATTCCTCCCATCGCAGCAAAGGACATCTGAAACCCTGAATTAAACAGCATATACGGTCTGAATAACAGAATAATTAAAGCTGCAGCTGACAGTGAACTAAGCAAGTCGAAGCTTCTTCCGAAATTAACTGAAAGCAGACTAAAGCCAAGCACTATTACTGCCCTTAGAGTTGATGCGCTCCACTCCGTCATTTCACCGTATGTCACCATAATTGCAATTATGATTAAACTTGCAGGCCAGCTCTTATCCCTTCCGGACAGCAAACGGAGCAATGAGTATAGAAAGCCTATATGCAGGCCGCTTACAGCCAGGATGTGTCCCGTAGAATTAAGATTGAACTCCCTTTGCACCTCCTCATTTATTTCCGATTTGTCTCCGAATACAAGCCCTCTTATAAAACCGCTGCTGTCAGCATCGAAATATAACAAAAAGCCTTCTCTCGCGGATATTAAATACCTTCTCAGTCTCCAATATATCTCATTCCCTTCATCTTTAATCTCATACCAATCTGCCTTTATTACGTATGCTATCCCCTTGCTTCTCATGTATATTTTGTAGTCGAAGCATCCGGGATTATCTGAAGGGTTAAGTTCATCCGCTCTTCCCGATAGATTTATGATTGCACCGTTTATTGTCGCTACATCGACTTCATCTCTAACGTTTGCAGCCACCTTTGCCCCTTCTTCAGTCTTAATAACTAGCTTGGTATATTCATCTTTTTTCTGTGCGCTCATCACTCTCCCGCATATTTCAGTTCTTTCGTTTGCTCCTTTATTCACATCAGATGCTGCTCTTTCAAGCCCTATATAACTAAACGTAATAATCATTAACCCCGTGAGCATGAAGGCAATTAAAGCAGCCCTCTCCTTTGCTATATCCAGTATGCATATGGCCGCTCCCACAGACATTAAGAACCCGGCCGCAATTAAAGGCTTGTTTCTTTCCAACATAAAATAGCCGGCTGAGATGCCGGCTATGTACATGACTATATATGCTGCTAATCTTCGTCTTATCATGGCAGGTATCTCCTGTCATGATTGTATGCTTTTATAAAACTCGATTCAGTACAGTTTTGAAAGGTAGTCTATTGTCGGATATCGTTGAAAAATTGCAGGATATCGTGATTTGTGTCTGAAATCTTATCAGGCCTTTATACCTTTTATTTCTTCAGTCCTGTCAGCTGCTTTAAATACGGCTGATCCGGCAACGATTACATCAACTCCCGCATCCTTTACAAGATATGCATTAGCTGCGCTGATTCCTCCGTCAACTTCTATCAAATATGAAAGGCCGAGTTCTTCTCTCTTGTCTCTGTAATAGCTGATCTTCGGAAGCGAATTATCCATAAATTTCTGGCCTCCGAAGCCCGGCTCGACAGACATAACAAGTATCATATCTATCTTATCAAGATACTTATCGAGCACCTCAGGAGCTGTTCCAGGTTTAATTGATACTCCGGCTTTAACTCCGAGCTCGTGTATAAGATCTATTGTAGCGCCGAGATCCTTACAGGCTTCCTCGTGCACAGTAATAAACTCGGTATTATCCGTTATGAAGTCCTTAATATACCTTGCAGGTTCTTCGACCATAAGGTGTACATCGTAAGGAACGGTCGCGATATTGTTAAGGCTCTTCATCACGGCAGAACCAAACGAAATATTCGGTACAAAGGCACCGTCCATAACATCAACGTGAAGATAATCAATGCCTCTTGCGCATATATCCGCAACATCCTCCCCGAGTCTTGCAAAATCCGCCGCAAGTATCGATGGTGCTATAAGCGCTCCGCAGTCCCTTTTTATTTCAGCCATTTCTTTGCCTCCTCAGTCATTAATACATATGAATTATATCTGCTTTCGGAAAGCTCTCCTTTTTCAAGAGCTTCTTTTACTCCGCACTCGGGCTCGTTGATGTGCATGCAGTCAGAATACCTGCAAGCTTCGGCAAACTCCCTTATTTCTTTAAACAGCCCGCCTATCTCTGAAGGCTCAGTCTCGGTAAGCTCCAGAGATGTAAATCCCGGAGTGTCATAGAGCTTGGTGCCGTCGGAAAGCGTGAATATCTCGACATGCCTTGTGGTGTGCCTGCCCCTTCTGGTCTTGTCGCTGACATCTCCCGTTTCGACTTTCAGATCTTCATCATCAAGAAGGTGATTTGTTATTGTAGATTTGCCGACACCGGAAGGCCCGGCCAGCGCCACGTTTTTACCGCTTATTATTTTTGTAAGATCCTCAATGCCGTCTCCGGTAAGAGCGTTTACACAGGCAGTCGGATAAATCCTTGAGTAAATCTCTTGCACCATCCTGATCTCTTCTTTATCTGCCAAATCCACCTTGGATATACACACTGCAGGCTCTATTCCCTTTTGCTCGCATGCCGCGATGAGCTTATCTATTACGGGATAATTAACCTCGGGATGTACTAAACTAAACACGACCACCAGCATATCCAGGTTGGATACGGGTGGTCTGCTCAGATAGTTTTTGCGTTCAATTACGCTGTTAATGACGCATTCGCCGTCGCTGTCGTTTGCGTCGATATCATAATCAACTATATCCCCGACGTAAATCAGTTCTTTATTGCGCTTGAGTTTACCTCTGGCCTTACCCATGACAACATTGTCGCCGTCATGGACAAAATAGAATCCTCCTATTCCTTTGACTACTCTTCCGGTCATTGATTCTCTTGCTGTGTCTCTTCTTCCGTATCCTTTTCTTCTTCCTTGTCTTTATCTTTGTTTTTATCTTTGTCTTCTTCCTTAGGTTCAGGTGCAGGTTCAGGTCCCTTGCTGATCTCAAGATCAATTGTCGAACCCTTTTCGAGCTGCATACCCGCCTGCCACTGCTGATAGATTACATAGCCTTTGCCGATATTGTCGTCATAGCTGTAGGTATACTCACCAGGCGTAAATCCGGCTGATTTAATCTCCTTTTCGGCATCCGCGAGGGACAGCTTGGTAACTGAAGGCACAGTGCTCATTTCCTTACCCCTACCGTCGGATACTATGATGTTAATCTTGCTTTCCTTATCAGCGCTTGAGCCTGCGGCAGGATCCTGCTCGAGGACTTTACCCTCCTCCTCAGGAGAGGTTTTGTTCTTGACTGAGCCCAGCTCGTACCCGTGTTCATTGAGGAATGCCTCCACCTGATCTCTTTGCATTCCGACCACATTAGGAACGAGTCCCTCTTTAGGCCCCTTGGAAAGGTTAATCGTGATTGTACCTTCCTTCGGCATATCGGTTCCCGGTTCCGGATCCTGCAGGCAAACCCTGCCTTCTGCATAATCAGATGAATATACGGCCTTACCTTCTTTTACCTTGAAGCCTTCTTCTTCGGCAATTCTTACAGCATCATCCAAAGTTTTATCCATGAGATCCGGTGCGGATTTGGTATCTGAGAACATGCCCATCTTCCAAGCCCCGAATACTCCGGCAGCGGCAAGCAGCAGGAGCATAAGAAGGAATGCGATAATAGCCCTCTTTTTCCTGGCCGGTCTTCTCTGCTCTTCTCTGGCCTTGACTTCATCGTCTACAGCCTTTTGGAAGTCTTCTCTTCTCTTGTTCCTTCTCTCTACAATATCCGATGATTCAAAGATGGAATCTGCCGCGATATTTGTAACGAAGGAAATATTATCAAGTTCCTGTATGAGCTCATCTGCAGATGAGTATCTCTTTGTCTGATACTTGTTAGTAGCCTTCATTACGCAGCGTTCGAGAGCCGGAGGAATTCCAGGTTCGATTTCGCTTGGCGGAACTATCTCCTCGTTGATATGTTTGAGCGCTACGGTAACAGGATTGTCTCCGTCGAAAGGTACCTTACCCGTAAGCATCTCGTACATTACGATTCCGAGCGAATAGATATCGGATCTTTCATCAACGTAATTACCTCTGGCCTGTTCAGGTGAGAAGTAATGAACGGATCCGACAATCTTGCTGCCTGTAGAAAGCGTTGTATCGTTAACGGCGCGCGCGATACCGAAGTCGGCCAATTTAACAACGCCGTCGCTTGTAATCATAATATTGTGCGGCTTTACGTCTCTGTGGATAATCTTATTCTTATGCGCCACCTTGAGTGCGGATGCCACCTGCTTGGATATATCGATTACCTTTCGATAATCCATAGGGGCCTCTTCTTCGATTATCTTATTGAGAGTTTGCCCGTCGATAAGCTCCATAACGATGTAGTTAATATTACCCTCACGTCCTACATCGTATACGCCTACGATGTTCGGGTGTGAAAGGCCTGCGGCAGCCTGAGATTCCCTCTTGAAGTTTTCTACGAAAGTAGCGTCCTTGGTGAATTCAGGTCTCAGAATTTTAACCGCAATAAACCTGTTAAGGAGTTTATCCTTACCCTTATATACGACAGCCATACCGCCGTCGCCGATTTTTTCTAAAAGTTCATAACGTCCGGATAGTACTCTGCTGGCCATTCTATCCCTCCGTAAGATCGACGCAAATTACTGAAATATTGTCATTTCCGCCGTTTTCGTTGGCCAATGCAACCAGATCCTCGGCACAGAACATCATGTCGTCAAATCTGGATACTGTAGCGAGTATGCTTTCATCATCAACTTCATCATAAAGTCCGTCGCTGCACAGAAGTATCCTGTCGCCCTTTCTGACAGGAACGCTGAAGCAGTCCGGCTCATTGTTTGCGTTGGCTCCGATTGCCCTGGTAATAACGTTCTTACGCGCATGCATATGCGCCTCGTCCTTAGAGATTGCTCCCATCTTAACCAGGTCGTTCACGTAAGTATGATCATCGGTTATTTGCTGTATCATTCCGTCATGAATCAGATAAACGCGGCTGTCTCCTACGTTAGCTACGTACATCACGCCGTCACGAACGTACGCGAATACAAGCGTGGTGGCCATACCCGCATAGTGAGGCTGTGACTCTGACAGCTTGATAATATAGTGGTTTACGTAATTGACTGCCGCTCTGAAATATCTGAATATATCTTCGCGTGATTTTAGAGGCTCCTGCGGATTATGTCGCAGGAATTTTTCAAGTGAATCAAGAGCGGATTGACTGGCAATCTCTCCGGATCTGTTGCCGCCGACTCCGTCAGCCAGCATATAGAAATTGAGATCCTCTACAACCTTGACCGCATCTTCATTGGTCGGTCTTCTTCTGCCTCTGTCTGTCAAATAACCTATCTTCATGTAAGTCGATCTCCGTAATATATGTCTTCAGTGTGTCGAAGGGTTCTTTTCCATAATACAATAAAAGAAACCCACCTTGTCATTATATGGCATTAACGTTCTCATTTCAAGAACTCGAGCCAAAGAGCACGGCTCGTCTGACAATACTTTTTCAACTACTTGCTCGTTTTCATTTTTGTTGAGACTGCAGGTAGAATACTCTACCCTGCCTCCTTCTTTGACATAGCGCAGAGCATTTTTCAAAATTGCTGTCTGTATTTCGATTAAATCCCCGTATGTCTCAGGATCGCTGTTAAAACTGATCTCAGGCTTGGATGCCATTACGCCGAGTCCCGAGCACGGTACATCGGCAATTACATAGTCGAATTTGCTTTCCATTTCTTTATTGAATACCGTGCCGTCCGATGCAGCGGTCGAAACTATATCTATCCCGAGTCTGTCCATTGTCTTTTCAATAAGCTTGAGTCTGTGCTCGTATATATCGCAGGCTGTGACAGCGCCCGAGTTACCCATTAGCTCGGCTGCGTAGGCGGATTTTCCACCCGGAGCCGCGCACATATCCAGTACGCTGCTTCCTGCCTCGATACCTAGGGCCTCAATTGCGAGCATGGAAGACAGGCTTTGAAGAGATATTTTTCCTTCTCGGAATAATTCCGAGGATACGATTCCACTTCCGGATGCGAGTATGGCATTTTCGGATTCGCTTGAAGGCTCTGCCCCTATTTCGAGTTCTCTGAGTCTTTCTGTTACATCGGTCCTACTTGCACGCAGCTTATTTACGCGAATAACGGTCCGTGGCGGCTCATTCAGACCTTTAATGATGTCTTCTGTTTCGTCTCCGTATTGTGAGCTTAAAAGCGATATAAGCGCCTCGCTTACAGAGTATTTAAGATCAAGCCTGTCCTCCGGAATAAGGTATTTGTCCTTTTCCCTAAGATAGGTCCTGAGTACTCCGTTCACGAACTTGTCGCTGCCCTTGGCAACTCTCTTTGCGAGATTAACCGCCTCATTTACGGCTGCATGATCAGGTACGCTGCCAAGATTATCTATGGCATACAGTCCCATTCTGAGAACTATTAGAGGTCTTTCTGCTACCTTGGATATGCCTCGGCTTGCAAGTTTATCGATCAGATAATCAAGTCTTATCGTATTCCTGAGCACACCTTTTGCGAAATTACGAACAAAGCTCTCGCTGCATCCTTTGTGATGCGCGAGGGCTTCGTTGATTGCCATATTTGAAAATGCTCCTTCGGAATATACGCTTTTCAGAGACTCAAAAACCGCAAGCCAATCCGAGTTCATTCCAAGCTATCTCCTTCTCGATATAAGCACAACCCTGAGCAAGCTTGCTACCGCTGTTGCAAGCGCTGCGACATAAGTCATAGCGGCGGCTCTCAATACTGTCCTGGATCCTACATAGTCTTCTTCATTTACCATTTTGAGTACTCTCATCTGCTCGAGCGCTCTGTTGGATGCGTTGAACTCAACAGGCAGAGTCACGAGATGGAAGAGAATTACAAACAGGAAGCAGCCGACACCGATGAGATACATCAGACTTCCGTAAGGTGAACTTGCAGAAAGTATCAGACCGAAAAAGATGAGCGGCCATGACACCATCTGTGTGAGGTTCACTGCAGGTACGATGCCGTTACGAAATACCAGCGGCGCATAGTGCTGAACGTCCTGTATTGCGTGACCCACCTCGTGGCAGGCGATACAAACAGACGCAATCGAATTCGATGCGTAGACCTCTTTCGAAAGATTGAGGCTCTTATTTCTCGGATCGTAATAGTTGGTCAGCTGATTACCGGAGTTTAGAACATTGATGGCCACACCGCTGAGACCGTTAGCATCCATCATTCTCCTTGCGGCCTCGGCACCGGTTATGCCTGTGCTGTTCGGAATCTGCGAATAAGTGCTGTACGCGCTTTTAATCCTTGCCTGAGTAATGAACGTGAATATAATGGCCGGTATCAGCACAAAAAATGAATAATCGTAGTAATACATCAGTTAATCCTCCTCTTTGCGAAACACATCGCCTATAGAGAGTCTCTGTCCTCTCATGAAATCAGCCGCGCTCATCCTTTTCTTTCCGGCGAGCTGCTGCTCAAATATCTTGATAATTCCCTTTGCGCATTTCATTGCGTAATAGTCTTTCGCAATCTCACATATGCTGCCGACTGTCCCATCAGGATTTACATCGGCATTTGCTTCTGCCCTGTAAAACTTGACCATATTGCTGCCCATATAACTGTAGCATGTAGGCCAGTCTATATACGCCCTTATCTTGCGCTCTATGACTTCGGCATCCTCGTTGAAATCCGTAAAGCCGTCAGTCTTTTTTATCATTTTAGCATAAGTGGCCAGGCTGTCATCCTGTTTTTCATATACCGCAGTGCCGTCTTCTATATGTGGAAGAGTCTCGACAAGGAGCTTTGCACCTGCCTGTGCGAGTATCTCCGTTACCTCGATTATGTCCTTCCCGGATATGTCGCAGCTTACCTTACTGATCATGTCACCTGTATCGAGTCCGGCATCCATCCTCATGATGGTAACTCCGCTCTCATCAAGGCCTTCTATGATGGCAGCCTGCATCGGCGACGCACCCCTGAGAGCAGGAAGCAGCGATGCATGCACGTTAACGCAGCAGTGCTTAGGTATGTCGAGTATCTCCTGAGGAAGTATCTGACCGTATGCTGCCACGACTATAATGTCGGGATTAAGTGCCGCAATTTGCCCTGCTATCTCCGGATCCTTTCTGAGTCTTTCCGGCTGCGCAATCTCAAGTCCGTGCTCTAGCGCCAGTTCCTTTACCTGAGATACGGTGACTTTATTTCTGTTACCCCGCCTGTCAGGCTGAGTCAGTACCAAAGCGATATCATGGCCTGCTTCTATTAATGCTCTTAAGGAACATTCCGCAAAGTACGGCGTTCCCATAAATACAATTCTCATTCTGTATGCGTTTTCCTTTGTCCTATTTATTCGTCATCAGAGTGCTCTTCTTTTACCTGCTCGAGTCGCTCGGAGTATTCCTCAGCTGTCATCATTTCCTTGGCTATATCCGGATAGAGCACACCTTCAAGATGGTCGTATTCGTGGCAGAATACCGTGGCTTCAAAGCCTTCGAATTCGTATTCATGCTCAACTCCGTCGAGATCCTGTCCTTTTATCCTTATCTTCATGGGTCTGTCCACAAGTCCCATGTATCCCGGCACCGAAAGACAGCCTTCGCTCGACTCTTGAGTTCCCTCAGTGTAAGTAATTTCAGGATTTACCATGTAGTAAATCTTATTCCTTGTCTCTTCATCTTCGGCATCGACATGCGGCATGGCCACGAAGAATCTCTTCATGATGCCTACTTGAGGTGCGGCAATACCGACTCCTTCTGCTTTGAGCATAGTCTCCACCATGTCCTCCATCACCTGCTTAATATGCGGGGTGATTTCCCTGACGGGCTTGCATCTCCTTGTGAGTATTTCATCTCCTCTGACTGTTATGTTTCTGATTGCCATTTTCTGAAATTAACTCCTTGTGATTATTTATGTTGTCCCGTACGGATTGACGTCAATTTCTATAAAGCAATCCGCCTTGGATTCTATCATTCTGTCTCTGAACTCCATGTACTGGTTTATGTATCCGGCTCTGCTGCCCTGCGGTGCTTTAATTATAAAGACCGCTCTGGCCTTATTATCTGTGCGTCTTTCATCGAGCCTGACCTTTAGTATCTGAGCATCTTCCGGTGCATCTTTAATCTCACAAAGCCTTTTTCTGAACTTTTCGGCATATGCCATTGCGGTTTCTTCTGATTCCGATACAAACCCGACAGATATGATGTCAGAATATGGCGGATAATTCATGAGTCCCCTGTGTAGAAGCTCTGACTCGTAGAAACTGTTATAGTCTCCCTCTGCAGCCTCTTTAATGACATCACTTTCCGGATCATAAGTCTGAATCAGCACGCGACTCTTTCCGCCTGTTCTTCCCGCTCTTCCGGCCACCTGAGTTATCAGCTGGTATGTCCTTTCGGATGACCTGTAATCAGGAATATTGAGGCTTACATCGGCATTGATGATTCCGACAAGTCCGACATTCTTGAAATCAAGACCCTTGGCCAGTATCTGCGTACCTACAAGTATGTCTGTCTTTCCGGATTCAAAGTCCCTAATAACCTTGTTTGAATCAGCCGTCGAAGTCGCGGTATCGAGATCGAATCTGGCCACTTTAGCATCAGGCCACATCTTCTTAACGCTTTCCTCTACTCTTTCCGTACCGGCTCCTATGTACTTTATGAACTTGCTGCCGCAGTCCGGACATTTCTCCGGAAGCGGGTGTTTAACACCGCAGTAGTGGCAAACCAAGGCGTTTGAAGATTTGTGATAAGTCAGCGTAATACCGCAATCCTCGCATATCATCTTATGACCGCAGTCCGGGCACAGCACCTGAGTCGAAAATCCCCTTCTGTTGAGAAAAAGAATAACCTGCTCACCTGCTGACAATGTACTGTCTATGCTTCTGATGAGTTCTCCGGAGAGCACTCCCAGATTACCGCTTGCCGCTTCTTTTCTCATATCCACGGTCTCGAGGACAGGCATCTTACTTTCTCCTATCCTTTCATCCATCTCAATAAGCTCATACAGCCCTTGAGATGCCCTGTAATATGATACAACACTCGGTGTAGCGCTTCCGAGCACCAAAGTTGCTCCCTCATATGAAGCCCTTTTATATGCAACATCCACCGTCTCGTACTTAGGATTATGGTCCGACTTATAAGTGGATTCGTGTTCTTCATCTATTACGATAACACCTATATTGTCGAGTGGTGCAAATACTGAAGTTCTGGCACCGACAACAATCCTGGCTTCTCCTCTTCTTATCCTGAGCCACTCCCCGAGGCGCTCCGATGTCTTGAGCCTGCTGTGAAGAGTAGCCACCATGCCCTCACCGAAGCGGTCTTTGAACCTCTCTGCAACTTGAGATGCAAGAGCAATCTCAGGAAGGAGTATAATGGCGCTTTTTCCTGCGTCCAGAGCCTCTTTGACGGCTCTCATATACACTTCGGTCTTACCGCTGTTGGTAACGCCTCTAATCAGATAGGCATTGAAATCTCCGCTTTTTACGGATGCGCTAATCTTCTCTGAAGCTGTTTGCTGTCCCCTGCTCAGTTTAAAGCCGGGATCTGCCTTGGCATCTTTATACTCCTTGGCCTTCGGCTCCCTTGTACCGGGAGTTGTGAACATTTTTACCGCATCGATGTACTTTACTCCGTAGCGCTTTCTCATCCAAAGAGCCGTCTCCAGCATCTCTTCATTAAGTGAGCGCTCAGGTAGATACTCTGCAATTTCCTTTATCTTTGAAACATCGAAGTCAGGTGTAACATTTGTCCTGACGCAATATCCGCTTACGGTTTTTTTGCGCCCGGCAAACGGAACTTCCACCCTGCCTCCCGGCCCTACCTCATCGGGCGCAGAATATGTATAGAAGTTGTCTGTATATACGCTTTTATTGTCTATTACAACATCTATGTACTGCATTCGATTTAGAGCAGGAAAATATTATTATTCGCACATTCTTTTTTCA
>Ga0256406_1002829_pt1 | contig 23263 bp, 17 predicted proteins | sample RumenRJG_03DNA_FD_185986 | JGI IMG/M metagenome (GOLD analysis project Ga0256406, IMG submission 185986) | Bovine rumen microbial communities from Lethbridge, Alberta, Canada - RJG_03 | ecosystem: Host-associated > Mammals > Digestive system > Stomach > Rumen | place: Canada: Alberta | collected... | reverse complement strand
CATCGCGGTGACGGATGCACCGGATTGTGCATGCCGTGGCATACACCACATGCGGAACGGACGGTGTTTCGTCCCTCCGCGTGCCAGAACGTCCGTCTGGTGTATGCCCGGGCATACACCAGATGCCGGATACCGCACCGTTCCACCGAGTTCCGGCACGGTACGCCCTGCTACGCATGTCGCAGCATACAGAACGAAACGGCACAGACAGGATGGAACAGCACTGCAGGCAACGACCAGCCCCCGCGATTCCGCCACGGGCACGTATGGCCGACCGCCAATACCCCATACTTCCAAGACGCGGAGCAAAAGGGAAAGCCCCATGCACACCGGATTCGGGTGCATGGGGCTTGTGCGTTCTCGTTCCGCCCTAGGCTCGAATTAACGGACGGAACCAGAAATCAGGCGAGCGCCGCAGTATCCAGCGGGATGCCGGGGCCCATCGTGGAGGTGATGGTCGCCTTGGTGATGTAGCGGCCCTTCACGGTGGACGGCTTGAGACGCTTGATCTCGTCGGCCACTGCCTTGAAGTTCTCGTCAAGAGCCTTCTCGTCGAAGGACATCTTGCCGATGAGGAAGGACAGGTTGCCGTGCTTGTCCACACGGAACTCGATCTTGCCGCCCTTGATATCCTTGACGGCCTTGGTGACGTCCATGGTCACGGTGCCGGTCTTCGGGTTCGGCATGAGGCCACGCGGGCCGAGGATACGGCCGAGGCGGCCGACCTTGCCCATCATGTCCGGGGTGGCAACGACGGCATCGAAATCGAGGAAGCCGTCCTGCACCTTCTGCACGAGATCGTCATCGCCGACGATGTCAGCGCCGGCCTCGGTGGCCTCGGTGGCCTTCGGGCCACGGGCGAACACGAGTACCTTGGCGGTCTTACCAGTGCCGTTCGGCAGGTTGACGACGCCACGCACCAGCTGGTCGGCCTTGCGCGGGTCCACGTTAAGACGGTACACGGCTTCGATGGTCTCATCGAAACCACGCTTCGGCATGCTCTTGAGCAGAGCGATCGCCTCAGGAGCGGTGTACAGGTTGTTGCGATCGACCTTCTCGGCCGCTTCGCGGTACTTCTTGGAGTGCTTCTTAGCCATCTGTCCTTCTCCTCTCAGTCGGTGACCGTGATGCCCATGGAACGGGCGGTACCTGCGATGATCTTCATGCCGGCCTCGACGTCGCGAGCGGACAGATCAGGCATCTTGATCTCAGCGATTTCGCGGACCTGTGCCTTGGTGACCGAACCAACCTTGTGGGTCAGCGGGTTATCGGTGCCCTTGTCGATACCGGCAGCCTTCTTCAGCAGGGCTGCGGCCGGCGGGGTCTTGAGGATGAAGGTGAAGGAACGATCTTCGTAAACGGTGATCTCGACAGGGACGACCTGGCCCATCTTGTCCTGCGTGGCCGCGTTGTAGGCCTTGCAGAAGTCCATGATGTTGACGCCATGCGAGCCCAGAGCCGGACCCAGCGGCGGGGCGGGGTTCGCCTTGCCAGCCTGGATCTGAAGCTTGATCAGCGCTGTGACTTTCTTCTTAGGAGCCATTGTCTGGTTCTTCTTTCTGTGAAGCGGTATGTACGGTCGCCGCACGCGAGGCGCGGTCTCCTCCCGCAACTGGTATTGCTGTGCTGTGCTAGCGGGTCTCCCCTCCAGACACAAACAGCACTATTATGCTCACTCGCCTCGACATCGTCAACGACGCCACGCCAGCATCAGCGGACACGGAACGGCGATGGTTGCCGTAATACGACGATGGCGGCGACACCATAAGGCATCGCCGCCATCGCTTGCACGTATACGATAATCAGCTGATCTTCTCAACCTGGCCGAAACCAAGCTCGACCGGCGTATCGCGACCGAAGATGGATACGAGCACGGTGAGCTTCTGCGTGGTCGGCTCAATGTCGGATACCACGGCCGGCATGGTCGCGAACGGGCCGTCCGTAACCGTAACCTGATCACCGATGGCGTAGGAGACTTCGAGCTTGCGCTTCTTGGCCGCGGCAGGCTTGTCACCGGCTGCCTTGAGCGCTTCGGAAGCGATCATCGGAGCCATCATCTGCACGACTTCCTGACGGGACAGCGGAGCCGGCTCCTTGGTCGGGCCGACAAAGCCGGTTACACCCTCGGTTTCGCGCACGATACGACGGGCATTCTCGTCCGGCCACATGCGAATCAGCACATAGCCCGGCACACGGACGCGGGTGATGACCTTCTTGCCCTTTTCCGTATGCTTTTCAACCTCTTCCATCGGCACTTCCACCTGGAAGATCTGGTCTTCAAGACCGAAGCTCTGCACGCGGGACTCGATATTCGTCTTCACACGCTTCTCATAGCCTGAATACGTGTGCAGGACATACCATTTGCCGTCCAAAGTGCGCAGGCTCTTGGAGAATTCCTCGACAGCTTTCGTACCGGCATCTTCAGTAGGAGCCTCAGTATCAGTCTCGACAGCCCCATCCGCTTCAGCCGGGCTGTTCCCTTGCAGTGCTTCGTCCGCGGGAGCGGCGGCCGTCTTTTCAGCCTCATCAGCCTGATGATCCGCCTGAGGTGCAGGAACCTGCTGTGCGACAGGAATGTCACCGTTAGCGGCATCCTCATCGGAAACCACATCTGGCAACGAATCCAGATTCTCGAGATTTACTTCATCATCCATGCTTACTTAACCTTCGTGGCTCACTTAATCTTCGTATCAATGGATCAGCCGAAAATGAGCAGCACAAGCTTGCCCAAGCCGAAGTCCATCGCGGTGACCAGCGCCATCAGGATCAGCACGAACACGAACACCGCGAACGACCAGGAAAGCAGTTCCTTGCCCGTAGGGGTTACGACCTTGCGAAGCTCATTGAATGTCTGCTTGATGTACAAGCCAATCCGCATGAAAATATTGGGCTTGCGCGGCTTGTCGTTTCGTGCCTTGGCCATTTCCATCCTTCGCTCGGCTATTGAACATTCAAAAAAACTGGCAGGGACGGCGGGACTCGAACCCACAACCTACGGTTTTGGAGACCGTTGCGCTACCAATTGCGCCACATCCCTAGGTGAACTCTGCTCATTCTATCGAAACGACGGGACTGAGCAAAACCGCCAAGAGGCCATCTTAGCGGGTATCGTCGATTTCGTCCAATCGGGTCGCGCAACACGCGTTATATCGCGGCAAACCAGTGTGTCGCGCAGCCCGCACACCACACGGATTCGACGCCTATCGGCGCATCCGGAACGCGCGACACACCGGGGCGAACGACCGGTGCCCGGCCGCAGCCCACGCCACGGCCGGGCACCACAACCCGGTTCAGCTGACTGAATCAGCCGATCCACTCCTTGAAATACCGCATCCCCTTGGCGAGATCCTCATCCGAAAGCGCGTAGGAGAAACGCAGATATCCGGGAGCGCCGAACGCTTCGCCGGGCACCGCAGCCACATGGCCTTCGTCAAGCAGCAGCGCGGCGAATTCCTGCGACGTATGGGCGATGGACCCATTGGCACCCAACGGCTTGCCCAGCAGCTCCTCGATATTCGCGAACGCGTAGAACGCGCCGGTCGGCATCGGACAGTGCACACCCGGAATTTCGTTGAGCGCCGTGACGATGGCCTGACGACGCTTATCGAACGCTTCACGCATCGCCGCCACGGCGGACAGGTCACCCGCGACAGCGGCAAGCGCCGCACGCTGGGACACGTTCGCCACATTGGACGTCATATGGCTTTGCAGCTTGATCTGGGCTTTGGCGACCTCGGCAGGCGCAATCGTCCAGCCGACACGCCAGCCGGTCATCGCATACGTTTTGGCCACGCCGTTGAGCACCAGCAGTTGATTGCGCACTTCAGGCACTTCGGCACCGACATACGCGGTTTTCACGCCGTCATAGTTGAGATGCTCGTAAATCTCGTCGGAAACAACCCACACGTGGTGTTCCACAGCCCACTCGCCGATCGCCTTGATGGTTTCACGGCTCCAGACGGCGCCGGTCGGGTTGGACGGCGACGTGAGAATAATGGCTTTCGTGTGCTCCGTGCGTGCGGCTTCAATCTGGTCGATATCCGGTTCGAAGCCCCGGTCGGCGCCCGAAAACACCGGGACAGGCTTGCCTCCGGCGAGTTTGACCACTTCCGGGTAGCTGGTCCAGTACGGCGCGGGGATAATCACCTCATCGCCAGGGTTGAGCAGCAGCTGGAAGACCTCGTACACGGACTGCTTGCCTCCATTGGTGACCACGACTTGGCCAGGGGCAACCTCATAGCCGGAGTCACGCAGCGTCTTCTTGGCGATCGCCTCACGCAGCTCAGGCAAACCGGCCGTCGGAGTGTACCGGTGGTTCTTCGGGTCGCGGCATGCGGCCGCGGCGGCGTCAACGATGTAGTCGGGAGTGGGAAAATTCGGCTCGCCAGCGCCGTATGCCACGATGTCGACGCCCTGCGCTTTCATCGCCTTCGCCTTCGAATCGACAGCGAGGGTTGCGCTTGGGGCGACATTGTTGACGCGGTCGCTCAGCTTCTGCCAGTCAGCCATAGTCATGGGTTCTACTGTAATCGCCACGGGCGAAAAGCTTCACGGCTGCGACACGCAGTCACAGCAGGACGAGATTATCCCGATGCACGAGCGGATGCGCGTAATCATCGCCAAAGAATCGACGCAATTGTACAGTGTTGCGGCCGAGCATTCGTGGGATTTCCTCGGAATCATATCCAGACAGGCCTTTGGCGATATGCTTGCCGGATTCGTCATCCACCCATACGGGGTCGCCGGCGGAGAATTCGCCGCGCACCTCAACCACGCCGGCGCTGAGCAGGCTGGCCTGTCCGGCGCGAATCGCCTTGGCCGCCCCCACATCCGCAACCAGCACGCCACGCGGATGGGATGCGAACTTAATCCACAGGCGACGCGACGAGCCGCGGCGTTTGACCGGGGCGAAAGCGGTACCCACCGGATCGCCCATCAGGGCGGGGCCGGCATTCGACGCGCAGGTCAAGACGGTCGGAATGCCGGACACCGCGGCCATATGCGCGGCTTCGAGTTTGGTGATCATGCCGCCGGTGCCCACGCCGGACGTGCTATCAGCGACTTTCACCTCATCCAAGGCACGCTCAACATCAGGAACGAACACGATTTTCTTGGAATCCGGATGGCTGGGAGGCGCGGTATACAGCGCATCCACATCGGTGAGCAGGACGAGCGCGTCCGCACGCACGATATTCGCCACGAGCGCGGACAGGCGGTCATTGTCTCCGAAACGGATCTCGTTATTGGCCAGCGCGTCGTTCTCGTTGACGATCGGCACCACCCCCAGGTCGAGCAGACGATCCAACGTGCGTTGCGCGTTATGGTATTGCGTCACACGAATCGTATCCTCGGCGGTGATGAGAATCTGCCCCACCCGGATGTCGAAACGGCTGAACGACACCTCATAGCGGGCCATCAGCAAGCCTTGGCCGACTGAAGCGCACGCCTGCTGCGTAGCGATATCCGACGGACGCTGTTCGAAGCCGAGCGGCCCGAATCCGGCGGCGATAGCGCCCGACGACACGAGAACGATGCGGGCGCCCTGTACACGGGCACACGCCAACGCCGATACCAGCGCATCAAGCTTGGCCGGGTCAAGATGCCCGGACGGCATGGTCAACGAACTTGAACCGACTTTGACCACCACCGTCTGCGCTTGCGCAATGGCCCGCCTGACCTTCTCGTGCGTGGGCTGCGTCATCACTCGCCTGCTTCCTGACCATTCTGCCGACCCGCCTCGTCGTCTTCCTCGCCTTGGGGAGCATCGCCGCGGCCGAACAGGCTCTGGCGATCGTGACGGTCGTCGTCCACACTCGGATCAGCCCAGTGACCTGCTTTGCGTTCCGCCATCATGGCTTCACGCACGGCTGCGCGAGCGTCCATCATCTCATGGTATTCACGACGACGTTCAGCGTTCGTACGACGCTGGGCACGCGGGTCGTTCGCCTCAAGACGCAGATCCTTGCCGCGCGAACCCAACTGGGAGCCGTCCAGCATCTCCGCGCCAGCCGCAATGGTCGGATCCCAATCGAAGGCGACTGCCCGCTCTCCCCTACCGATGCGCACCTCGTCACCGGCATGCGCACCCTGACGGCGAAGCTCATCCTCGACACCCAGTTTGGCCAGACGGTCAGCCAAATAGCCGACAGCCTCATCATTGTCGAAGTTCGTTTGCATAACCAAACGTTCCGGCTTGGTTCCGGTGACCGTATACCACACGTCACCGTTGCGGTTCGTTTCGCGCTCGACCTTGAAATCAGGTTCGGCGGCAGCCGGGATACGTCTGCGGCCTTTACGCTCGAGCGGCTTGATGACGACGCGCTCCTCCTGCTGCTCCTGCTCGCGGCGGGCGACCTCCTTACGCATACGGGCGACTTCCTCGCCGAGCGCATACCCGAGTTCCTTGAGCCCGGCATGCGAGGCGGTGGACACTTCGAACACGCGAAGCCCCATCCGTTCGAACTCCGGGCGCACGAATTCCGCAAGCTCCTTGGCTTCCGGCACATCAACCTTGTTGAGCACGATGATGCGCGGACGTTCAGGAATCGGGATCGCACCGACCGGAAGCTCAAGCTTGTCCGCGTATTGCGCGAGCTCATGTTCAAGCGCCTGATAGTCGGACACCGGGTCGCGATCCGGTTCCAACGTAGCGCAGTCGATCACATGCACGATGATTTCCGTGCGTTCAATATGGCGCAGGAATTCAAGACCCAGACCCTTGCCTTGGGACGCGCCCGGAATCAGTCCCGGCACGTCGGCGATGGTGTACCGGTAGTCGCCGGCCATCACCACGCCGAGATTCGGCACGAGCGTGGTGAACGGGTAATCCGCGATCTTCGGTTTCGCGGCGCTCATCGCCGCGACCAGGCTGGATTTGCCCGCCGAAGGGAAGCCCACCAACGCGACATCGGCGATGGACTTGAGTTCAAGCACGACGTCGCGCTCCTCACCCGGTTCGCCGAGCAGCGCGAACCCGGGAGCACGGCGTGTACGGTTCGCCAACGCGGCATTGCCGAGACCACCGGCACCGCCTGAAGCGGCGACATACCGGTCACCGGCGTGACGCAGATCAGCCAGCAGCTCGCCGGGACGCTTGGATTGGCCTTTGGCTCCCTTGGCGGTGAAAATCATTGTGCCCACCGGCACGGGCAGAATCAGATCCTGACCTTTGGAACCGTCTTTGGTATCGCCCAAACCCATCGTGCCGTTGCCGGCTGTACGATGCGGAATGAACCGGTAGTCCAGCAGGCTGTTCGCGTTGACGTCAGCCACAAACACCACGGAACCGCCGTCACCGCCGTTACCGCCGTTCGGACCGGCAAGCGGCTTGTACTTCTCGCGTCGGATACCGGCGGAGCCATTGCCCCCGTCACCGCCCTTGACATGGACGGTCACCCGATCAACAAAATCTGTCATAGTGTCACCTTACGTCGTCCGACCGCCGATGAACGCATAAGACGGACGGGAAATTCATGGGATAGTCAAGGATACCGCCATCGGACGATAACCTCAGGCGGCAGGCGGGCAATACGCCCGAAGCTGAGCCGGGCAATAGAAAAGCCGCGTCCGACAACGGGCGCGGCTTTCTCAAGACATCGTCAGGCGGTGACGATATCAACAACCTTGCGGTCACGACGGACACCGAACTTCACGTTGCCGTCCTTGAGCGCGAACAGGGTGTGATCCTTGCCCATGCCGACGTTCTGGCCGGGATGGAACTTGGTGCCGCGCTGGCGGACCAGGATGTTGCCGGCGAGCACGGACTCGCCGCCGAACTTCTTCACACCGAGGTATTGGGGCTGCGAATCGCGCCCGTTACGTGAGCTGGAAGCACCCTTCTTATGTGCCATGATCTAATTCCTTTCGGTCCTCAAGAACGCTCAGGCGATCTCAGTGATCTTGACGAGGCTGAGCTTCTGACGATGGCCCTTACGACGGGTCACACCAGTCTTGTTCTTGTACTTCATGATGTTGATCTTCGGGCCCTTGGCCTCGTCGTTCACGACTTCGCCCTTCACGGAGACCTTGGCAAGATCCTTGGCGGCAAGGGTGACCTTGGAGCCGTCGACTACGAGCGCGACCGGGAACTCCACGGTATCGCCCTGCTTCGCATCGAGACGGTTGACCAGGATGACGTCACCGACCTCGACCTTTTCCTGATGGCCACCGGCCTTCACAATCGCGTACATATTCCGTTCCTTATGTTGTGGAAAGCTTACTGCCCAGCACGTTCGAGCCTCCGGCCAGACACCAACTATCGAAATTACACCGACCCAAGTACATCCGTCAAGTCGGCGGACCCGCGCGTGTCCGCTCCGGACACCGGCATTCGCGGTGTCCGGAGCGGTATTCAGCGCGCTTCGTCAGCGTCGACAGACCGGCCTGCTGCATGCTCCGCATCAGAGCCGAGTCGCTCATGCGTATCCTCATCATGTGCGGCGTCTTCAACGCTTTCAGCATTATTCGCGGCAACCGCCGCGGCGGCGATCTGCGCAAGTTTGGCTTTGACCGCCGGGCTCGACCCCTTCGGCGCCTGCACTTCCGGCGTACCATGCCCATGCTTGTTGGTTTTGACGAATGGGTCTCCGCCCTTCATCGCATACGGGTCATCGTAATCGGCGGACACCGTGGGCTCATCATGGATGATGAAGCCACGGCCCTTGCAGGTGGGGCATTCCTCGGAGAACGCTTCGACAAGCCCCTGGCCGATACGCTTGCGGGTCATCTGCACCAAACCCAGCGACGTGACTTCGGCCACCTGATGCTTCGTGCGGTCACGCGCCAAGCATTCAACCAGACGGCGCAGCACCAGGTCACGGTTCGCCGGCATCACCATATCGACGTAATCGATCATGATCATGCCACCGATATCACGCAGTCGCAGCTGGCGGGCGATTTCCTCGGACGCCTCCAGATTGCACCGGGTGACCGTCTCTTCAAGGCTCTTGCCTTTACCGATGAACCGACCGGTATTCACGTCGATCGTGGTCATCGCCTCAGTGCGGTCGATGACGATCGAACCGCCGGATGGCAAGTAGACCTGGCGTTCCATGCCCTTGCGCAGCTGGGAGTCGATCTGCCACTTGTCGAACACGTCCTTACCGCCATGCTCCTCGGGATCCCACTTGACAAGCTTGTCGCGCAGGTCCGGTGCCATGGTGTCGAGATATTCCTCGATCCGCTCGTACACGCGGTCGCCTTCGACAATCATCTGGGAGAAGTCGTCGTTGAAGATGTCACGCACCACGCGGATGGCGACATCCGGCTCGCCCTGCAGCAGTTTCGGCCGCTTGCCATGCAAGTACAGGTCGCGCTTTTCGCAGATCTTGTCCCACTGGCGGCGCAACGCCTCGAGATCCTTCTCAATCGCCTCCTCGGATGCGCCTTCGGCGGCGGTACGGATAATCACGCCCATATCCTTTGGGGCGATCTTCGAAACGATGGACTTCAGGCGTGCGCGCTCACGGTCAGGCAGCTTGCGGCTGACGCCAGTCATGCCGCCGGACGGCACGAGGACGAGGAACCGGCCGGCGAGCGTGACCTGAGAGGTCAGACGGGCACCCTTATGGCCGATCGGATCCTTGGTGACCTGCACGAGCACCGGATCGCCTGACTTGAACGCCAACTCGATACGACGCGGCTGGCCTTCGAGCCTCGTGGTATCCCAGTTGACCTCGCCGGCGTACAGGACGCCGTTGCGCGGCTGGCCGATATTCACGAACGCCGCCTCCATACTCGGCAGCACGTTCTGCACGCGGCCAAGATAGATATTGCCGACGGTCGCGACCTCCTGGATATCAGACACGTAATGCTCGACCAGCACGTTGTCCTCAATCACGGAAATCTGCGTATGGTGGCCGCGTTCTCGCACCACCATCAGCCGTTCGACATGTTCACGGCGAGCAAGGAAATCCTGCTCCATGATCTGGTTCTGACGGCTACGCTCACGACGATTGTCACGACGACGCTGCTTCTTGGCTTCAAGACGCGTGGACCCCTCGACATCGGTGATTTCGTCGATGTACTGCTGTTTGCGGGAACGACGTACCGGCTCCTCGGTTTCCTCCACGCCTTTACCGGAACGACGGCGACGACGGCGACGGGTGACGGTCGTATCATCATCCTCATCGCGGTGACGACGACGCACTTCGAGAATCTGCTCGTCGTCGTCATCCGCCTCCTCGTGTGCGGCACGACGGCGACGGCGACGCGTACGAGTGGTCTCTTCCGAAGATTCATCATCATCGACGGATGCACTGTCAGCGGCACGATTACCGGACATCACCTCAGCGATCGGCGTGTAGGCGATGTCATCGTATTCAAGGTCCTCTTCAATCTGTTCGACCTCGGCGGCGGCACGACGCTCCTGTGCGTTCAAACGACGGGACCGGCGGCCGCGGCGCGGCTCATCACGCTCACGATCGGCAGATTCCGCAGTCTCGCTGTCATGCTCCTGCGCATCATCGGAACGTCCGGCATTGCGGTCGTAGCGTTCGTCGTAGCGTTCGGCATCATCTTCGCCGCGGGAACGGGAACGACGGGAACGGGAACGACGGGAACGACGCGGCTCACGCTCGCCGGCACGGTCATCGCGGCGCTCGCCATGGTTGGCATCCGTGTCGGACGGTTCATCTTCAGGCTCGGGTTCCTTCGCGGAGCGGGTGGGCAGCACCGGCTCTTGGAACAGCAGCGAGGTCATCGGCTTGGCGCGATGGCGCGTATGGTTGTCCCCGGACATGTCCCCATGCTCGTGGGACAGCAAATCCAGCGCATCCTGGACGCGTTCTTCAGGGGTTTCCGCGTCGCCGACGCCATGATTGCGAGGGTGCGCGCCACTTGCCGCGACCGGCTCAGCCGGCTCGTCGGATACGGCGATACGAGAACGACGGCGTGTCCGCGTCGTACCGGTTGAGGACGTCTCCGTGCGCGAAGCGCGACGACGGGTACGCTGCGGCGCAGCGGATTCTTGCGTGCCGCTCGCATCAACGGTTGCGCTCACGGTATCAGGCTTGCCGACCGGTTCAAGTACGGGTGCCGGCTGCAAGACCGGCGCCTCAAACAACGGCTTGGGATGCTCTTCGACCTTCAGCGCGAGGTCAGCCCCCGCCGCACCCGCGCCGCGGACCACGCGACGACCGCCACGGCGCCGACGGACCGGAACCGTATCAGGCGCAGGCGTCGTAGCGTCTGCAGGAGCGGGATTGATCGTATTCTGCTGCTGGGATTCGCGCGATTCACCAGAATCGTTCGCGGCACCCTGTTCTTCTGTTCTGGGCACAATGCTCCTTGCGACATGCCGCAGCCATATCGCCTTTTTCCAGTCCCGCACAGTGGTCACACCGCGCTCTCACCGCGGCCGCGCACCATTCGCGCCTATACGGGGACAATGCATACAAAAGTCTCGCTGCGCGACTGCGGACACCAGCCTCGCCGCGGCCACCATAGCCGAACGTGCGAGGGGATCGACGCCGTCGAACGCTTGACGGTTGCTGCAGAACCGCCACCCTCAAGTATGACACAAAAAACCCGTGTGCGCACACAGCGGCACCAACAGGCGCCATTGCGGCCGCCAGCGGCGATTATGCCAGCCAATCCAGCAGGATGGACGCCATGCGCGTCAGCTCACTTGCCGCGACCTGCTCATCATGCTTATGGGCGAGCAGCGGACTGCCCGCACCAAGGTTGACGGCGGGGATACCGAGCTGAGCGAACCGTGCGACATCCGTCCAGCCGAGTTTCGCCTGCGGGTCACGCCCCGTGCGATCCTTGACCAGCGCGGCAAGGGATACCGCAAGCGGCGCGTCCATCCCCGGACGTGCGCTCGGCGACTCATCTTTCATTTCAATGCCGAACCCGGCAAACATACCGCCGGTCGCCTCATGCTCGCCGTTACCGAGTTGCGCGCCCGCATCTTCACCCATCATCAAGGCCTTCGCCTGGGCGATGGTTTTGTCGGGGGCGAAACGATAGTTGACATGGACCCGGCATTCGTCGGGAATCACATTCGTGCCTTTGCCGCCGGAAATCAGGGTGGCGTTCACGCCCTCACGGTACACCAGCCCGTCCACGGTCACGTCCTGCGGCTTGTATGCGTTGAGCGCATTGAGGATCGGAGCTGCCTTGTGGATGGCGTTCGATCCCATCCATGCGCGGGCGGAGTGCGCGGCCACACCATGGGTGATCACGTCGAAACGGATCGTCCCATTGCACCCGCCTTCGATACCACAGTCGGTCGGTTCGCCGATCACCGCGAAATCGCCTTGAATCCAGTCAGGATGGCTTTCCACGACTTTGCGCAAACCGTTCTTGTCGGCGGTCACCTCCTCATGGTCGTAGAACACGTACGTCAAGTCGTATTTCGGATTCGTCACATTCGCCGCCAAATACAACAGCACCGCGTCGGACGCTTTCATATCGGTGGCGCCACGGCCCCACATCACCCGCTCCCCCGGATACGCCGCCGCGATATCCTCCCGGATCAGCGGGTCGCCCGGCTCAAGCCAGCGCGGCGGAAAATTGTCGATAACCGGAACCGTGTCCAAATGCCCGGCGAGAATCACCCGGCGTTCACGACCCAAATCAGTCGAAGCGACAACCGTGTCACCGTGCCGACGGACCGTCAGATGAGGCAGCTGATTCAGGTAGGTTTCCACCTGGTCGGTCAGCGGGCCTTCATCGTCGCTGACGGAATACTGGTTCATGATATCGGTGAAGATGCGTTCGACATCCTCACGCATCCGTTCATTATCATGCTGTTGGTGTTGTGCCGTCACTGCCATATCATCCTCCACAATCGTTGACGGGACGCCGCAATCCACGCTGCGGCCGGTGCTGTCCGCCTGTTGCGTTCCATCATCGCAGATATCGTGGATGCCGGCACGCCATATCTCAGGTTCTTTCACACAGGCCCTTTCGTCAGCCCGACCCGTATCGCCGCTTGTCAGGCGGCTGACCGTGATGCGAGACCGCGGACACGCCCCGTGCGCTCACGCACGATACTGGTGAGTACAACGCCGGCCGTCATATCGTCGCCGACAGCGCATACCATGCCAAACGCATGGGCACACGTCGCAGCAGGCGGCCGACACAGCCTGCTGTGATTCCACACACGTGTTCACATTCGAGCGGTGAAGCCGCAACGGCACCAAGACGAGGAGAGGTGGGAATGCCAGGTTTACTGAGCGCCATGGAAGGATTCTGCGTGATCGGCATCGTCATCGCAGTCGGGTATGTGGCCGCCCGCATGCAGATCGGCGGGTCGAGCGCGCAAATGGTGCTCAACAGGTTCAGCTTCTTTATTTCCAGCCCTTGCCTCATGTTCGCGATTCTGTCCAAAGAGAAGATTTTCGCGATTTTCCACTCGTCGATTATCGTCGCGTTCTTCTCCGCCATGCTTGTCGGGCTGGTGTTCCTGATCCTCAACCGGCTGGTCTTCCACATGAAAGCCGCGGACGCGACCATCGGAGCGCTCAACTCGCTGTATCTCAATTCGAACAATATCGGCCTGCCGATCGCCACGTATATTCTCGGCAATCCGGCGCTTGTCGCTCCGATTCTGGTCATGCAGCAGGCGATTTTCACACCCGTGGCGTTGACCGTGCTGGATGTGACCACCAAGGGCGAAGTATCCATGAAGCGTATCCTGTCGCAGCCGTTGCACCAGCCGCTGCTCATCGGATCGCTCGGCGGCATCATCGTTTCGGCGATCACCGCGAAAACCGGGGATTTCATCATCCCCGACTTCATTTTCGACCCGATCAACATGATCGGGCAGTCCGCGGTGCCGATGATCCTCATGGCCTTCGGCATGTCGTTGCACGGCACCAAGCCGATGCAGAACAAGAGCGACGTGCCGGCGACCGTCACCGTCGCCGTGCTCAAGAACGTCATCATGCCGGTGATCGCGTTCCTGCTGTCGTACTACGTAATGGGCTTCCGCGGCGCGACCCTGTACGCGTGCGTGGTGCTTGCCGCGTTGCCGACCGGTCAGAACGTGTACAACTATGCGGCCCGCTACAATGTGGGTCTCACCTTCGCGCGCGACGGCATTCTGCTGAGCACGCTGACCAGTCCGATATTCATCGCCATCGTCGCCGCGCTGCTGTCCTGATCCGCCCAAGCTTCCGTCCCGCGCGAAGCTGATCGTCCATTCTCACAAACCGTCTACGCTACGACCCGCATTTCCGTAACCAGTTGATGAACCACCGTCGGCACCGGCAGAGTCTCAACCTTCTGCCGACGCTGGGAGCACCGTCAGCGTCGGCAGAAACAGAAACCAAACCGTCTGCCGACGCTCAGGGATGTCTCAGCGTCGGTAGAAGCAGGGGTGGGGATGGCGCGAGCTCAGCGGGCGCGGTTGGCGGCGGCGAGCCCGTGCAGACGATCGGCGAAACGCTGCCAGTCGGTGCGCATGGCAGTCAGGAGCTTACGGTTCGGTACCTCACCGACCGGCACCCATGCGATTTCCATGCTCTCATCGTCGTTCGCCCGCAAACGCACCTCATGGCCGGGCTTTTCGAACGCGAACACCGTGGTGTACGCCCACGGGCCGTGATCCTCACGGTAGGAGCCGACCACCTCGATATCCTGCGGGGTGATGTTGGCTTCCTCGAAGCTCTCGCGCAACGCCCCTTCAATCGGGGTTTCATTATCGGCGATAGCGCCACCCGGAATACCCCACGTGCCGCCTTCCGCACTCCACTGGGCGCGATGCTGCATGGCCACATGCGTGACTTCACCGTCGGCGTTCCTGCGAGCCAGCAGAATGCCGGCCGCTCCGTGCGTACCCCAATGCCGGCGTCCGCACGCGCAAGACACCCAGCCGTCACCCGGTTGGTGCACGTTCTCAAGCGGCGGGAGCACGCTGTCCGGATGCTTATCCTGCTCCTCAGGATTCGGGGTGTGCGGTTCCACATTCCACAGGTCAGTCCAGCGCATACCGAGTTTGCTGACCAGCCGGCGCAATAACGGCAGACTGATACCGATGACGCCATGCGGGTCGCCGTCGATCCGGTCGATGAACGCGCCGCCGAAACCCTCCAGCGTGAACGATCCGGCGACTTCCAGCGGCTCGCCGGTGGCGATATACCGGTCGATGTCCTCATCGGTGTACTCACCGAAATACACGATCGCACGGCTGGCATCCTGGATGGCACGCCCAGTGGCGAAATCGATGATGCAGTGGCCGGTCCACAGCTCCCCGCTGCGCCCACGCATACGGCGAAGGCGTTCCCGTGCCGTGGCTTCATCATGCGGTTTGCCATAGCATTCACCATCGAACAGGAACATCGAGTCGCAGCCGACGATCAACGGGCCGGGGCCGGAACCGTTCAACCCCTCGTTGCCGTTCACCGGCTTGCCGATCGGTTCGACGCGGGTAGGCGGAGTGACACCGGAGAAATCGCGGGTGATGGCGCTTGAGACCACCGAAGCCGGTTGACCCGCGCCCACGTCAGATGAGCCGGATGCGGCAGGGGCTGCCGCAGCGTTAACGGAGAGTTCTTCATCCGCACGACGTTGCGCACGCACCTGTTCGGATTCAAGCGGATACGCGATCACCCGCTCGCCCCTCGCCGCTTTCGACGTGTCAGCGACCGCTCGATACGCTTCATAGACCGCGTTCGCTTTCGCATGGGCGAGAATGGCGACCCGATGGCCGACATCAAGCCGTTCGACCGGGACGCCAGCCTGTTGTGCGGCCTGTTCGAGCGCGGCAGGCTCGTCAACATGCGAAACTTTGATGGTTGGGCAAATTCCGGCGGCATACAGCACATCACGCCGCGGTCTGGACTGGGATGCCAGAATCATCGATATCGCCATAGCTTCAACCTTCCGGATTGGTATACAGGAACACCGCGGCTTGGAAACCACCGCAGGTGACCCTCAACACAGTGTTTCAGCCGCGCTCCACGGCCACGCCGGTGGTGTTGACCGTCAGATGCAGGACGCGCCAATGCCCGGACGCCAACTGCTCAGCGGCAGCACGCTCGATGTCTTCCCGGGCGTCACCGTCATGCAACACCAGTACGCACGGGCCAGCACCGGACACCGCCGCCGCATACCCGCATTCGCGCAGCGTCTCGATAAGCTCCCACGAGGGGGTCATCAAATCTTTGCGATACGGCTGATGCAGCCGATCCTGGGTGGCACAGAACAGGACGGCGTTCGCGTCAAGTCCGCCATGCAGCACGCCCGGGTTCATCGCGCCAGGCAACAAACCGACACGGGACACGTTGAAAATCGCATCATGATACGGCACCGATGCCGGCAACGCTTGGCGCGCTTTTTCCGTGGACAGCTCATAATCCGGCACGAACACGGAGGCGTGGATGCGCTCGCTGACCGGATAGTTCACGGTGTGGAATCCGCCGGACAGCGGTTCACCGCCAGATACGCGGGTCGATCCGACACCTTCCGGCGTCTGATAATCCCACGATACCGTCAAGCCGCCGTACACCGCTGGAGCGACGTTGTCCGGGTGGCCCTCAATGGTTGCCGCCAGTTCAAAAATCGCGTCACGGTTGAGTTCACCGTCATGTGCGAACGCCGCGGCGGCGGAAATGCCGGCGACGATCGCCTCAGCGGACGATCCCATACCACGCGCCTGCGGGATACGATTGTGCGCCTCAAGTGTGAACCCGAGACGGTCAAGCCCGAACGTGTTGCAGGCTTTACGGAATGTGGAGACCACCAGATTGGTTTCGTCACGCGGCAGCGTATCCTCACCTTCGCCGTCGATCAGCACGGTGACACTGTGATTGTCCGGGTCACCACTCAGCGTGAAAGTCAGCTCATCGTAATAGTCGAGCGCCAGACCGATGGTGTCAAACCCGGAGCCCAGATTCGCGCTGGTCGCGGGCACTTTCACATGGACAGACTTGGCTACGGGGTTCATTGCGGTCCTTCCACGGGCGGCATGACTGCTGCCGCCCGACGATTGTGTGACGTCGATGGTGCGACGTATTGCGTTAGGTAGTGAATGCCGGCTGACGTGGCATCACACGGTCAGCCGGCACTGGTTCTGTATGTTGACAACAACAGCGGACTCAGTCGAGCACGCGCAGGATGGACGGTTCGCCGGAAACGCATTCCAGCTTGCACACGGCGTCCACGGTCTTGCGCAATGTGACTTCATCACACAAGTGGGTGACGATACGCAACTGCTGAAGCTCACCCGAATAGCCCGGATCATGCTGGGTGGGCTGAAGATCCTGGTTCACGCCGTTGATGGAAATGCCATGATTCGCGAATTCCTCAGCGATCGAGGCGAGTACACCCGGCTTGTCGTGGATCAGGAAGCGCACGGCGAACGCGGCCTTCGACGCGTCCGCAGGAGCGAGCGGCAGTGTGTTGTACGTCTGGATACCGGTTGCGGTGGTGCCGGACACGATATTACGTGCGGCCATCACCACGTCGCCGACCACCGCGGAAGCGGTCGGAGCGCCGCCCGCACCACGGCCGTACAGCATGATGTCGTCGGCTTCCTTCGCCTTGATGAACACGGCGTTGAAGCTGCCATGCACGGAGGCGAGCGGATGATTCTCATCAATCAGCGCCGGATAGACGCGTGCAGACACGCCGGCATCAGTATGATCAACCACCGCAAGCAGCTTGATGACCTTGTGTTCGGCCGCTGCCGAAGCGATATCAGCCGCGGTGATCTTGGTGATGCCTTCAACAGACACGTCGTCAATACCAACCTGGGTGTGGAAGGCGAGCGTCGCCATAATGGCAGCCTTATTCGCCGCGTCATAGCCTTCGATATCACCGGTCGGATCCGCCTCCGCGTAGCCCTTCTCCTGGGCCTCACGCAGCGCAATATCAAAGTCCAAGCCCTTCGTGGTCATCTCGTCAAGAATGTAATTCGTCGTACCGTTGACGATACCCAGCATGCTGTTGATCTTGTCGCCGGCGAAAGATTCACGCAGCGGGCGCACGATCGGGATGGCGCCGCCGACCGCAGCCTCGAAGAAGATATCGACGCCATGCTCTTGGGCGACCTTGTAGATTTCCGGGCCATGCTTGGCGAGCAGCGCCTTATTGGCGGTGACGACCGAGGCGCCAGATTCGATGGCCTTGAGTACGAAGGTGCGCGCCGGCTCAATACCACCAATCAGCTCGATGACGATATCCGCACGAGTGCACAGTTCCGCGGTGTCGCGGGTGAGCAGAGACTGGTCGATCCACGGATCGCTGACCGGATCAAGTGTGGCGATGCCGACGATCTTATAGTCGCGGCCAATGCGGTGAACCAGCTCGTCATGCTGTTCGACCAGCAGACGCGCGGTCTGCGAGCCGACGGTTCCCGCACCAAGCAACGCAATGCGAATGGGGGCTTGATTGTCTTGTACCACAGTGGATCCTTCCCGTGAGCTCGCAGCTACTGCACCAGATGCCGGCGGGGCCGCGATGCGTCGTCATCATCCTTGCCCATGGTACCGGGACAAGCTGACGTTTTGCGGAATATGCGTGCCATGCGACCCGTCGCTCACACCGCAGCCGGATACCGTTCACGAACCGCAATTGCGACGAGGGCCGCACCGACCTCCACGGTCGATACGGCCCTCATACACTCCCGATGACGATCCAATGTCAGCCCAAATCGTAGCCGAGCAAATCATCGATAGTCTGACGACGAAGCATCACATGCGCCCCGGACGAACTGACCGCAACCACCGCAGGGAACAACGCCTGGTTGTAATTGCTGGCCATCGTACGGCCATACGCGCCCGTCACCGGGACCGCGAGAATATCACCACGCTGAAGATCAGCCGGCAACCGGCATTCATGCACGAGAATATCGCCGGACTCGCAGTGGATACCGACCACACGCGACAGCATGGTGTCGGCGCTCCCCTGACGATTCGCCAGCCGTGCCGTGTAATCCGCGTCATACAACGCCGGACGGATGTTATCGCTCATACCGCCGTCCACCGACACGTAGGTGCGCTCGCTGATCGGCGAACCGTCCTTCGCGGTGGTGCCGTCCGGCAGGCCGACATGCTTGATGGCGCCGACCCGGTACAGGGTCACGCAGGTGGGTGCGACAATCCAGCGGCCCGGTTCGAAGGAAATCACCGGCATTGGCATGCCGAGCGCACGGTTGATTGTGGTGACCGCTGAAGCTAGACGCCCCAGCTCCACATCGATGTCCATCGAGTCTTCATCCTCGGTGTACGCGACCGAGTAGCCGCCGCCCAAGTCAACTTCCGGCAGCGTGTAGGCGTCGGTCGCATAGAAGGTCTTGCGCAACAGCATCATGCGTTTGGCCGCTTCGATGAACGCGTTCGCGTCGTGGATCTGCGAGCCGATATGCGAATGGATGCCGACGAGTTCCAGATCGCCGGGATACCGGTACAGCTCCTTGAGTACGGCGAGCGCCGGGCCGCGGGCGACCAGATCCATCGCGTCAGCGAGCGCGGCGTCCTGTTTGCTGATGCCGGATGCGTCAAGGTCGTAGGGCGAGCGCATATCGTATTGCAGGTCACGCTGGCCGTTGTGTCCCACGGTATGCGTGTCTTGACGGCGTGCAGCGGGTTCGGGGGTTTCCGCTGAGGTTTGCGAAGGCTTGCTGCTTTCCTGTGCGATCAGGTCGTCGAGCACGCTGAGCGTGGACGGGTCGGTTCCTGCTGGCAGGAGCGCCATGCCGAATTTCTGGTCCTCGTGGGAGGTGGAAATGTATTCGTGGCCGCCGGCGTGAATGCCGGTGGTCACGCGTAGCATGACGCGTGCGGTTTTTCCCAGACGGTGGGCGATGCGGGCGATGCGCGCCGGTTCGTCCGGGGAATCGACCACGATTTTCGCGAAGCCTTCGCGGATGGCGAGCTCGATTTCCTCATCCGACTTGTTGTTGCCGTGCAGTACGAGGCGGCGTCCGGGAACACCTGCAGCGAGGGCGATCCGCATTTCCCCCATGGTGCAGGTGTCGACCAGCATGCCGGCTTTTGTGACCAGGCGCAGTACTTCCTTGGACATGAACGCTTTCGCGGCGAAGCTCACGTGCGTGGTGGAATTGGAGAATGCGGTGGCTGCAGCATGCAGGAAATGACGTGCACGGGTGTCGATGTCGTCGGTGTCCATCACGTACAGCGGGGAGCCGAATTCGTCGAGCAGGGATTGCGCGCTGCGGCCGTGGAAGGTCAAGGCGCCGGTGCTGTCAATCGAGCAGCCGGCCGGCCATACCTGGCTCAACGGGGTGTTGGCGGCGTTTGGTGTGCTGGTTTCGTTCATTTCACATCTTCTCCGGTGCGCTGACGCCGAGCAGGTCGAGGCCAGCGGCAATGACGGTTCGGACGGCGTCGTTGAGCTTCAAGCGTGCGGCGGCGCGTGCCGGTTCGGGGTTCTTGGCGATACGCAGCGCTTCACGTTCGGCTTCGGGCTTGCGTTCTTCGAGGTCGGTCAGCGGCATCGGTACGACGCGTTCGACGTTGTACCACTTGTGGTAGGCGGCAGCGAGATCCTCGAGGTAGTGGGCGATGCGGTGCGGGGCGCGCAGGTCGCCGGCTTGGGCGAGCGCGGCAGGCCATTGGGCGAGCGCGGCGAGCACTTCGCCGTCGGCTTCAGTGTCCAGCAGGGCAAGGTCGGCGACAGTCGGGTCGATCTGCGCCTCGGCCGCATTGCGGTCCACGTTGCAGCTGCGGGCGTGCGCGTACTGCACGTAGTACACCGGGTTGTCGTTGCTGTGGGAGGCCAGAAGGTTGAGGTCGATATCCACGCTCGTGTTGTAGTCGGTGCGGGCGAGCGAGTAGCGGGAGGCGTCCACACCGATCGCGTCGACCAAATCGTCGATGGTGACGACGTTGCCGGCGCGCTTGGACATGCGTACGGCTTTGCCGTCCTTCATCACGTTGACCAGCTGACCGATGAGAATCTGCATATTGACGCCCGGCTTGTCACCGAAAGCGGCGCACATGGCCATCATGCGGCCGATATAGCCGTGATGGTCGGCGCCCAGCATGTAAATGGCCACGTCAGCCGGGTCGGTTGCGCGGTGACGCTTGTTGTAGTAATAGGCGATATCGGCGGCGAAATACGCGTAATTGCCATCGGATTTGATGATGACACGGTCCTTGTCGTCGCCATGCTTCGTGGATGCGAACCAAGTGGCGCCGTCTTTTTCGAAAATGTCGCCTTGCTCACGCAGCTTGGCGATGGCGCGCTCGACTTCACCGTCCTGGTACAGGCTGTTCTCATGGAACCACACGTCGAAATGTACGCGGAAATTCTTCATGGATTCCTGGATTTCAGCGAACATCATCGGGACCGCTCGCTTGCGGAACTCTTCGCGTTGTTCGGAGTCGCCTTCGCCGAGGGGCTCACCATCAGCGTTCTTGCCGCCGTCGACTCGCGGCAGGGCGAGGATATCGATGCCGTCGGCTTTCGCTTCGTCGATGACACGCTGCGCGATTTCATCGATGTACGCGCCCTTGTAGCCGTCAGCAGGGGTTTGTTCACCGTGGGCTGCGGCGACCAAGGATTTGGCGAAACGGTTGATCTGCTCGCCGTGGTCATTGAAATAGTATTCGCGCACGACTTTGGCACCGTTGGCTTCGAGCACGCGGGCCATAGAGTCGCCGACCGCCGCCCAGCGGGTGCCGCCGATATGGATCGGGCCGGTGGGGTTGGCGGACACGAATTCGAGGTTGAGGGTCTGTCCGGACAGGTGGTTGTTACGACCGAACTGCGCACCTTGTTCGAGTACGGCGTCCACGACCGCCGCGGCGGACGCGGAATCAAGCGTGATATTGATGAAGCCGGGGCCGGCGACCTCGACGGCGGCGACCCCGTCGGCGGATTGCAGGCGTGCGGCGAACAGTTCCGCCAAATCACGCGGCTTCATGCCGGCCTTCTTAGCCAGTTGCATGGCAGCGTTCGACGCCCAGTCGCCGTGGCTGCGGTCCTTGGGACGCATGACCGCGAATTTTTCGACCGGCGGGATGAGATCCTCGGTCAGGGTGCCAGCCTCGCCGGCGGCGACCAGATCATGGGCAATACGGGAAATCAGTTCACTGAGCGCTTCTGGATTCATTCTTCAAAGTCTAGCGAGGGTATTGGCCAAGTGCCGGCGTTGTCGCCGCCATAACAGGCAGACAAGCTCAAACGGTGACGGGCGTGCCCTCATCGTGCCGTCTGTTGTGTTTCAGCCGTTCACGCAGGTAATACACGCCGTAGCACAAGGCGACGAAGGGGATCATGTACAGCAGCGTGGAGCGTTGCGCCGGGTCGGCGACCACCAGGACCAACGCGAACAGGCACATGATGATCGCGATGATCGGAACCGCCGGATAGCCGGGCGCATGATAGGCAAGCGAGTCGACGGACCTGCCGGAACGTTTGAGTTCACGCCGGAAGAGGATATGACATATCGCCACTGACATCCACACTACCAGTGTCGCCAAGCCGGAAATCGCGACCAGCGCCAAGTACACTGTCGAGGCGGCGACCACGCTGGACAGCAGGGCGAGCAGACCGCCTGCAAGACTGACCAGTACGGCGAATACGGGGACACCGTGGAAATTGGTTTTCGCCAGGATCGACGGAATCATATGCTCTTTGGCCAGCGACCACACCATGCGCGAGCAGACGTACAATCCGGAGTTCGCCGCGGACAGTACGGCGGTCAGTACGACGAAGTTCATCACGTCCCCGGCGAACGGCATGCCGATGCTCTGGAACACCAGCACGAACGGGCTGGCGTCCACGCCGGACTGTTTCCAAGGGATCAGCGCGGCCATGACGGCGATCGAGCCGATGAAGAAAATCGCCAGACGCAACACCGTGGTGTGTACCGCTTTCGGAATCGCCTGATCCGGGTTTTTGGTCTCCCCTGCGGCCACGCCGACGACTTCCGTGCCGGAGAAAGCGAACACGACGGTCAGAAGCGTGGAGAATACCGGCATAATCCCGTTGGGGAACCAGCCGGAACGATAGTAGTTTGAGAACAACGGCGCGTGGGTATACCCCCTGATGGGGATGATGCCGAATATGGCGAGCAAACCGATCGCAATGAACGCGATAATGGCGACCACCTTGATGCTGGCGAACCAGAACTCCGACTCACCGTACAATCTGACGGACAGGATGTTCAACGTGAATACGACGGCGATGAACAGCGCGCTCCACACCCATGCGGGTGAGTGCGGGAACCACCGTTGCATGAGCAGGCCGGCCGCGGTGAATTCAGAGGCAAGCGCCACCGCCCAGTTCAACCAGTACAGGATGGCGATGGTGAACGCGGTGCCCGGTCCAATGAACCGGCGCGCAT
>Ga0256406_1002827_pt1 | contig 23267 bp, 19 predicted proteins | sample RumenRJG_03DNA_FD_185986 | JGI IMG/M metagenome (GOLD analysis project Ga0256406, IMG submission 185986) | Bovine rumen microbial communities from Lethbridge, Alberta, Canada - RJG_03 | ecosystem: Host-associated > Mammals > Digestive system > Stomach > Rumen | place: Canada: Alberta | collected... | reverse complement strand
TGCCGGAACCCGTCGACATACAAGTCCACAACTCTATATATCATCCTTTTTATTGCCATACAGCGTCATTTCATTTTCTCTGCTGCAAACTTAACTAATTTTTTTTAATATATAATATTTTCAGAAGGATTTTTTCATTGGAGGAAACGTAACCACTCAGCATCCCCAACTTGAAACACTCATTAAACCACTCATGCCTCGAAGAGACACACTCTCAATAACCCCAAACTAAGCGAGCGAAGCGAGTGCAGCCTGGGGGTATACGGTAGTCAGCCTTCCCTTAGTGCCTCGAAGAGGTACCAAATACACTAAGAGCGGCTTTAGCTAAATAACTATTTGTAAATCAATTTGACATTTTACGCCACTCATTTTTCGATTATTCTGAGCGAGGGGAAGACACGGCGCCAAATGCGGGGAAAACGAGCGTTCTCTATAACATTGAGTATCAACACGTTACTAAAAGGGCTTTTTTAAAAGGGTCGCAAATGGGCCATTTTTGGCGAAAAAGTAAGGCTTACTTGCGTTGTAAGTGTAGTACTTTTACGAGGTAAAACATATGCTTTTACCTTGTAAAACATATGCTTTTACAAATCAAGAGAAAAATCGGCACGATTTTCATGTTATTTAGACGGATTCTGTCTCTAGAATGAGCGGTTTTCATAACGGGTTTTTGTAAAGATAGTTCAGACTACACACGATCCACTCGCTAAGCGATGGTTTACTGAGAGTGTACCTCTCCGAGGCACTGATTGCTGACATGCTGTCGTATACCTCCAGGCTGCACTCGCTTCGCTCGTTTAGCCTGGGGTTACTGACAGCAAGCCTCCGAGGCTGTGAGGATCTTTTAGTCAGACAAGCTTATGAGGGCTCTTTCTTTTTATTATCGTCAGTGTAGAGCAAGAGGTTCTTAGTAGTTATGAGGGAACACATGAGACGGATAAGATAAGAAGGAGATAGCAAGGCTACACTAATATCTCACGTCACTAGTGTCCCGTTAAAACGAGACAATTTAAATATAAGTTATTAAAATAGAATGATTTAGACTCGATATTTCTTGTACACGATTTGAATTGACTAACTTTGCTGTCTATACACAAATCTGGATAGCAGTCTGTGCATTCCTGCTACTGGCTATAGCCAAGAAGTACATGCATATCGAGGAGCCATCTCTGTATATGATTTCCCAGACTATAGGTACTATGTTGTTTGAGAGGATACCCATACCTGAATTGTTTAACAAACCTATTATTAACGTCCCAAAGGATGATGGTCAACTTGATTTATTTCGAAATCTAAAATCTTAACGGGACAGTAGTGTTTCATTATCTTAATGTTTTAATAACTGACATCGGTTGATATTGGTCAATTGATTAAAATAGATGGTGCTGAGTATTGCTCAACTTACTATCGTAGCCACCACCTTCCTTGCTCCTCCGTCATTGCGGAATTCACAGAGATAGATGCCTTGCCACGTGCCAAGGTTGAGCCGTCCGTCGGTGATGGGGATATTGATGCTCACGCCCGTGATGATGCACTTGGCATGTGCTGGCATATCGTCCGAGCCTTCAAGCACGTGCCGGTAGCCAGGCATGTTTTCCGGTACGAGTCTATCGAAAATAGTCTCCATGTCACCTCTTACGTCCGGATCCCAGTTCTCACATATACTCAACGCGCAGCTGGTATGTTGCACGAAGAGATTGAGCAGTCCCGTCTTCGGCAATTGTGGAAGATGCCGAAGTACCTCATCCGTTATCAGATTGAAGCCACGGGACTGAGGCTTCAACTTAAATGCTACTTGCTGTATCATCAGAATTTCATCTTAAATCTTTAGCATAACAAACCGCGTCATCCATGTGTTGGTATGGCGGATAGTTCTCAATGCGTTTATATCCCAAGCCTTCATACAACTTGATTGCATAGTCCATCCTTTCACGTGTCATAAGCACCGTCCTCTTATATCCGTGCTCACGAGCGAAAGTTTCAAGTTCACGCATCATGAATGTCGCAAGATGATGACCGCGGAAGGGCGGCTGCACCCACACACGCTTTATCTCCACATCGCCGTTGCCATGTTCCTTCAAACCGGAGCATGCCACTGGGACATCATCTTTAGAATAGACTATCATCGCATATTTCACGTCCTTCGACTGATTGCCCGGAACAAACGACTGCCTGTTCTGAGGACCACCGACAAGCTGGTTGTAGAAGTTCTCAGTGATAGCGTGGAACTCCTCAAACTCCCGGTCATGGCCGTCAGTCCATCGTATTCTATAGTTGTTCATTTGCTCCTTGTTGTCATGCGACATCAGTGCACGCCTGTCTGTCATTATTTATTCCTTATATGTCTCTTTAATTCATTCTTGTCTATCACGACATACACCGTATCTATAACGTGGCCACGATCAGCACCTGCAAAACGTTTGGAGACATTGGCTAAGTCTTTATCCAATACAGTTACGCCGTCAACAAAATAGTCCGTCTCGCCACGATTGCCCAAAACATTTTTGAAGCCCCATACCTCATGGTAGCGTATCTTGATTTTCCAACCCTCGACCTGTGCCTTCTGCATCAGCTTAATCAAGGAGTCCTGATCATTCCGGTCATTGTCAAAGGAAAAACTGAAAGGCTCGCCGCTTGTGTTCATACCAGTCTGAGTGAGGTTCAGCCGTCCTTCCCAACTGTCCCAGATAACACCTTTCTTGGTAAACTCAATAAGGTTACCTACCTTCTCGCCGTTGGAATAATTCTCCTTGCAGCCTGACATAAGGGTAATGATGCAAGCTACGAAGATGAAAAGTGTGATTTTTCTCATAAAATGATTATTTTTTTCTATTATAGAATGCAGCATCAAGTAATGCTACTTGATAACGTTTATAAACTCTTTCTTCTCTTCTCACATTTAAAAGTGGCACTTGAAACCAAACACTTTTCATTATGGGAGAAATAACTATATCCCAATAGTTTTCCAAGTTGATTGAGTTTAGTGTTATTCCTAAAGACCTACATAATTCTTTTCTATTAGCACTATCTATGCTAACAAAAATGTCAGGTCGCTTCAATGCAAGTAGTCTTGTTGCAGAAGCTATAGGTTCCTTTGTTAAATCCTTTCTGAACGTCCGAAAGTACTTTGTAACATCATCCTCTTTTATTTCTTCTTCTAATGGAATGCCGTCAATGGCCTTTGCTGCACTTCCATTAATATTTAAAGAATGCATGAATTCACCATTACCGGCAGTTCCAAAGAATTTCCAATCTATATTGTCGCTATCGCAAGACTTATTGTAACCTCCTATCTTTCTCTTCTCGTCATCGGACATATTTAATACCGTTTTTTTTCTTGAAAAAATCAGATGGGCTTCATGAAGAAGCCTAATTCTATTTTCAAGGGATCCAACAGGTTCATGCTTTATTCGCTTTACATATGTATCCCAATCCCAAGATTCCAAAGGATCTTCGATTAGCCTTGCAACAGTTCCAACACTTTTAGGCATTTTCTCCAAGCTATTAATTTGTGGCTTATGCTGTATCCAGTTTTTATTATATGTCTCGAAATCTTTTTCATCAAAGCGATCAGTTTTTTTCCATAATTGAGCTATGAATCGATAGATTTCATTAAAGAAAATTCTTCCTCCATCGCTATTATCGATAACTACATTTGTTTCTGTATTGCTACCGAATCCAGCCTTTGTAAAGTTAGAACTTCCTATAATAGCTTTCCAATCATTCTCGTCATTCCAAAACAAATAAAGCTCGGTGCTGTCTGATAGAAATGAAGACCGACAACTATCTTATCTATCTTTTCTTTGTTTTCAGCAAGCGTGTCTGAGAGTTCAAAGTCTTTAACATCTCCGGCCCAGGCAACAGCCCATGTGTAATGATTATACGAGTTCATTAAACTCTTAAATTCTTTTACCAAAGATTTGGTTTCAGATAGTAATTTCATGCCTTGAAAGTTTTAATTTAGTAATCAATGGTCATTGCTATCAATACAGCATACGCCTTTACCTTGAAGTGGATAAGCTAACATCTTTTCAGAAGAATCAAAGTCTGATATCCGAATCATTCAATCTTCCAAGCAGCTGTTATAATCTTCTAAACAATTTTCCATAGGCAAGATTTTTCGACCGAAATAAGTTTCCTTTTAAGTCTAAGTTTACAATAATCTTTCTATGAATTCAAAATAAAAGTTGTTCTCTATCGGATAGTTCTCATCAAGCAAAGGATTGTTGGCGAGAAATGATCTGCGATATAATTCCATGGCTATCTCTGTGACAGGTGATAGTTTGCACATCTTATAGAAACCTGTTTTGGGTCTTGTGATGAATCCGGCATCCACGAGCATTGGCAGTATACAATAAAGACCATTAGGTAATGTACGATTCGTACCATACTTCTCTGACAGCTTCGTCTGGATAAGTTTTGTTGAGACCAGCGTTTGTGCATGGAAGTATTTTCCCAATACTGCTGTAACATCATAGCAAAAACCATAAGCAACATTCACAAGGGATATTAGAAGCATAGCTCTGTCATCATGGCTTTTCAGCGCAATTGATATTTTCTTACTGTTGTCCATGATGAATGGCATAAGCGGACTGTTGCGTATCATTTTGTTCATGACATGCATAGCCTTTTTCAAACGATTCTCACCTTCATAGTCACGTTTGGCCAATTCGATGGCATACTCATCATCGTAAGTGCCATTCATCATGGCTATCAATGCGTCTTCTAATGACTGCATTGGTATTCGTTGGTTGATACCTATCTTGGATTCCATTATTTCTTCCTTATTGTTATAAAGGGGACTATCATCTCTAACATGTTGCTTCCCCCATGAGTGATACAATCTTCGTTGCTAAAGCAACGATTGTCTCGCCAACAGATAAAATTATTGTGAACCAGCAAGCTGTCCTTAATATCCGGATGACTATCACAGAATTCCTCCACAGCAAATGGCTGAGTATATATAGAATGTCGTTTACCTCTGCTGCCATCTTCATAGAGGTATGTTTTCTCTTGTGATGTCAGACTTCCCCAAGCTTGAGATGACACATTGCCATGGTCTGCCGTAATAATGATCTCAAAGCCATTGTCATATATACGCTTGATGAAGGGTGCGAAATCCTTCGCCCAGTCTTCTGTATTGCGGCATAACTGCTTCATATTGGCAGCACTGTGCATGTATTCATCTAGAGTTACCGTAACAAATGCCAGCTTAGTGAGAAAGTCATCCATGAGGGGCACCTCCTCTTTCTTGTTGTATACATATTTTGCAGTAATATCATTATACCCATGGTCTAACCAATAGTTCATCCATAAACTTTTTTCGTTTCTCGGATTCTGCTTATAATCTCTTTTGGGTCTGTCACCTCGAAATATGGCTTGCCGTGAGAGCATAGTGATGGATGGAAGCCACGAATAGGTAACATCATCATGCGTCTCAACACCCAAATGGTTCAACTCATCCCGCAATAGCATATACTGCCAATATGCCATACCATCAACCACAATGAGGGCGACTTTGTCCTCTACACCATAGGTGCGAAGCATATACGGCAATATCTTGTGTACCACCCTTGGTTTGGTCGCAGATAGCATTTGTGAGAAATAGCGGTGGTCTATATCCTGTTGGAAGCTGTTGTTGATGACTGCAAGTTCATCCTCTATTTCTTTATATAATCCTTGCCTGGCAGCCTTGATAATATACTGAGATACAGCCTCAATGGTTTCTTGGGGCTTATGCCAGTCAACTAATACCGATGTCAGGTTCTGCTTGATTATGGATATGTCATATCCATTATTCCCGAACTGTTCTTGCGCAGCTTCCACTGATTGTCTGGTCTCGCCCTTATCCTGCCGTCCGATAGACCTGTTGCGAAATAGTTGCAAGGCTGTTTTGTAGTTGAGTGACTTAAGACTGAGCCCTTGATTATAATAAGTGATGAACATGTCCTTCATGTTTAACACTGACTGATAGCTATTAAGTCTTATGTCCGGTAACAAAGTGTCTATACTATCGATGACAAACAACCATACGATCTCAGGATGATCTTTGCAGTCAGTCTCAAAGATGATACGAAGTTCCAACTGTGAGACTGGCATAACCTTTACCCCCGACTGCGATTCTACTTCTTTGCGAGTATCATCACGCAGAAGGAATCCATCGGGATTAACAATGATATTTATATGCTGGCCTTTTACCGTTGTCCGTCTAAGTATCTCTGTTACTAACTCGTCCATCTTACTCTATTCTGACATTAAAAATATTTTTCACATCAGGAACAACACTCTTTCCCTGACGCATTGCATCAAGGTACTGCTGTCTTTCTTCCTCAATGTGTCTAACACGGGATTCCTTGATATTCTCTATCCCTATATGCTCAGCACGCTTACGTTGAAAGTCCAGAGCCTTAATTTTCGTTGCAAACTTTGATTGTACGTTGTTCGCTATCTCATTTTCAAGTCGATGGAAAACATCAAAAAGCTTGTCCATTACTTTCTCTGAAGTATCCTCAACCTGTGTACTGCATTCAAATTCATAGGCATTGCGATTCTCTACCAACTTATTCCATATCTGGTTGGCGTATGCAGGATAGACTCGTCCATTATCGGCAACGAACTCTGCGACATAGGTATATCGGTATTCTGTTGCACTGAGTGCGGACACCTTCCATAAACTGAACACTCCGGTTGTTGCGTCCCCCGTTTTAGGACGTATCACTGGCATGTATTGCTGATGGATGCCGTCTATTGTATCGAGAATTTTCTTTGCCCAATCATGTTGCAAAGTAATCTGTTCAGCCTGTGGATTGTCGAGTGCGTGTTCAGCGTCAAAAACGGCATCGATGGTCTGTTCATCAACCTTATATCTGGTCACACCCAAAAGTGACTTTTGAATAGAGCCGTCTTTACTTTCCACATAGAGGTCTGTCAGCTGCTCAAGCCATACAGGCAGAGGACTATACTTCACCTGGGCAGCTGACTTGCTGTCTATTTCCTCTTTAGGTATTGATGGTAGCAGCCCCTCCGTTGACTTATAATTGCGGAGTTTCTTCTTAATGTCATACAGCCAACTGTCACCAGCGAACTCTGTCTTACTCGGATCCAGCAATGATTGCAGGTAAACTTGGTTCACCTTACTCATCTCAATCGTAGAATCAAGCACGTCAGCCGTTTTATCGATACCCAGCTGAGCAAGGATGGTATCTAACTTCTCTACGATGATCCCATACACCTTGGCATCTATACTATTGGTTGTAAGCATATTATAGGCTGTTACAGGATGCTTTTGTCCAATACGGTCAACACGTCCGATGCGTTGCTCTATGGCCATCGGATTCCATGGCAGGTCATAGTTGAATACGATATGGCAGAACTGCATGTTCAGTGACTCACCGGCTGCATCGGTAGAGATCATGATATCGCTGTCGTCTTTGAAGCGGTTTAACGCAGCCTGTCGTTGTTCAAGGCTCATCGTACCATTAATCGTTTGGCAAGAAAAGCCCTTCGACGTAAGGTATTTCACGAGATAATTCTGGGTGGCTCGAAATTCTGTAAAGACAAGGACTTTCAGATGATAGTCGCCTTCTACCATGCGCTTGTTCTCAATAACCTTGCACATAGCCTCGGCCTTAGCGTCTGTTTCCAACTCCATACACCGGTCAGCTTCTTCTATCAAGGTCTGTAAAACTTCCGTCTCTGGCCGGTCATCATGGGTTCGTTGTATGCTGTATGCCATGGGCATTACTTCCGCGACCTCGTCCATATCAAACTCAGGATCATAATCTTCTGCATTATCTACCTGTCCGTTTTTTATGCCATTCAACCTTGTGCTGAGTGCCGAGCGAATAGCAGCTGTACTACTTCCAGCTATCTTCTGGAACATGGTCATCACAAGGGCTAATGCTGTATCCCGGTTCTCCTTGGCTTTATTAAACGCTGTGCGTACATAGTCCGTCACATCTTCATACAGTTGACGCTGATAGTCATACTTACTTTCCTCAAGAGGGATAAGGAGTTTTGTGGTTGTACGTTTGTTGAACAAATGTTTCCCATTGTGGTCAACGGCATTACGTTTTTCAGTACGTAATACATACGGTGCTATTTCCTTGACTGTTGGCATACCTTCACCCGAGAATGCATCATCATCAAGTAACTGTAGCACACGTCGGAAATGGTCGCTCTTTCCACGATGGGGAGTAGCAGAAAGCAACAGCAACCTTGGGACAGCATTGCTGAGGGTCTCGGCAAGTTGGTATCTTGCAACACGTGTAGAGGAGCCACCCATCTTGTGTGCCTCATCAATGATGACGAGGTCGAAGTCGGCATTAACCACAGCCTCAATCCTGTATTTGTTGTATTCTTCTATCTGTTTGTTGCTCCATCCTTGCCGATGCTCCATGGGCTTAAGAGCATCTGTTGAGACGATAATCTGGTTGTGCTGCCGCCAGAAGTTCAATTCCTCCTCAGCATCGAGGTGAGAAAACATTCGGGTAAGGGAAGAGATAAGTTGAGAATCATAGATTTGAAACTTCTCCTTGAAGTGCTCTTTCATCTCATTCTGCCACTGTAACATAGCCGACTTCGGGACAATTAGCAGAGTCCGTTTTATTTCTCCACGCAGTTTTAGCTCTTTCAGCACAAGACCAGCTTCAATAGTTTTTCCCATACCCACCTCGTCTGCAAGAAGGAAGCGAGTTTGTGGAGCTTTCATCACCTTTTCAAGAATCAGCAGCTGATGAGGAAGCGGCAGAAGACTACTTTCATAAGGTGCAAGGATATGCTTTTCAGCAATCTCTTCCTTGATACGTGCAGCAAGAGCAACATAACGTACTTGTGAGAGATTGCCTCCCTTCTCATCATCGAAGGATATATCATCCCATAGCACCTGCTGGAAGGTGCCGTCTTCCAACAGGTGTATCCATGCGGTGTGTTGACCGAACACGATCTTCTCACCAATAATCTCTATATCCTTGCCTCTGTACTTCATTACTTTTACTTCTTCTCATGTTCCTTTCTATTTCTATTTTGGAAAGGAGAAAGAAGAAAATGGAAAGAAAGGAAAATCTATAACGTGCTTATTGTCAACAGCTTTACTCTCTTTCTATTCTTCTTTCCGACTCTATTTTGGAAAGGAAGAGACTATTGTTTTCTATAATACCTTAACTTATTCCCACCTTTTTCTGATTTGACCAATGCTCCGTCAGTTACTAATGATGCCAGTAATTTAGAAACAATGCTTGACTGGTTTACTCGTAGTTTTAACAATTGCCGGGCTTCTGCATTATTTATACTTCCCACTTCTTCTACATACCTCAGTATTGCTTCTTTCTGTCTGGCTTTCGTCTGCTTTTTCTGCAAGCTATAAGCAATCTTGTCTGCCGTGTCATTTCTGAGTTTGCCATGAAGTATGTATTTCACGCCCGACGTCTTACCTGTCTGCTCTATAAATTCGAGTCGTTTCAGGTCATCAATGATATGATGAAGCTGAAACTTGCTGATATAAGGCGACTCTTCCAAGTCGGTGAAGGAGACCTTACCTTTTTGAATAATCTGATTGAGCACAAGAAGGTAATCCATCTTTATGTCTTCACCTGTCTCCTGCCGATAGCGGAGGGAGAGTTCTGCCACTTTTTCAGAAACGACTGCTGCCTCTACTCTGAAGATAACGCTACTGTCAGTTTCTTCAGGAGGAATGGGGCGTTTTCCATTAGAGAGAAGATCGGTGAAAATTTTGTCAAACCCACTGCCTGCTTTTTCTGCCAATCCTATCTCACGAAGTATGTCCATGATGTTGGGATTACGAGCATTGGTCTTTCGAAGGAAATTGTTCGAATTAATACCTTCGGGGAAAGGACCAGGACTCTCTATTTCAAGATAGGTAGGATATTTCCTTATCTCAATGATTTGTTGGCGGCTATAATCCCGATGAGCAAGAGCGTTTATAAAGCTCTCACGAATAACCGTCTCTGAATAGTCATCTACATATTCACGAAACAAGCCGAACCGAAATTCCTTTCTGCGAATTTCAGATTTCAACTGTGCAAAACAATTTTGGGCAATTTCTATGATATTTCCTTTGTAGATGTGAGTATCATATGTCCCATCATCATAATACCTGTTATAAATTATCTCACTGTAAGGCAATTCCTTCAATGCTTGGTCACTGCCGATGAACAATAATCCCGTTGTTGTGGGTTTTAACCCTTCACCGTCATCTTTAGCCATACCAAGATCCTCGATCATCTCCTGCTGACTCTTTTGCAAATAGGTGTTACTTTTGCCGTTCTTGTCTGCTTGTGCTTTCATCAACTTGATGAGTCTGTCAATTCTCGTTTGTGATTGCCAACCTGGTATAGGATTGCCATAATGGTCGGTCTCTACAGAGCCTGCTATAACATTCCATGTTTTCTGGTCATAGATAATAAGATTCTTCTCAGATTGAATGGTAGCTATTTCGTATGGCTCTATAGGACGATTTCCATCATTACTCCTTATTAAGAACTCTCCTTTGGAAGTTCTATGTAATTGATTAGAGAATGGTATTTCCAACACTAAGACAGCAATTCCATCAACTTCTATCTTATGAGGTTGAATCGTAATGGTAGGTTCAGTACGATCTTGAATCTGACGTATCAATTTAAAGATCTCGTCATCATTATATTTAAACTTGCGGTTAATTTCTTTCGTATCATCAACGATACCAACAAAAAGGAAACCTCCCTTATAGTTGGCGAAAGCAACAACATCACGAGCCAATTCTTCATAGCTCTTGGAGAAATTCTTGATAGATTTACCGAATACAGCCTTGTTGCCTAACTGTTCCTTAAAATCCATGATGTCACACTCTCCTCGCTCTAGGAGATTGTAAAACCATTGTATGCTGAGCTTCGTTAATTTCTTCATGTTGCAAAATTATCTATTATTGTGATGAGAAAATAATAATATATTAAAAACATTGGCGCTATGAGCAAAATATTTCTATTAGGATAGAAAGTATACTTGTGACGATAGCAACACCTATGCCTATCCATGCTTGTATTCTACTTTGTTTATACCTTATATCTTCTTTTGTCTGAAAATTATTGGCAACAAAATCCTTCATTGTTTGGGAAACATGATACGTAGAGTCTGCGTATTTCTGAATGACTTCCCCAATGTCACTTCGTTCTCTTGTTCCCTTAATAGCTTTTGGAATAAACATTGTTCCTCCGTTGAACATATTCAACTTACTTATATTAAAATGGATGATGTCATTCTTTTTCTTCTCCAGAATTATGATATTAGGGAAATCACCTTCTACTACAAAATGTTCACTATCAAAAATTTGGTGATTATCTAAAATTCCAATTTGAAAAATGCCTATGAAGGAGTTCTTATTCAGATATTCCAGCAATATAACAAGGTCAAAGATTCTGTTTCGAACATCAACCCATTCTTCGTTCTTCTTAAAGATTACTTCCAATGAAGAATAATCTTCAGACCAGCGAATAAGGTAGCAATCACAAAATTTGAAAAACGAGTTAATAGTACAAACGCCCTGCAGTTCATGGTTTGCAACCATGAACCGCATGATGTTCTTCTCAAAATCATTGAACTCTCTCATACCTAAAAAGTCTTATGCCCTCATTGATGCGATATCGTAATACTGCAAGAGTTGCTCATCCTCGGTGAGGATATTCTGCGGAATCTTGTCAGCAATGAGAAGGATGGTCTGAAAGTCTTTATTCTTAAAGCATTCCTTGAAACCTTCGCGCAAAGCCTCAATACGCACTTCGCGAATGCGGGCACGCGGCTTCTGGGCCTGCTCTTTATAGAGGTTGAACTCACGCATAAGACTCTTATGGTGAAGCTTCTCAAGGTCGATGGCTTTCTCCAAGTCTGGCACATGCCACTTACCCTGCTCGTCCTCTATGAAGTTCTCTTCAAGGATCGTCTTTAACTCAGGAAGCACATCACCTTTTTTCACGCCATTAATGGCTGCCATCCATTCTGGAGAGATCTCCTGGTATGTCTTTGGCTCTTTCAATTCGTGCTTGAGCCATTCTATGCCATTGGCTTCGTCACTGACGATAAGCCCCATGGGAACAAACTCGCTTGTATGAGCTTTCTTCTCTTCGTACTCTGCCGCCTGCTTGGCTGTAAAGAACATTCCGTCACGCTCAAGGAAACGCTCTTTCAAACCCTGCTGGAATTGCTGGGCATCCAGAGGAATACTATATCCATGTTGAACATAGTAACTAATGAGACGGTCATAGAGAATCTTAGGACTACGTTCAATCACAGTAGTCGTTGCATTACCACGCTCTATATGAACTGGTAGATGCTGTAAATGTTCACCAATGAAATCCCAGACATTCTGACGCTTGTCGGCTGATTTTTCTATCTTTCGTGTGAATTCATCAGATGGCTTATAACATGAGATAACAAGGTCTTGTTTCACAGCTGTAGTGGTAGTCACTGCTTTGAAAGAGCCTTGTTTCTTGTCAAGTGATGCGACATTGGCAACAACAAAGCCTACACCTTGCAAGGCATTTTGAATGGAATTCCATACTGACGCAGATGTGTTGCTGAATTCCATAGTCAACCATTTGCCAGGTTTAAGTATCCGAAAATATTCCCTTAATGAATGATTCATTAAAGTCTGATACTTAAATAAGTTTTTTCCCTGAGCTTTATTGACTATTGCTTCTTCCTTAGTATTTGTGAATATGTTTAACCATCCTTCATATAATGAATTTAGTTCTGAATACATTATGTTGGCTCCGAACGGGGGGTCTGTAAATATATAATCTACTTTGGAAGTTAAAGTCCTTAAATCTGTAGCAGATGATAAAGTCTCAATAGAAGCATTGCGTTCTTGGTAATCAGCCTTGACAAAATCACTAATCTTCCGTCGTAACAAGAAATAAGGATTTTGCTCTATATTAAGTGAAGGAACAAAAAGTGTACCACTTACGGTTCCGCCTTTTCTATCAAGACGAAATTTATACATTTTACTTGAATTCTGTAGGATTGACGTAAACCAAGCTGTTAGAATTGGATCGCCTGAAACAAAATGCTTAACTCTATTTAAATATAAAAGGTTTCGTTGTGTATAAAGCTGGTTTGTATATTTATATCCTAAAGAAAAGTTACGGCTTGATTCATCTCCATTTGGTATTAAACCCAAATTAATCGGTTCATTTATAGAATTGATATTATTAATCAATTCTATGTCATGTTGAGTTACGTCTATTTCGTCCCTCTTCCCGTTTACAATTATATTTAATCTTACAGGTACTTTCTTATTGATACAGAACTCCTCATGAAGATTGTTGTCATAATAAGACTCCTTGTACGAATTTAATTTACTCTTTGATGTAGTGTAATTGCATTGTGGGCAAGTTACATTTGATTCAATTTTATTTTCGTGAAGCTTAACAGTCTCATTCCACAAATTTATTTCTGAGCCACAGTTAGGGCAAGTAAAAACATCGCTCCAGATAGTATAGTTAATTTTTGCCTTTACCCTCTTAGTTTTGTTTCCAGTTTTAACTTCCACCTCGGTTTCATACATCCAACCGAGTTCTTTCTCTACTTGGTCAAGAATAGCATTGGCTTTTGCCTCAAAAACTTTGGAATCAAAAGGAAGATTATAACTTGCTGCAATGAGTGTAGCAATAGGAGAGAGGTCAGAGCATATTCCATGACGAACTCCCACTTTTACATTCTTTTCTTTAAGCTTATCAACTTCAGCTTTTGATCCACAAAGATTAGCTGCTACTCCAGTCATACCTGTACCACAGAATCCATCGAAGACGATGTCTCCCGGCTGTGTATAATGGAGGATATAGCGCATGATGGCAGGATGTGGCACTTTTGTGTGGTAAGCATGTGCCATATAGATAGGGTTGTTTTTTCCCTCACTCACGTCGCTTGCATACGGTTCGGTGACAGCAGCATCAGCATCACGCTTTCCTTCTGCTTCAAGTTGCTTCTTTTCTTGCTCCCACTCTGCAATAAAATCATTGAGCCATGGATTAGGGCATGCGGTATAGTATGGAGGATCAGAGAGGTTGATGATGTCATCATCCTCTCCGATAGGACAACCTTCTATCTTTTTTAGCTCCGGCAATTTCTTGCGAAGCTCTTCACGGAACCACTGACGCCGCTCGTCATCGTTCTTGAACGTATGTCCAAGAACGGTAACTGGCTGCTCTCGCTTTGGGTCTTGATACCAAAGCTCACCCGGCGTGATTCGACTCCACTCCTCAGCAGAGAACAGCGTCTCGTTATGCAGTGGTGTTTTCTTATGTGTAGCCATTTATATTATTTTAGTGTTATTCATTGATTATAAATCTCGCCCTCTACTTTAGAATGTCATGATGATTCTTGGATGGTTCTTACCACGTGAGCTGCTGTCAACAAGTTGACAGAATGCAGCCTTAGCCTCTTCTGGCGACATCGCCCGAGAGAACAGATGCGTAAGATCGCTCTTTGTTATCTCTACTGGTGTGATGCCGGAGGAGAGCGTAGAGAGTATTCCTTTCAATTTGGGAGCATACATACTGTCGAGCAGTAACGTTCCTTCTTGGAACCGTTCGACAATACTCTTATCCTCAGGCTCCAGCATCTTGATAGTCTCCTTGATAGCTGGGTCGTCGAGGGTATTATGAAAGTCGCGCACGTAGCCATCGTAGATGTCCTTGATGTTTTCATCCAACTGATTAAGATCTGGCAGACTACCTGTAACCTCCAATGGATTAAACCCACGGTAAGGAACACGCTTGATGGCATCAAGGGTAACGCTGGGATCAGCAGGTTGCAGACGGTCCATATCCTGTTTCCACTCATCGTAGCGTGTGCTCTGAACGAACGGTGCATCACAAACGATATGACTGATGGTGGCCGCATTGCTGGCAAGAATTCGATCTTTGCGTTGCTTTTGCTCTTCGTTGATATGACAACGCTTGTATTCGTCCAAGTACCAATGTGCATATTGATCCTTTACGTTATCAACATCACGTAGGAAGCCAGTGCCAATCGAAGGATCTGTACTCATTAAGACATCGGGCAGTTTATTTTTTAACTGCCGCATCTTCTGGGCCAGTTCAGGCTCTGCATAACTCATTGCCTGGTCAATATAGTTGATGCGCTCACGATAGTCCTCCAAACGCAGGAACAGTTTCTCCAGTCTATCCAAGTCTTTGATGGAATCCAAGCGTTGCTTGATGGCATCAGTTGTCCACCCCTCCGGAAGGTTTTTCAGTTTTGCCTTCGTATTGAAGTTACAAAATTTGTCACAGAGACCTTTTAGAGCTGTCATCTTATTTCGCAGTTCCATTCCCTGGGCTGAGTCGATGATTTGAACGCCAAACTGACTAATGCCTCCAAATATCTTTGTTTCCATTTTTGCAGCTCTTCCAGCCACCTTCTTCGCAGCTTCTATCAGCGTGGGGATAGTGGATGGATTGTCGAGCTGTTGACTGAGGTCGCGTCCTATGAGGGCCATGAATAACACCTTTAAAAGTGCATAGTTGTAACCATGAGGTTGCCGGATGCAGCGGAAGTTGATGTAGTCATGGCTCTGGCGATTCATATTCTCTATCTCATTGATATTGGCAGCAGTAAGGATGTGTCCGTTACTGAGAACGAGTTCTATCTCGCCTAAAGCAACCAAGGTTGCAATGACGATGAACTCATAGCTGTCCTCTATATTGAAATCGTTACTGAGATAAAGGTCACTGCTGCGCCAGAACTGATGGATGATCTCATAACGGTTGACAACCTGTCCCTCCGGTTTCTGCCGAAGCATGTTGAGCAAGCTGTTGGCATACGGAGATGTTTCATGTGTCAAACCATTATTCCATAGCCCTAAGCCTGTAAGCAAGTATTCGCCTTCACGATTGGGATCGTGAGGTCGTACAATTTTTTTCTTCGCAGCATTGATACGACGATCCAGATTCGCACTTGTCGTAGGCTCCGGGAAAAGAGTAAACGACGGATAGTCAGGATTCTCCGTATCAAAATGATCCTCGAAAATTTCTGATGCGACACGGCTAACGGCTTCTTCCTTGCTATCGGCTTGCTGCACCGGATAAGCAGAGAGAGGCTTAACCTGGCCACAATACTGTACTTTCGTTTTACTGTAGAATTCACTGTCAAAGATGTCTCTAAGCCTATCGTAATACTTCTTCTGATAGGTCTGGTAGAAAGACTTTGATGCGGAGTCTGCATTGTTGCCAAGAGCAATGGCAGCACCGTAAAGGGAGATATATTCACGGATGTCATCACTGAGGTCGTCCATGATAAAATACACCTCGTCCTCCTTGTCAGCGAAATGCCGTCCTGTCTTGTCAAAGATGGGAGGGAAATAGATATAAAAATGCTGCTGAGGCTGGGTCGTGGGCCGCTCGTTGTCATAGCCCATGAAGATATAGCCGTCACGCATGACATTGCGTGATTTCCATGATATGCTGTAAGCCCAAATCTTGAAGGAGCTTCTGTACACCTCGTTCTCTATGGGCAGTGCCTGAAGAAGGAAATGGAAGAAATACTCATCTTTCTGTCCATCAGTCAATGTGTTGTGAGCATAAATATTGATAAGCTCCTCATAGTTCACGCCCCCTTCCACACACAGATGGTATTCGCCATTGTCTTTATTCTTATAGAAGTATTGACCGGCTGTATATGACTGGATATTGTGAGCCACACTCTCAATATACTCCACAAGTTCGTCGAAGCTATCAAACAGAGGATTGACATAGCAAAGGTCGTTGGTCAGCGTCTCGGCTGTTGCTCCGTTGGTCTTGGTCAAGTCTTGCTGCAGAATTTTGACAGCACAAGCATTGGCCACGCGGTGAGCAATTGGCGCATTGCGACGGCGGGCTCCAGTGAAGTTGTCATCGATCTTACCATTGATGATATGCATAATCTCAGAGACGCGCGAAACATCCGGATCTGTCTTCAAGGTCGCATTGCCGTCGATGTAATCCCAGTACGTATCATAACTGATAAGTCCTGGTTGGTCATCAGGAACCTCAGTGTCTATAATCTCTGCAAACTTATTGGATAAGGTCTTCAATATCTCGCGCTGGCTCTTACCAGCGCGAATCTGCTCAAAGTTCTCGAAGTAAGAGGGATGTACTGGGAACAGAGACACGTAATCCTCCAAATGGGCGTGCATGTCGGCAAAATACTTTGTGAATTTGCTCAGATGGTCGCGGATCAACTGCCGCTGCTCATCACTCTTATTGAGCATACGCTTCTGGGCAATGAACTTCACATCCTCTTTGGTGATGGTCAGCTCTCGATAACGATCGTTGACATGCAAAAGCATCTCCTTGGCAAATTGGAACTCTGGGGCAGAGTAAATCATCTCTTGCACACCAAAAGCAATGCGAAATTTAGATTGATTGCTAATCTGTGCCAATGCTTGCAACACTTGTAAGTCACGATTCAATTTGTCACTGCCACTGCGTCCTTTCAAATATGCCAGCATCTCATCAATAACAAGCAGAAAACCTTTGTCAGGATATTTTTCCTCAAAGGCTGCCATCATCTTCAGTAATTTAGTGTCATTGTTCTCCGGAGACCGATCCTCGGAAATGCTATAATCGACTCCGATGCTTCGGAGAAATTTATCTATCTGGTAACAGACTACATCCCACAACTCTGCGGTCGTGTTAATCTCAAAGCGTAGCACCTTGTATTTACCAGCTATCTTTGATAAGTCCTGTTTTGCTTTATCGTCCGAAACATACTGAAGGTATTTCTCATTCTCCGCAATCAACGAGAAGAGGGTCATCAAGTGAGACTTACCGGTACCGTAACTACCTACAATCTGAAGACCAAAGAATTCTTTATCCTCATATCTCCCATTCACCAAATGTTGGGTCTCCGAAAAGTTAAGATCTTCACAAATAAGAGGTATATAACTATTGCGATACCTATCAGAGAATACGAAAGTACGGACAAATTTCTCGCAGTTTGACTCCTTCTTCAAGTCGCCAAACCGTACAACTTCTGTTATAGGTTCAAATTGTATAAGTTCTCTGTATTTCATATGTTCTCAAGATTTATTTACATGAATAATATGACAATCCATTCAGGTCTAAGCTAAAATTATCACTGCGTGACAGAAAATAGTATTTGTTTTTTTCTTTATCAACAACACCGTCGGACAATACGATGATAAGCTTTCTATCGGAATGACTTTCGAGCAAAGCTCTAATATTGATTTGCAATGCTGGCTCAAAAAGAATGCCTATATTTCTGATAACAAGATAATCACCAATATCGGCACGAAAATATTCTTGGGATAAAATTTCATCCAACTGATCATTAACCTCCATTTGGAGGAATTGAGAATATAAATTTTGTTGTCTCAGCCATTCGGACAATTGACGCCCAACATCCACCATTTCCAATCCATCGATTGGCTTGCGGATGAATACAAGATGGTCCCGTGCATCTTGCTTATTGTATATCTCTATATCGTCAAGTTCTGACATCAAACTATTCTTTAGTAGGACGAAGCAAGTCCCGAATATCCACATTAAGGACTTGAGCAACCTTTCCGAGCTGCTCCAATGATGGCTGAATCTTGTTGGAACACCATCTTGAAACCGTGTTATCACCCTTACCCAATTGTTTGGCTAACCAGTGATTAGTTTTCTGCTGCTCTGCAAGCTCTGCTTTAATGCGATTTTGTACTGGTTTATTAGATGTTTCCATCTCGTGATGATTTTATGCCCCCAAAGTTACTAAAACTTTTCTTATTATTGATGATTTCAAAGATAAAATTATACATATAATTTCAATTCTGCTCTTGAATCCGTCTCTGCTGCAATATCCGTTCTATGGATTGTAGTATGTGATTCACCCGATGACTACTTTTAGCTACATCAACTTTAAGATTACTGTCAAGGTCGTTAAATAAGGCATTGTCGTCTAACTGTCCATAGGCGTAACCTGTAGCTAGGTTAGCTATATTCTCGTGGGCTCATTGCAAATATAGGCTTTTTCTTTGAACCATCCAACTTTATTCGTTGTTTTTTGCTTTTATCGAAGTAATTTTTAATGTCCCCCAATGGCATCTATAACAAACGGGCTCATTGACAAGAATGCGCAAAAACGCTCTTTGGCATGGATTCGCGAACTAAGCATGAGCCCCAAGTGCATAGAATCTCTGGCTACGCGTGATGCTGGTGTCATACCACATGTCATCGAATTTTAAATAGCATCGGCTGGGCACAATTGAATTTGCAATTTGCTTTTCTCTCTGCTGCAATATCTTTTCCTCAATACGAAACAACACACAATCCAACATATTGAATATGACATGAATTGTATCTTCAATGTATCTTATGGCAAGAAAGAATCCAGTCTCAAATTATTTTTGTGATGTCTTCTGTGATACCTACGTAATTTTTTATTCCTTGTAAAGATGGTTGCGGAAAGTCGCGGTTGAAACGTACGAGGGTGGTATCTGGTAATTGTGCGGCCATCTGCTCGAAGGGGAAGCGGATGATGCCGGGAGTGTTGAAGCCTACGCCAAACTCAAGGAGCAGGAGCGATTTGTCGGATGCCTTGTTGACGAAGTCGTTGTAGCGTTTGGCTTGCCGGTGCCAGTGACTGTCCTCTACGAAGGTATCGTCACAACGGAGATTCATGCTGACGGGCTTTCCGTTTGGTGTGTGCGGAATCAGTTCCGTAGGTATGCGGCAGTCATGAATGGCAGGCAGCGCTCGTTCCACCCATTCCTTATTATAATATAGTTCTTTGGGCGAACCTGATGCAGGCTGGAAAAAGCAATAGTCGCCCTGCGTGGCAAATATGCGCTCCACATCGAAACCTGCCATCTCGAACTGACCGTCCACATTGGTGGTAATGACGAAGTAATCCTTGTCGTCAACCAACTTCAGCAGTCTCTTGTAAAGCGGCAGTGCTCCTGTCCGGTAACGGCTGAACCAGATGTGTTTTGCCCATAAGGCCCATCGCTCCTCCTCGCTCTTGAAAGGATAGAATCCGGCACTATAGAGGTCAGTGATGCCGTAGCGGTCTATCCACTCACGGAACTCCCTTCGGAAGTCCTCACCGGCATAGTCGATGCCGGCGGCTGTTGTCAGTCCGGCTCCGGCGCCAATCAGCACGCAGTCGGCTTGGGCTATTTGCTCTCTGAGCCACTCTTTACGCTCCGAGAAGTTGCCGGTAGATATCGAGGTCTTTGTTGAGGAAAACATTGAATACAATCGTTTTAAGTGCATGTCGCGGATATGATTTTACGGTCTCGATGGCAATCTTTGCTGCCAGCTTGTTGGGGAAGTGGAACACGCCTGTAGAGATGCAGCAGAAGGCAATGCTCTCCAGTCCGTTCTTTTCGGCCAGGTCAAGGCAGGAACGGTAACACTGAGCCAATTGCTCTTCCTGTTCCGTGGTAGGGACACCATCCGGAATAATCGGTCCTACGGTGTGGATAACATGACGGGCTGGCAGGTTGTAGCCTTTCGTAATGAAGGCATCACCTGTGGCTAACAGCCCTCCCTGCATCTTGTCGGCACACTCCTTGCGCAGTTGGATGCCGGCGGCAGAGTGGATGCAGTTGTCTATGCAGTTGTGAAGCGGTACCCAGCATCCTAAAGCCTGAGCGTTGGCGGCATTGACGATGGCATCCACCTTCAGCCGGGTGATATCACCCTGCCAGAGGATCAGTCCTTCGTCATGAACTTCTACCACCCCTTTATCATCTCGCTGCATCTGCAACTCGGCATCTTGCATCTTACTGAACTCGCTGTTGATGGCTTTGGGCTCCCAGACGTTCATCAGTGCACGCATCATTCGCTGCCGTTCTTCGAGTGAAGAAGGAATCTGATAGCTGACATGATCATCAGCCATCAGATACATGATGATATTCTTCAGATTCTCCAGTCTGTCCATGATCCTTATCCCTTTAATAATCAGTTATTTGCTTTTAAATCGCGAGCCGACGAAACCGTTGCTGACTTCCCCTGTCTTCAAGTTAAAATGCTTGAAGACAGGTGGGGTAGGAGTCAGGTCGTAGTAGTCCAGCTCGGCAATCGGCAGACAGAAGAAAGCCATCCCTTCCCAACTGTCGTAGAGACGGGACAACACGGGATTATGGTCATAGATCCATTGCTTCACGCTGTCCTCTACATCGAATGTCACCATGCCTCTGCAACGGACTGAGATGTTGTCGGCGTATGCCAGTAACTCCACATGCTGGTTTTGCTGTAGCTCCCGCCATACTGCTTTTTCAGCAGAAGTGGCAAAGTAGAGCATATGGTCCTCACGTCGCATAATCTGAAAGATGCGGATTTTCGGAAGATCTCCCTCGCATGTGGCAAAGGAAATTTCGTTATGTTCGTCTAAGAATCTTAGTGCGGTCTGTAACATCGATATGTTTTCGTTCATTGTTGTACTTTTATTTTGACACTGCAAAAGTACTAACTTTCGGTAATCGCTGCAAGAAGGCACCAGAAAGTGGCTTACTTACCTTTTGGTTGGAAATGCGGAAATACTGGTGATGGTCGGAGGTTAAAGGTTGTTAAATCTGTAGTCTGCGGTGTTTTCGCTACAGGAGGCATCAAATGTACAACTTTATATCAACAAGTACGAGCATCGGGCTGTTCCGCCTTGATTTCATACAGGTCAGCACCAGCCACTTCTGCCAGTTGCATTGTCTGTCTTTGATGGAGAAAAGCGGGTGTGGTAAACCTGACTAATGGATTGTTTGATTAGTTCACATTGAGATTTTCGGCATATACAGGATTTGGCTCTTTGAGAATTTCGGCATTTTTTATTCTCCTGACTTCGTCAATGCGTCACCTTGAATCGAGAATAAGTTTTTGGAAAATAGTCACGTACAGACTTTAGCTCCCCATGGAGCGTAAGCCTGTACATGATTTTCTGCTTCGTATCATCTGGAGATGGCAAGGCAATATGAGTCAGGACAAAGACATTGACTGTCTGCCGGGCTGTTAAGGAGGAATGTCATAGGAAAATGATGGCTCTTTTCATTGTGGTACACTTCGTTCATTTGTCCGACTCACACTGCGGATGCAATTGAGGGCATTGAGCGTCCGCGGATAGCCGATGAAAGGGAGGTTACTGGAAATGACAGCGATGAGCAGGTCTTTGTCGTTTCCTACGTGATAGTTGCCGGCAATATGTCCTTTCAACTGCGGCTCACAACCACCTTGGGCAGCAAGGAAACAGAACGTAATGAGCTCGCGCATCTTCAGGTCAAGTCCCGTGCGGGTGTAGTAATCGCCAAAGCAGTTGTCGGCCAGCCACTTGTTTATGTGTCGGCTATCCTCCGGTCCCGACTTCCAGAAGTCGCGCATTGAGTCGCCGAAACAACCGACCTGTGCCTCTGTGCCAGCCTCACGACGGGTCTCCATCGTGGTGGTCTGCTGTGAAGCCAATGGCAGGGTAATGCCACGGGCGGTCAGTACCTCGTTGGTAGCCGAGAGGAAGGGACGGACGCGCCCCATGCCTAAATAGGCTGTAGCCTGATAGACGATTTCCTTCACCTCAACAGGCGTCACGCCTTTGGCGAGTGCTTCTGGCAGCAGTTCACGGTATTCGCTGATGCTCTGACAGCCAAGGAGTGTGGCCAGATAGCAGATGTAGCGGGTACGGTCGTCGAGACGTGTCTTCACCTGTTCCACCACCTCGCCGAAAGCAAAGGCCTTGAAACGTTGGTTGTATTCAGCGTCAGCGACGCCGAGCATTGCTGAACTGGCAGGCAGCTTGTCGTACTCTGCATCCGTGACAGGCTCCAGCCACTCGTTGGAGGCGCCTTCTTCTACCTTTGTCATATAGGTGATATGCTGCATCCACGAGTCTTTGGCGGCCCCATGCCAGTGCTTAGCCTCGGCAGGGATGGCCACGACCACACCCGGGCGCAGGACGACAGGTTCCTTGCCTTCCTCGACATACCAGCCGCAGCCAGCCACGCAGATGAGCACCTGCACCGACTTGTGGTGGATGTGCCAGTTGTTGCGGCAACGGGGCTCAAAGGTGACGTTCACTGGACCTCCATTCTCGGCATCGAGGGGAGCCAGATAGCTGTTGCCTGTGAAATACTGGGCATAGGCACTGTTCAACTCTCCCTTCGGCCATACACTGAAATCAACATTTTCTTTCATTCGAAAATGTTTGTATAGTGAACAGCCGATAAAACGGCTATTCTGGTTTAACTTGTTTTTTTGACACAATAAAAGAAATAGCAGGCTGCGGAATGCCGTCTGCGACTATTAGGTAGG
>Ga0256406_1002825_pt1 | contig 23277 bp, 17 predicted proteins | sample RumenRJG_03DNA_FD_185986 | JGI IMG/M metagenome (GOLD analysis project Ga0256406, IMG submission 185986) | Bovine rumen microbial communities from Lethbridge, Alberta, Canada - RJG_03 | ecosystem: Host-associated > Mammals > Digestive system > Stomach > Rumen | place: Canada: Alberta | collected... | reverse complement strand
ATACCCAAGGACGCTGCGGCGGTACTTCAGCTTGATGTCACGCTTGACCAGCTCCACCAGCAGATCCCAGTACTTCCGGAACGTCCGGATCCGATTCTTCCACTTGCTGCCCATCTGCAGTTCTCCTCCGCTTCTGGCTTACTGTTTCTTGTCCTGGCTTTCCAGCACCTTGAGATCCACTTTGATCACCGGGCAGGCAGACAGATTCATATCCGTCACATCGTCGCCGTACATCATCACCGTCCCTGATTTGGACTGGTAGACGGCTGAAGACAGATCATGTCCGGGCGCTGCCAGCCACATGTCTACCGCCGGCTTCTCGAACACATCGGAATAGGTCTTCAGGTCTTCCAGATCGAAAATCCGCACCTTATCGGTGAGTGGTTCGGAAGGCGCAGAGACCCCATAAAAATCATTGCCGGACGGTGTATAGGTCATATCCACAAGCGCCGACTGCTCCAGCTCTGTAAACTCCCCCTGAAGCGCCCCGCCATTCAGGAACTCTCTGAGCGAGCTGTCTGCCCAGGAAACATCCTTCCGGACATTGTGGAACTGGACCGTTCTGAAGACACTGTCGGAGGACGGCGCCCTGCAGATCATCAGGAGCTTCTTATGACTTCTCCGGAGAACCAGCCAGTCCTGACCTGCATATGAAACGGTGTCACCCTTTTTCGCTGTCGGAAGGGTCTTGCGTTCCGCCGCCTCTCTCTTCCGCAGATACAGCTGCTTGTACTTCTCCGCCTGCTCCCTGCTGTCCAGCAGACTCCCCAGCTTTGAAAAACGGCTGTACGCCGACTGGTACTGGCCGCCAAGTCCCTCCAGCCTCGCCGCCATATAGTTCATGTAGCCGCCCTTGTAGCTTCTGGCAATCAGCACCACCAGTGCCACAATCACCAGAAGAACCGCAGCCCGCGTGATCTGGAACCTCCGGTTCAGCGCCTTCGCACGCTTCCGGGCATAAGCCTGCTTCTCATCGGCATCGCGGTATCCCTGAAGGTTTGCGAACTCTCCCGCCACCTTGCCAAACTCATGTTCCTCTCTGGCTTCCGTCAGATGACGGCAGGCTCTCTGATAATCCGCCTCTTTCTTCTGTACCTTGGCCTCAGACAGCTGCTTTTTGCATGAATCATAGAGTGCTTCCGCCCCCGGATATCCCTTCACATCCGAAAGCAGCTCCTCCGCCGCCTCCAGGTTCTTCACCCGGTAAGCCGGGGACACAACCATCGGATCGACGCTCAGCTTCAGCCTTGCCCGCTGAACCAGTGCTTCATCCGACTCATATGTCCTGGCCTTGCGCTGTTTCGATTTCAGATAATCCCCGAAATTGATCTTTGCCATATACGTCCTGTTTCCCCGTATGATTTACCAGACAGAAGCCTGGTCTGTCTGCCCATGAGTCTTTACTGCACTTCCCTGAGGATCTCCACCGTATGCCGCAGCCCAGTCTCCATGTCAAACTGTGCGTTCCATCCCAGGCTTTCCAGCTTCCTGCTGTCAAGAAGCGCCTTCGTTGCCTTTGAATATCCGGCCGCTTCCAACTGATCCGGAATCTCAAAGACCACCTTCGTACCTGCTTCCTTCGCAATGAGCGCTGCCAGATCCTTCAGGGTGATATCACAGCTGCGCGCCGCGATGTTGTAGGCTTCCCCGCAGTCTCCCAGAAGCAGAACGGTCAGAAGGCCGGAAACCGCATCACAGACATAGGTGTAGGAATAATTCTGGGTTCCCGCACTCTTGAGCACGATGTCTTCCCGCTCCACACCCTTCCGGATGAACTGGGAGATCGCCTTCGTGTCGCTCATCAGCATGGACGGGCCGAACGACCTGGTGAACCTCGGAACCACAACATCCAACCCCTTCTGCCGGATATAAGCCTGGCAGAGCGCCTCGCCCGCCCGCTTGCTCTCCGGATAGCCAGCACGCATCGTATTGCAGTCGATGTAGCCGCAGTACTTCTCGTCAAACAGTTCTACGTCGCCCCGGTTTTCCCCATAGATTTCATTGGAGGAGGCAAAAGCAAACCGCCTTGCTCCTGCCTTTGCCGCAAAATCCAGAAGATTGTTCAAGCCGATGATATTCGTCACGACCGTCCCGATCGGATCCGTCGCGTAGGCTACCGGGTGCGTATTCGAAGCCGCGTGAAAGATATAGTCCACATGACTCAGCCCCGCTGCGCAAAGCGAACCCTTCAGATTCTCCACGTCATCAATATCACACTGGATAAACGTAAACAGCGGATCGCCCCAGTACTCCTCGAATCTGGACTTTCCTTTTTGTACATTTCTCCCCAGAGCGAAGAGATGGCAGCCCAGGCCATCCTCCCGGTTCTTCTTCATCAGCACATGGATCAGCGTACTCCCGATCATCCCGGTTGCACCCGAGATCATGAAGGATGCGCCCCGGAGCTTCTCCCACGGGAGCGCCAGCGCCGCCACGCCGCTCAGATCCTGCTGAAACAGTTCACTCTCCAAAAGTCTCATCATCAAAATACCCTTACTTCAGCCAGTTGTCCTTGTCCATCTTCAGATACGCCTTGAACATCTCCAGATCGTCCTTCGTGGTCAGCTTGATATTCTTGTCGGAGCCCGCCGCAAAGTACAGCCGCTCCCCCAGCTCCACCATCATAGTGTTTGTGTATGAGGACCCTTTGATCCCGATCCCCTCCGCGAATGCCTTGTGATACGCCCAGTCCAGCTTCCCGAACTTGTACGCCTGCGGTGTCTGTACCCGTCTCAGCGTCTCACGCGGGATATACTTCACCGTTGAGATCTCGTCATCCTTGACAAAAATCTGCTCGTTGTAGGGCATGGAGGTAACGCCATTTCCGTACTTCCGGCACGTCTCAATCACATCCGAGAGCACGGAAGCATCCACCAGCGGACGGATGCCATCATGGATGATAACAATGTCATCCTCCGCACACTTGTCTTCCAGCCCGTAGACACCGTTCCGGATCGATTCCTGCCCGGAATTCCCGCCTGGCACAATCCACTTCAGCTTGTCGATACCGAACTGCTTTGCATACGCCCAGACCACATCGTGCCATCCGTCGATACAGACCAGCTCGATCGCATCAATCAGCGGATGCCGCTGGAATCCCTCCAGCGTATAGATCAGCACCGGCTTGTCATACACATTGATAAACTGCTTCGGGATATCCTGTCCCATACGATGGCCGGAGCCACCCGCGATAATCAGCGCAACGTTCATATATTTCCTCATTTCATGAAAAACCGACACACTATCCATCACGAAAGTGTATACCACAGATGTCCACCATACCACAAAGTGAAAAATCGGGCAATGTTACACATCTGTGGCTCCGGAAGTCCCTCCGTCTCCCCCGAAGCAGTGCGCCCTGATCTTCTCTGCAATACGTGCGGTCGCCTGTCCGTCGCAGGCAGACAGGTACCGCTTCAGGAATGCATCCCTTTTTTTTGCCTGGTGATCGATCCAGCCTGCTGTCTGTCCCCCGATACCTGATTCCAGTGCCCCGTCATCCACTTTGCTTTCGCCGGTGCACAATCCCGGACTGTCATCTCCTGCTGCCCGTCTGACTGCATCCGCCAGCCTGTCAGCGTCCTTCACAATCTCCCCCGGAATCTCATGGATATCCATGTAGGTCCCGCGCTGTACCATGTAGGTATCCAGATCCGGAGTATACAGCACCAGACCGCCATGCAGCCCCACACTGCCATGCACGCCCAGACTTCCATGCGGATCCTGCTGGTTTTGAATCTGCGCCGCCAGCAGATATTCATAGATCAGAGACGAGTAATCCGCGATCAGCACATCCACAACCGGATAAAGCTGCTCCGTCGGGATCGGGCAGTGATTCTTCACCGCCTTCCGCGCCTCCTTCATATGCGGATGCACCCGCGTCAGGACAAGATACTCCTTCCCGAGCTGCCTCTGAAGCTTCTCCGTGTCCAGATCCAGAAGCCCCGGCTGCCCCGCGTTCCCGCGAAATGTCGGCGCCCAGAGCACAACTTTCCGGCGTTTTCTCAGGCTGCCTGACCCCTTGGCACTTCCGGCGCCTGCCTGCCTGCCGTCTCCGGTGACCGCCTCACTGCCATCTCCGGCTCCTTCCTCTCTGCCGTCTCCGGCTCCTGTCTCCTCGTAGACATCCGGGTACAGTTCCCGGAACGCTTCCATACACCTGTATCTCCACTTCCTCGAAAAGTACAGATCCGTCCGGCTGACACCAAGCGCCTGCACCTCCCCATGTGTCCGGTGCATCGCAGACGAAAATGGCTCCACCGCCGCCTCCGCGCTGACGGTAACCAGGCTCAGGTTCCGGTATACATCTCCATGATACCCCTCCGGAATATCGTCCTTCGCGTCATACCCGAATTTCTTATAGCATCCGCAGGCATGCCACAGCTGAACAACCATCGTTTCCCGCTTCTTCCGGCAGGACGCGACCGGCAGGAAATTGTCGCAGACAACGACCACCGAAGCTCTGACGTACAGCTTCATGAACCGCGTCGAATATTCCATGACCTCCGCCTTCGATGCCCGGCCAAAATCCAGGTACATCTCTACGATATGATAAGCCGGCTGAACACGGCTCTGCTTCAGTCTCCGGTAAAGCAGCTCCATCGCCTCCGGCCTGCCGTCATGATGGGCATCCGCGAAAATAACCAGATTCTGCTCCACCCTGCAGCAGCGGTGAAGGTCATACACCGCCGGCAGGTATACATTCTGAGAAAACATCTTGGCCTGCTGCTTCAGTTGAAATTCCGCTCCCACTCGTGTCTCCCTCCAAGTACGTCACCGCAAGATCATGCCGCCTCATCCGCATCCTCATCCGCGGCAGGCTCCATCGCTGCGTTCTCGCTGACCTTACTGCCTTCTGATGCAGTCTGACCGGCTGCGCCGGTCTCATCCCCTGCGCCCGTCCTCTCATCCGTGCTCTTCCTCAAAACGGGAACTGCATTTTGATTCATCTGCTTCACCAGATCAAGGCCAGTCGCCGTCCCGTTCTCATACCGGACTTTGTACAGTTGCCCGTCCGAAATCTGATCCGGTGTGACGTTCATAGCGAATACGGTCTCCAGATTCTCCGCCAGATATTCATCCGCCGCATACAGCCAGATGTACTGATAGTTGCCCTCCGCAAGAATCTGCGGCAGATTCTCCAGCTTCGGCGTATCATACTCCTGAATCCGGATCTCACAGCCACTCTCCGTGAACCGCCACGGATCACTGAGGTAATTGCTGGACTGTCTGCCAAGATGGTAGAACGCAATGTTCTGCGGATATTCATTATCGGTACGCTGATTCAGGAAATAAACCCGCTCGCCCTGCGCCGCCCTGCTGACTTTCCTGACCTCCGCATTGGCCTCCGTGATATCCTCGCTCCCGCTGATCTGATAATCGTTGAATGCCGTCGCAGACGACAGAAACTTGTCATTAAGTCCCCAGGAAAAGAACAGAAGAAGCCCAAGTGCGCCTGCCTGAACAACCCTGCGCCTCATCGTCAGTCTGGAAAGAAGAAGCGTCTCACTGCCCTCTCCTGTGGTACGTTCACCTGCGGAAAACCACAGCGTCAGTACAATCATCAGGTCATAGATTAAAAGAATGCTGAAATACCGCTTGATTCCCCTGACAATGACTGCCTCCTCATAATTAAACAGACAGATATAGGACGCTGCCAGGAACAAAAGAAACAGCACTGTATTCAGAATCAAATATGAAGTTCTTGCCATCGCGGCATGAATCTTCCCAGTCAGCCAGCCGTATATGACTATGATCACCATCAGTAAGAGGATGAAGACAAAGGGATATACATCAAGTCTTGTTGAAGCACCTGCCTTCTTCCCGAAGAAAGCATTTCCAAGTGCTCCCAATACCCTGACGGCCTTCTGTACAGACGGCTTACTGACTCCAATCAGATTTCTGACAGACGACGGGAGAAATCCCGGGATATGCCCCTTGCATAGAATAAGAATGAGTCCCCCTGCTCCTGTAAAGGCAAAAAGAAGGAGGACCACCTCTCCCAGATAGAACTGCACACGGCATCTTTTCGTTTCAAAATGATTGTGCCGGATCACGCTCTCCGAAATCAGGAAAAGTACAACAAGCAGAACCATCAGGATTCCTACATAAGATTTCAGGAATACAAGTGTCAGAAGCCCGGAGCCAAGCACCGCATATTCCTGCTTTCTTCGCTGATTTCTCTGGTTCATCCACCAGCCTGCCAGTCCGCCTGCCCAGGCTGCCGTCGGCAGATCTGTATAGAGAGACTTGTATGGATATAAGTAGAGTGAATAAAGTGACACAAACAGAATCAGGCTATAGAGAAAGACCGGCTTCCATTCTTTCCGGTCACTGAATGACCACGGCAATAGAAACCCGATCCAAACCATCAGGAACGAAGCAGCATACATCCCCTGCTCACTGTATCCTGTCAGTTTCTGGAAGAAAAGCTGAAAAAAAGAGGCAGCATAATATTGCCCGCCGATACCGACTGCTGTCCAGTCTACAAGACTGTTCTGCTTCTCCATATACCGGACAGCCAGACCCCACAAGTGAAACTCATCGATATGCTGAAGCGGCGCATGCCAGAACGCAACAATCCCATACAAAAGAACCAGCGTCAAAATCCAGAATACCGGAACGTTCCATGCATGCCCGATGCTTTGTCCCTTGATCTCAGCAACCAGGTTCCAGAGAAGGCCGGCAATTCCCAGCACCAGCAGAGCCGTCTGTCCATAAGCAAATGAACCTGCTTTCCCGCTTAAAAAGAGGAACAGGATGACCGTCGATACCGCTAGAAACGCGCCTTCCCCATACCGAACCCTGAACAAACGCCCCCAGAAAAGCGCAATCCCGCAAAGGATCAGGAAACCTGGAAACATCATCAGAATTTTCATAATATGGTTTGCCCTTTCTCACGCTACAATTTGATTTAGGACTGTTATAATAATCCCGATTTCAAAAATCCAATAGCACCCCAGGATCCTTCGGTTACTGACATTCGAATGAATATTCTTCGGCTCAATCGACAGCAAGAAGGGCACCATAAATGGGATAAAATACCTCCCTTGCACACCTTCAATAGTCTGATTCCCATACTGTGTCCAACCGATCATCATTCCCAGGAATACTCCTACCAGCTCCACAATAGATATAAAGAATAATATTCTTCTTTGATTTGAATGGAGGCTGATGTTGTTCTCTCCTGAACCCGCCAGCACTACTAAAACAAGCAGGATCAGCCCGATCACAATATATTTAGGGATAAACAAGTTCAATCCAGCCAAGCTGCTTCCAACAGACTGCTCAATCAATCCCCAGATTTGTGACTCCACTGAACTGACTATGATCTTCAATGATTCCAGTGGAATCGCCATCATAGAACCCAACGTATATCGTGAAACATTGTTTTCCAGCTGATTCCCTGAAATAATAGTTGTAATTGTCGGATATTCTGTGATGAAGATGATTCCCAAGGCAATGAAAACCGCCACAATGAATTTTATCAGCTTATCTTTTTTACTAATGAATCTGTTTACCGGAATAACCAGGAACGCCAGCATACTGACAAAATATATAAGCTTAATGGGAGAAAGCAATCCCCCCAGAATTCCTATAACAATGACATCATTCCATCGTACCAGGCTTCTTCCATCTGGAGCACTTCGTTCTGCCAACATTACGATGTACGCAAAGAAGATAAATGAAAGCCCATTAATCATCGTATCATATGAGTACGCTGTGGCTTGCTGAAGACATATCGGAAGGATGGAACACAGCAGGATCAGCATCTTCTTCTTTGGCATAAAATGAATCGCTGTACATACCATGGCACAATATGCCATCAAAGCAAAAAGTCGTCCCAGATAATAAGTATAAGAGAAATTTAAATGAAGTGACCTCCCAATAGCGAGGCCGACTGCCTGTGGAAAATACGCAAGCGGCATATATAAACTGTCTCGGACCTGATACTGATACGTTGGCTCGCGATTCACTCGAAATGGATGAACCGCATCTCTAAGAACTCTGACATAAGCACTATTGGGATTTGTATGAGATCTCAGGCCAGAATAGTCTATATACTCACTCTCAACGGTGCCAAGATCATTCTTCCCCATCAAAACATTCGAAACCATCAATGAAGATTCATAGTGATACTGGTCATCCGGAGACGAGAACGGAGCCATGATCAACATCATACAGATACCCGTACCCATTATGATCATCGGTGCAAGCTTTTCAACTGAATTGTTTTGATTCAGACACCAGATCATAATGACCACGCCGAGTATGATAAACACAGCAATGGCAAATACATTGGGATATACCCTGTCTACCCCGAAATATAATGTTCCCTCTCTTTTCGTGTCAGAAATAGACAACTGTCCTTTTTTATATAACGTTTCAGGAGATATTGTAGCAAGAATACAATCATCTTTGCTGAGATTTGGAGCGCTTATCTTTAGGGAATACTCTTTCCCAGCTTCTCCACTCATCCCATCAAGCTTAAAAGAAACCCAGTTCCCCTTTGCGTTAAGATTAAATTTCTGTTTTGTCCATTCTGCCAGAATAGTTCCCGAATTATCCTGTAACACAACATGATAATTCCCCTTATATGTCTCGCCATTATTGCAAAGAAAAACCTGAACTTCCATCCATTTTTTCTTTGCTGTAAAGGTCTGTGAAATTGTATTATTTCCATAGATCTCTATCGTTTCCTCCGTTATTCCTGGCGGTACTTTATTCTTGTTTATCACACTGCTGTGCAAAGCTTTCGGAGGTTTAATCCAGAAAAGGACCAGACTCCAAAAAATCAAAAAAAGAATATAACCGGTAATGTGGCGATACGAAGAATTATTTTTTTTCATAATTTTTCTTCCTGTTCGTGAACTGAAGTATCAGGATCAGAATACCGCTGAAAAGAATTCGAATCCATAGTTTGACATATTCAAAACTCCTCTTCTGATAACCCGTCACTGAAAAAACCAAATCAGTTCCTGTATCTTTTCCATCAATTTTCAATGCTCCATCCGGATATATATCTGAATCATACGCCTTCAACGTATAAGCACTTATTTGACCATCCTCTGGCTCTGTACACACAATCGCATACTCTTGATTCATCATATTCCAGCTGTCAGAATGGTCATTCTGTACCGGAAGATTCAACACGCCTGACTCATCTATACTCCCACTATCTACGCCCCATTCATTGATCACACTTCCATTATCCAGGTTCACCAGACTTATCTTCATGGCTTCAGCGCTTTTCTCAGAATGGTCTCCTAAGTTCACACTGATCTGGATAATCTGATTAAATGGGGATCGAAAACTTTGTTCTGCTTTCTTTACTCCTTGTAAATTGAATTCCCGGGTCGCATGGTCACCCGTCTCTGAATAATCCAGCAGCCCCTTCTCACGAGGAAAACCGGCACAGTATTTATAAGCAATATGGCCTGTCATCGAATCAACTGCTGTTCCAACAAATGGATATGCCAATAACAGAATGATGAATAAATGATATATATTCAAAATTCGCTTCCCTTTTCTTCCCATCATGACATTCCTCTTAAATTATAATGCAGCATACTTGCAACACTGTGGTTATGACTCATCCGAAAATCTTTTTTTCACACACACAAACAAGCCCGATGACAGAATAAAAATATTCACCAATGTCGCAATGATAATGGCATAGTTTGCCCCCTGCATATCAAACTTTTTCTCAAAAAGCAGGGAGAGCACAACAGAAAGAATCACTGCGATGATATTGCTAAACAGCACGGTTCGAAAGCTTCTGATGGCAGTATGAACAGAACAAAGCAGCGTGGCAAACGCGATCAGACAGGATGCAATGACAAGCGGTATAAGCAATTCTGAATGATCGGCAATTTCGCCTCCAAACAGAAGATTCAATGCCCACTTTCCGGCTACAGCGCATGCGGCAACCGCCAGTACTGAGATCAATAGAAGAATTCCTATGCACTTGAAGAATGATCGAATAAATCCCTTTTTGTCTTTATGATGATATTCCTCAGCGAAAAGCGTCACAAAGGGGTTGAACGCATACGTTGAAAGCATCTGTATCACAGCGGTAGGGGTTGCGATTGAGCCATATATACCGAGTTTATAGTTTCCCAGAATACTTTCCATGAAAAGTCTTGGCGCCATCGCGATAAAATTCGCCAGCAGCAGATAAATCGCCAGCGGGAGGCATTCTTTCAAGAGAGACAATACCTTTTCTCTGTCAAAGCTCATTCTGATGTCAAGCATCTTCACAGCCTGCCTGCGATCATAAAGCAGCACAACAATCATGCAGGCAGCTGCACATACACCGATGGTGAGCGCAAGACTTCTGCTTGATTGCAGCACCAGCACGAAAAGGATCAGTGAAAGCACACCTCTGATTGTCATGGACTTTCCGGCAATGTCTACACGCCAGACCTTCTGAAACGCTGCATAATAGACATCTTCGACAGCTTCTGAAAAGCGAAGCAGAAGGAACAGCACAATCGCCAGATCCTGCTTCCATGTATACGATAGAAGAATGATATATATCACACAGCCCACAAGCGCCGCCGCACAGGTCACAACCCGGCTGGCAAGGTACACACCGTTTGAATACCGGTCGTCCTCATCGGAAGCCTGGTAGTTATGCATGCCATAGAGTGCAACACTCTGCCATACATTGCACGCAGAAATCGCCAGTGCCAGAGTACCAGCGTCATCAATTCCAGATATCCGGACTACCAGAACGGTCATCAGCCACTGGCAAAAGTAATAGAAATAGCTCCCGAAAGAATTCCAGAGCACACTTTGCCGCATATTCAGCCTTTTTTCTGTCATGTTCAATCCTTGCTCTTTCTCTGCGCAGAAGCCAGGTCCTCCATATCTTTCCTGAGCAGCGCAATCTCCTGGCTCATCTTCCGTTCCTTGTTTGACATCCTGGACAGGTTGACCGTCAGATAGAAGATGATGACGACAGCAAACAGAAGTCCAAAGACCAGAAGCATATTCGACGGGAGATTAATGCCTGTTACCCTGCAGAGTACGCCGAGTAGCCCTGGGAAAAGATCAATAATTAATGTGATCACTCCGATAATCGTCCAGATCAGAGAATACCGGAGCTCAAGGGATCTCTTCCGAACCATGTGATTTATTCCCCAGAAGCCCAGGATAATAATCACTGCTGCTGTAATCTGTATCTTTGCACTCAACATTTATTCTTCCTTGACCTTTCAAAGAGAATCGCCAGAGAAACCTTGACCATATAGTAAACAGACTTTTTCAGATTAATCGACGACGTCCCGCCCTGCCTTTCTTTCATAATAACCGGGATCTCCTCAATCTTCAGATTCCGGTTAAGAAGTGTGACAATTGTTTCCGGCTCGGGATAGTCTCTCGGATAATCCTTGCTGAACAGCTCCATCCCCTTTCTTCCAACCATGCGCAGACCGGAGGTTGGGTCTGTAATCGTTGTCCCCGTCGTCACCCTGATCAACCAGCTGAACCATTGAATTCCCATTCTCCTGGCTCTCGATGACTGGAACCCCTCTTTTCTGATAAAACGGGAACCGATCACCATATCGCAGTGATGGTTTTCAAGATGATCCGCCATCGTCTTCAGGAAAGCCGGGTCGTGCTGGCCGTCCCCATCCACCTGTACTGCCATGTCATATCCGTGCCGGTACGCATACATATATCCAGTCTGCACTGCCCCGCCTATGCCCAGGTTGACCGGCAGATCCAGAAAGTTCAGATGATGCTCCTCCAGAATCTGCTTTGTCGAATCAGTAGAACAGTCGTTGACAACCAGATAATCAAAATCCGGGGCTTCCCTCCTGATTGTTTCAACAGTTGATAAAATAGCCTCACTCTCATTGTAAGCCGGTATGATGATCAGTTTTTTCATAACTCCCTCACCTTACAGTATTCCAAACAGAAACAGGATTCTCAGCAATATCTCATCAATCATATTCTGCCTGAATCTGACTGGGTAGAATGCCTTTCTGACAGAACGGATCAGTGAAGGCCGCCTTCCTGTCAGCAGATCAAGCAGCTGTCTATCCTCCGGTTTCAACTCCTCCCGGTAATAGTCTGAGAACTCCTGAAGCTGCCGCCTGACATTCCGGAAATATCCCTGAAGGAAAAACTTTCTGATCCTGTACCACTGGAACTTCCAGAATCCCCGTCCCGCCGGGCTGACCGAAGATTTCAGGCGCCTGTACTTCACAGACGAGTATCCCTTGTCATAGATCACCTTTCCCAGGCCGGCGCAGAGAAGATACACCCACCAATCCTGGCCGCAGCTGTATTTTGGCGTATGCTCCATCATCATCTCGTATGCCCTGCGGTTAAAAACACAGGTGATGCCAAGCGGGATACAATCCATCAGAGCATTGGCAAAAGACGGTCCCTTCTTGTAGTCAATCCCTCTCCCGATATAGGATAGTTTCTCGTCATAAAAATCATAGTCAGAGAAGTACAGAACCGGAAGACCCGGAGAATCCCGCTCTGCTTTTTGAATCTTTTCAATCGCCCTCTCCAGCTTCTCATTCCGCCACACGTCATCCTGATCACACCACGCATAGTACTCCGCCTCCGGAGCTTTCCGGAGAAGCAAAAAGAAACTTCGGGCAAAACCTTTATTTTGTCCCTTGAACAGATAAAGCTTTCCCTCGCTTTCATACTTTTCCAGAATTCGGCATGTCTGATCCGTTGAGCCATCATCTCTGACGTATAGTTCTACTTTCGGGTAAGTCTGGTTCAGCACACTGTCAAGCTGCTGGCTGATATACTTTTCTCCATTGTAGGCGGACATCAGAACCGCAATTTTATCTTTGCTATCCATACACAGATACTTTTCCTACGCTTTCGCAGACTTTTCGTTGGTAGAATACAGTCGGTCAATGAATCTGGCAACCGGTTTCGGCCAGAACTTCTCGAACATATAGAGGTCTTCTTTCCCCCTGGCATTGCTTTCCAGAATCTTGTTCGTCGTAGATCCACTGTGAACTCTATGTTCCATCAACGGCTCTTTGATGTAGACAAAAGCTCCCTCGAGCTTTGACAGGCTCTCCCACGCCTGCCAGTCAAGATTCGCCTTCAGATTCGACCGGAATGTTCCTGCAGGAAGTCGGTCTGATACATACGTCACAGAAGGGCAGCAGATCGGATCCCCGAATGACAGAACCCTTCTTCTCCACCACTTACTATTCCAGGCTCTCCTGGGCTCCAGCGGTTTGAGCATCAGTCTTTTTACATTCAGGAGCTTATCCTTTTTGACTACTTCATCATTGCGAAGTTCCCAGTAGTCTGTGAAAAAGATAATCGGTTTCTTTACCCTTCGATATTCCTCCAGAATTCTGGAAGAGTATTCAGGAAGATAGACATCATCCTGATGGGCAATCGTAAATAGGGGTGTATGAACTTGGCTGATTCCAAAGTTCCAGTCCCCTGATATCCCTGCTTCCCCTTCGTTTATATATAGGGCGATATGATATTTTTCAGCAATTTCTGATATATACGCATTTGGCGTAGATGTTACAAGAATCAGTCTGCTTACGAGTTTCTGACTCTGAAGAGAAGCGATACATGCTTCAAGATACGGGCTTTCTCCGAACGCCGGAACAACAAATGTATGAATCCTGGTTATATCTTTCATATTCATCTCCAACAGCGAATCCTATCCGTTGAATGTTTCCTGACTAATCCACGACTTCGTCACACCCTGTTTGCTTGCTGAACGCTTAAGAACTTCACACCCGGATTCATCACCACGTACCTGTCATCTTCCGAACGGAAGCTTTCCCTGGTTGTCATATAGCAGTAGTCGCTCACCGAGTCCACCCGCTGCCGGACAATTGCCCGTGCAAAGTATCCGGGGCTGTCCTGGTCGAGGCCTGCATTCATGGGCTTTAAAGACTTTAAACTGATCGTACAGCCTGCATCCTGCGAGGCTGGCATTCCCGGAAGCACATAGACCTTACCGCAGTCCAGAACGCGTCCCTCCGAATTGATTGTCTTCCCGCAAACCGCATCAACCTCTTCACGCTCGCAGTCCGCGAGCATCTGCTCCATCCAGTCCCCGCCCTGCGGAGTGATATGCGGATCCAGGATGATCAGATACTGCCCCCGGGCTTTCGCGACTGCCTCCCGGATTCTTTTTTCCCTTACACCCAAACTCCGCTCGAAATCCTGTCCGGCTGCTGCCTGCATGTCGTCTGTCCCGACATAATCTGTCCTTTCTGTATATACATGGACAGGTTTTATTCCCTTGTATCCATCAATCAGCTTTCTGTAACAGCCGAATGTTTTCTTCTTCTCCGAGCCGCAATCCACCACCAGGATCTCATAACGATCGTAGGTTGACTTCTCCACAATCGCATCCACGCACTTTTTCAGTACGTCAGCTTCATCCCTGCACGGAATCAGAATGGATATTCCTGCACGCCTCCTTAACGGATAGCTGACCTTGTAATACCCAAGATAATCGGTACGCTCAACTTTCACATCTTCCTGCTGTACCCGCTCAAAGTGAGCCTCCACCGCATGCTTTGCCGCATCATAGGCATACATCTTGCTCTCCTGGTTCGACGCTGTCGACTGCTGATGCATCCGCCAGTGGTAAAGCACCTTCGGGATATGGACAATCTGCTCCGGCTTCGTATGCTCCGTACATCTCAGGACAAAATCAAAATCCTGTGCGCCATTGTATGCTGTTCGCAGACCGCCGACCTTGTCGAGAAGAGTCTTTTTAACAATCAGGAAATGGCAGATATAATTATTCGTACAGATCATCTCCGGGTCAAAGTCCGGCTTGAAATGAGGATCGGAATACTTCTTTCCGGACTCGTCGACCTTATCTTCATCTGTGTAGATCAGTTCCGTCTCCGGCCTGTCCGCCACAGCGCGCATCGCCTCGTACAACGCATTCGGCGCCAGAAGGTCGTCGTGGTCAAAAAAGGCAACATAGTCCCCGGAGGCTGATTTCATACACTCGTTCGTGTTCTCTGAAATTCCTCCGTTGTGACGAAGCCGGTGATACACAATTCGAGAATCCACAGCCGCAAGCTTTTCGCAGTATGTGCCGACTTCCTGATGCTCCTCATCACTGCCATCCGCCAGACACAGCTGCCAGCCTCCGTATGTCTGACTCTGCACAGATGCAATCATCTCCTGAAGGAATCCGAGCGGTGTATTATACAGCGGAACCAGGATACTGAACACATGCCTCTCCCGGAACTGCTCCTGCCTCTCTCGCGCAAGCTCTTCTTCGGAGACCTCGTTCCAGAAAGCCTTTTCTCCTGCAAACTGCCTGCAGAGATAATCCCAGTTAATCGGATAGAACTTCCGTAGATCCTTCTCCCTGTCATCGTACAAAATCCCTCTGACTTCGCCCATCAGATGAATTTTGCCATAGAATCCCATCCGTTCCCCGAGGCCTTCTGCCTCCGATCCGGGAATCCGGTCACTTCCCTCATACAGCCGGTAATACCGGACTCCCGAAGGCTCTTCCACTGCAAGATATAGGGTTCTGAGATATGGATCGCCTTCTGCTTCATCGAAGCTGCCGCGGATATGCAGACATTCCCTGTCGACCCGAAACTCCGTCAGCACCATTCCCTGGGATCGCAGCTGCTGTTTTCCTTCCCGTACATCTGCACGAACGCAGAACGAATACTGCTTCTTCGGAATGACCGCAGCTGTCCCGATCTCACACTGAAAGGCTCCCTTGGCCGACTGAATCCGGATCGCAACACTGTAAGACGTCCGCTCCCGATGAAGAAGGTAATCCGGTATCCTCACAAAAAAACCAACCATCGGATCCTTGCTCTTGTTCTCGAAGCGCAGATCATCTCTCGTCACTCTGTTCAGCGGGACAAGAATCTTCTCTCCGGCCTCCCCCCTCAGGACAAGATCCCGCTCCAGATAGAACGGCATCCACTTATTCAGATAGGCATATCCGCGGAAAACAATATAACTCTCCCGGATATTCATCTCCTCAATCCGGCACACCGCCTCCTCTGCCCTGTGGGACGCTTTCAGTCCGGCGGGCTCCATGCGAACCTGGGAAATGAAGTTCTTCGTATGCATTGAAAAATCAATGCTGTCCTCGGCAAAGTGTCTGCTATAGTATGGATCCGATCCATTCGCAAGATCCGGGTGTTTCTTCCACATATACTCCCGCTCACGGATCAGCCGCGCCATCTTCTCGTCGGAGATCAGATCATAACCGCGGCTTGCGGACTCGTGGTGATACAGAATGACATCGTTTCTGATGACGTTGTAGTATCCTGCCTCAAGCAGATTGATGCACAGATCAACATCGTTATACGTAACCGACAGCTTCTCATCCATTTTACCGGCTTCAAGAAACTTCTCTCTCGACACCAGAAGGCAGGCTCCCGTCACGGCGAAGCAGTCAAAATCAAGCCGGTTTCTTCCATAATAGTAAGTCTGACTGTCAGAAAAACCCATCAGGATATGGGCGGGTCCTGAGACGCGGTTGATGACACCTGTATGCTGGATCTTGTCCGTTCCGGGATACAGAAGCTTTGCGCCGACCGCGCCGGTGTGCGCCTGCTCAGCCTGTCCCACCATCCGGTCCAGCCAGTCATCCTGGGTGATTTCGATATCATCATTCAGAAGAAGCACATATGCTCCCTTTGAGTGCTCAAATCCGATGTTGCACATGGCCGAGAAGTTGAAGTCCATCTTCTGGTAGATGTACTGGACATCATTGTCCTGAACCAGCTTCTCAATCTTCCTCCGGTTCTCATCACTGCTGCCATTATCGACCAGAATCACTTCGACGTTCGGATATGTGGTATGTGCTCTGAGGGATTCAATACACTGTGTCACACACTTCAGATTATCCTTTGAGGGGATGATGACGCTGACAAGCGGCTTATCCACAGAATCGTAGACCACCCTGTACTGATTCATGCAGGGCACAAACTCCGTATGGCCGCTGAGTCCGCGTCTTCTCAGCGCGTCCTCCTTCGCCCTCTGGTTTGCCTTCAGCGCATACGGCTTTGCTGCGGCCCCCGTTGCCGCAGATTCCCCCCGTTCTCTCCAGTAATAGAGAACCTTGTCCACATGCCCGACCTTCCGGTTTTCCGTATGCTCCAGAAAGCGCAGCGTGAAATCATAGTCCTGCGCTCCATCAAACTCCGGCCTCAGAAGCCCGGTTTCCCTGACAATACCCGCCCTGTATACAGCCAGATGGTTCGTATACATCATGGAGAAAAATGTGTCTGGAGACCAGTCCGGTTTAAAGAAAGGATCATGTCTCCTGGATCCATCCTCCGTCAGCTTGTCTTCATCACTGTATATAAAGTCCAGCTCCGGATTCTCATTCAGTTTTCTGGCCATCTCATACAGTGCATTCGGTGCCAGAACATCGTCACAGTCCAGGAAGGCGATAAAGTCACCCTTTGCCCTGGCAATACCATCGTTCGTTGCCCGAGCAATCCGGCCGTTTTCTTCCCGGTAGATAACGTCGATTCCCTCCCGCTCCTCGTAGTCTTTCAGGACTTCTCTCACGGAAGGCATACTCGAATGATCATCGACGAGAATCAACTGCCACTTTTCCCATGTCTGAGAGATGACGGACTGAATGCAGGCACGCAGCATCTGGCTTTCAACGTTGTACACCGGCACAATGACAGAGAACAAGGGCTGATAGGAAAGTCTCTCAACAGAATACGGGTCGGTCTCGTTCTCCATAATCCACTCATCATAAGCCGTCTGAGACGAAGAGGGTCTGGCAATCACCTCACCATTATCGTTCCCAAAGCTCTTCATCTCTGCCGCCGTGTAGACATCCCCGACATTCGTCCTGTATCCGCCGGTTCTCCAGAGATGAATCGCATACTTCAGACCAAACTGACTGGCACACTGGATGCCTCTGATCAGCAGACTCTGGTTCTGCCTGCCTTCTTTCTTCCCATTCCTGTCAGCTGCCATGGAATCCCTCCCTGAACACAACATGGCTCCTCAACAGCCTGCTGCATGCTTCTGCTCCGGCATCGGTTCCTACAGCACTCCGCTGCCACTTTGCAGTTCCTCTCCCTACAACTCTGCAGATGCCAGCCCTTATGCCTCGACATCCCACTCATGGTCGATGTAATATGTTCCTTCTGAAAAATACTTGTTGCTCACGACAAATGTCCGCGCGCTCATCCTGTAGTCCAGATTGACAAGGCCCTCGTTATTGAATATCCCCACATCCACCACATAAGTACCCTGAATCAGCGGAAGCTTTGGAACCTTATAGATCACCTTGTGAAGGCCCTGTGTTGACGGCACTTCCTTCTTCTCCAGATGTGTATTCGGCCCGAAGATATAGTCCAGGCGGTTTGCTGAATAGAAGGCTACGCCCAGGAAGAACCCATCAATCTTCTCCTCATAGATTCTGTATGTGACAGACACTTCCAGCTCATCAAATGTATGAAAACGGACCTTATTGATCTGGATATCCTCGATGGAAGCCAGCATGTCAGCCTTGGGCCTTCCGCCCTCTCCTGCATCCGGAAGCTTGGTGTTATGCTCATCCTGGAGATTCAGAAGCGCCTTCAGACTCAGACCGGTCTTCATATAACTTTCATACAGATCGACAACCTCGCTTGCCTCTCCATCCAGTTCAATATGCCCGTCCAGCATCCAGATCACTCTCGTGCAGAACTGCTTGATCTGCTCCGTCGCGTGTGACACAAACAGTATCGTGGTACCCTTCTCCTTCAGCTCCTTCATCTTCTGGATACACTTGATCTGAAAACGGGTATCACCGACCGACAGCACCTCATCCACAATCAGGATATCCGGCTCTACATTGATCGAAACTGCGAAGGCCAGCCTTGCAAACATTCCAGAGGAATATGTCTTCACCGGCTGATCGATGAAATCACCGATATCCGCAAATTCAATGATGGAATCGACCCGCTGTTTCATCTCCGCCCGGGTATACCCCATCATCCTTCCATTCAGAAAAATATTCTCTCTTCCAGTATACTCCATGTTGAAGCCCGCCCCGAGCTCCAGGAGCGCTGCAATCTTTCCCTTCGTCTCGACCGTTCCGGCTGTCGGTGTCACAACCCCTGTAATCATCTTCAGAAGAGTCGACTTCCCTGCTCCGTTCCTGCCGACAATGCCGACAGACTCCCCCCTTCGAATATCAAGGTTGAAATCATTCAGCACAATATGGTCTTTGTGAAAAGACTTCTTCCGGATGCTCAGTGCTTCCTTCATCCGATCCATCGGCCTGTCATAAAGCGCGTAGACCTTGGAGACATGTTCAACATGGATTATCGTATCGTCCAGCTTGTCCTCAGCCATACCATCCTCACAGCACATCCGCAAAATGCGGTTTCAGTTTTTTGAATATCCTTCTGCCGATCAACAGAAGCAAAAGCGTCACGCCCCAGAAATACAGGGTATAGCCCGGCTCTTCCCAAAAGAACTTCTTATAAAGCAGAGCTTCCCGATATCCCTGGACAACATAGTTCATCGGATTGATCTTAAAAATCAGCTGATACTTTTCCGGGAACCGGCTCAGATTCCACAAAATCGGCGTCACCCAGGTTCCGACCTGGAGTGCGATATTGATCATATGACCCAGGTCCCTGAAGAATACAATGATCGCCGCGTCCGCATAGGCAAACCCCACTGCCAGTACAAACGTACATGCAGAATAGTAAAGCACCTGCAGAATCTGAAGACCCGGGAAATATCCCATCGCGGTATACAGTACCAGCATAATTCCCAGCGTCATGAGATGAACAAACAGAGCAGATATCACCTTCATGACGGGAAGAATCGAGATGTCAAATGAAACCTTCTTGACCAGATAGCTGTATCCCAGCAGAGCTTCCCCGCCATACAGCATTGCTTCCTGAAAAAACATCCATGGAACCAGACCTGCCACAAGCCAAAGAACAAAAGGAAAGCCGTCCACCGGACCGCTCCCCAGCGCTACCTGGAAGACGAACCAGTACATCACAACGGTTACCAGCGGCTGAGCAAGCGCCCAGAAGACACCAAAAACAGACCCTGCATACTTCTTTCTGAAATCATTCCAGGCCAGATCCAGCATCAGCTGCATGTGATACACAAAAACCTGACGCTTTGATTTCGGCTTCTCTGGCGTTCCCGGCATAACTCCCCCTGATTGAATAAATCCATAATCTCCTGTATGATACAGATATTCCACGACATATCACGGCATATAGAATCGTTTCATTTTAACATCTGGACTACTTAAGTTCAATAGAGGGTAAATCGATGTCCGCTGTACGCACAAGCGACTATCTGAACAGAACGAACCTTTACCACATCACACATTTCATCCGCAGCTACGGTTTACGCAGCTCTGTACGCAAGGTCAAAGATTATCTGCTTCGAAACCGCCTCTACGCTGCCTGGCTTGCCTCCAACCGTATCACAGACGAGGAAGCACAGCAGCAGAGAACCGAGGAAAAGCAGTTTCCCCTGCGTCCGCTCATCAGTATTCTCGTCCCAACTTACCAGACTGCCCCGGAGTACCTCCGCCAGATGATCGAGTCTGTCATCGGCCAGACCTACACAAACTGGGAACTGTGTATTGCAGACGGAAGCCCGGACCATGATGAAATAAAAACCATAGCAGAAGGATACAGGCACCCGCAGATTCGTTATCAGGCGCTGGAAAAGAACCTCGGTATCTCGGGCAACACGAACGCTGCCCTTGAGATGGCTTGCGGCGCCTATGTCGCGCTTCTGGATCATGATGACTTTCTCGAGAAGAATGCTCTGTTCGAGCTCGTCCGCGCGATCAATCATGCCTCTGTCGAGCCAGACGCCCTGTATACGGATGAAGACATGTTTCGCAGCGGCGAGACGCTCTTTTTTCATAATCCAGCCTTCAAGCCAGACTTCAACGCTGACTATCTGAGAAGCTGCAACTACATCACCCACTTTTATGCCGTCAAACGAGAGCTTGCACTGAAGGTCGGCGGCTTCTCCTCCGACTGCGATGGCTCCCAGGACTATGATTTCATCCTGAAGACAACCGAGCAGGCCAGACAAGTTCTCCACATCCCGAAGGTTCTCTATCACTGGAGAGTCCATCAGAATTCTGTCGCCGGCAATCCCGAGGACAAGATGTATGCCTATGAGTCCGCTGTCAAGGCGCTGAACCGCCATTATGAACGGTCCGCCATTCCAGCTCATGCTGAAAAAGATACTCAGCTTGGCTTTTACCGTACCATATATGACGTTCAGGGTGAACCAACCGTATCCATCATCCTGCGAAACTGTGCCCCAGAGCTGAGACAAATTCTGCAGAAACAGGTCTCTTATCCAAACTACGAGATCATTGATCATGCCTCGGAGGCGAAGGGATCCTATCTGCTGTTTCTGAACGGGATCGGCAGCATCAGCCTTTCTTCCGCCAGAACCTCTCTCGTCGGCGGCGATTCTGGCAAAGATTTCATCTCCCTGATGCTTGGCAACTGCCAGCGCACGGGTGTTGGAGCTGTCGGCGTCAAGATCATTGGCAGGAACAGCCACGTGTCAGAGTGCGGCCTGTATTACACCAAAGAAGGAACCGTCTATTCTCCGTTCAGAGGTCTGCTTTCCAATGAACCCGGATACTACGGCCTTGCTGAAGTTCAGCACTTCATCAGTCTGACCGGCCCAGCCTGCATCATGGTTCCAAGAGAGGAACTTGCCGCCTTCCGAAAGAACCTGGCCAAGCCTCACGATGTGTACAACCTGTGCCTTGAACTGCTTGAGAAGGGGCTTCACATCTCTGTGCTTCCATATATACATGCCAGCCTGAAAACAACTAAAAAAAGACAGGAACGCAAAAACAGCATTCCCGTCTTTCACTTTAAAGAGCGCCCGGAATATATCAAAAAGCATCCATGCGACCCATATTATACGCCGAACTTCTCACAGAAGACGCCGTATGAGCTACAGTGATTAGCCCCATAATTGAGCAGACAGCCTTCCTTGCAGGAATCAGGTATCTGTTCTCATCAAAACTCCCTCTTTGCACCCTTGGAGAATCGCTTTTGCGCACGCAACACGGTTATTTTCGAAAACCAGATGCTTCCCGATATATCCGAATAAGAACAACAGCCTGGCCGAAATACGAATGCTATGCCTGCCTCGATGCTTCCGGATAAAGTAGATCTGATTCCTCACGGAGTAATAGATCCGGGCAGGCGGATAATTAAACAGATAAAATTCCTTTCCAAATATCCGGAAGGACTTCGATACATTCCCATATCTCTGGTGGACTGCGATATTGCTCACATGATAAATCCGGTACCCATGTTCCCTCAGAGTTGCGCAGAAGTCCATATCCACAAAGTCGATGAACATCTTCTCATCAAAGCCACCAGACTCCCGCCATGCTGCAACGCTTACAAGACTGCCGGCTGTGATGCAATCCTCCGCCAGCGACACATGATGACTCACATCATTCATATGACTTATCTTACAGCAGGTATCGGGTCCAGTGGCATTATCATCCGCATTGGCTTGTTTCTCCTGATCATACGGTTTATCATCCTGAACCGCATCCGGGCATATCATTCCAGCCTTTGGATACCTTAAACAATGCTTGAGGACTCGAACAAGCCCCGCATCACATCTGGAATCATCATCCAGTGTCAGCACATGAGAATACCCCATCCGCTCCGCCTGTGCCATAATCTGATTCAATGCTGCCGCAATTCCTCTGTTTTCATGATTCTCTATGCGGATAGTGTCTGTATTCTTCCCACAGCTCTCTGATAGCAGCTCGCGAATCCGACAAGCACAGTCCTGACCCGATCCGTTATCTACAAAAATCAGTCCAGATACCTGATCACAGACAGAGGCAATTGTCAGCTTCAGCCGTCTAAAATCTGGATTATAGAGTACAATCCCACAGGCTATTTTCTGATCAGCCATACCTGTACCTTTCGATCAACCCGTCATTCATCCGTTCAAATATACGTTTTCTATCTCTGGCGATTTAGTTCTGTTTCTGTTCCGCAAACAGCATCGCCGCCAGCACGGCCATCAAAAAGCCCACATGTGCCCAGAAATGAATCTCATAGAAGACTGCTGACACAGAAGCAGCCAGGAAGGCAGCCGCATAGTAGGCCCGCTCATCTCTCCTCCAGACTGATTTCGCAGCCCTTACAAGAAACGCACCAACTGCAATCAATCCTACCAGCCCCTGCTCATACAGAATGGTCAGGTACGCATTATCCACCGCAGGAAAAGTCGGCATCGCAACCGGAGTCTGATCCATCACAGTTG
>Ga0256406_1002824_pt1 | contig 23307 bp, 11 predicted proteins | sample RumenRJG_03DNA_FD_185986 | JGI IMG/M metagenome (GOLD analysis project Ga0256406, IMG submission 185986) | Bovine rumen microbial communities from Lethbridge, Alberta, Canada - RJG_03 | ecosystem: Host-associated > Mammals > Digestive system > Stomach > Rumen | place: Canada: Alberta | collected... | reverse complement strand
AAACAGCACCGGATATTAGAGTTTTTTATAGTTTTGAGGGCATTTGTGAGATCAAAACACCCTTTTTAACGAGATAGATAACCATTTTTAACTAATCAATGCCATCATCCGCTGCAATGTGGGTTAAAAGAGTAAGCTTTGAAGGTACTGGGCTTAAACCCAATGAATACTAAAGGCAGCAGGTAACGAATCACATCGTCAAGATAAATAATGTCCTGGTAGCCGTTGCTCGATGGCAGTTGGACAAAACGACCGTAAACCCTGTCTGGTACCTTTACGATAGCGTATTTTACCTTGCCGCTCTCTACTTCAGTCTTCTCTACAGCGAGGTAGATGCGGTTGTCCTCAAGCGATGAGAGGTTGTCGATTCTTGAGAGCCAGATAGGGTTGATACTTCCGTTGAGCTTATCGTAGAACAGCTCGCGCAGGAATTTTTTCTGCTCGTCGTTAATCTGTGTGTCGTTAACCAGACGAATTTTGTGCTCTTCAAGCAAATCGAACACGTGGTTCACGGCTTTGGTGTATTCACGTGAATATACCTCATTGAGGCTGTTGATGGTTTTCAGACTCTTCTTAATCTTGTTATGGTCTGATTTGGAGAATTCCTTGTTGTCAAGGAATCGTGTAAGCGAAGCTACTCTGACGCGAAAGAACTCATCCAGGTTGTTAGAATAGATGCCTAAGAACGACAATCGTTCCAACAATGGCACAGTTTCCTTTTCGGCCTCAGTAAGAATGCGATGGTTAAAATACATCCAGCTTACATCGCGCTCAACATATGTATCTTTGTTTAACTTGAAGTTGCTCATCAGGTAAAATCTGGTTTTAGTGATTATTATGATAGAAGAGGTGGCAGTAGTGTTATTCAGCACTATTGTCTTTCTTGTTTTTATCTTTTGCCTTATTGGCTTTAGAATCTTTCTTGTTTTTGCCTTTCTTGTCCTTTTTGTCCTTTTCCTCTTTGTTATCTTTCTTGTCAGTCTTTTGTTCCTTATCTGCAGTCTTGCCTTTTACAGCCTTGTCAGTTTTCTCTTTCTCTTTAGCTTCCTTCGGCTGCTCCGGCTCCACTGCCTTTGTTGCAATATCGGCCAATGGTTCATCTATCAGTATGTCGGCGTCATCGCTGATATGCAATTCCTTGATAAGTTTTTTGGCTCCACCGGCGGGAACTTTAAAGTAGCTCAGTGCCAGCGAGTCGTCAAAGGCGTGTTTGCTGAGATGCTCGGGTATGCGGTTGAATACCACGCGACGCAGTTTGTCACAATCGGCAAAAGCATAGGCTGCTATGTGATTTACGCTTTCAGGAATTGTTACATCTGTAAGAGCGTCGCAATCAAAGAAAGCATTCTTGTCAATGGTTTCCAAACCATTGTTGAATGTAATTTTCTCAAGCTTCTTTTTGCCATAAAAAGCCATTTCGCCCACCTTTTTCACATCAGCTGGCAAAGTGTATTCGGCGTTGTCGCCAAGGAAATAAATAAGTAATTGCTTGTCGGCAGTGTAAAATGCCTTACCGTCAAAGTAATAGTCATCGCTGTCGACACGTTGTAATGCCAGGTTGAGAATCTTGTTAAGATTCTTACTGGTAACTTTTAATTTTTTGCCTTTCAACAAATCTTCCACAGTTTTGTGATTGTCTTTCATATACCTTCTTCCGATTGATATTTGTGCAAAGGTAGTAGAAAAGCTTGTAGTATGGGCCTTATCACGTATTACAATTATACTACAATGTTGTAACAAACGCATAAAATCTCATTTTCAGACGTGGTTTGGCTCAGTTGCGTCAGTGGATATTTTCAAAAACAACCGTGAAAACCCTCTTTGATGATGCTGACCGGGCGATAGCCAGACCAGCATCATCAAAAAGAAAATATCCACGGATTATTGGAACTGGTCCTGTGTTTTCGATCGGTTGTGCCCGCTACCGACTATCGTGTAAGACTGAACTTAAGGCTCAGGCCAAAGTCCTGCGTTGTGGTGGGGTAGGAGCTTGAAGTGAGCAACGGCGTGTTCTGCTGACGGTCGTAATAGAAGCTCATGCTCAGCAACCTGCTCAGTGTATAGCTGGCAGTAAAGCTCAGTTTGAATGCTTTGTTACCGCTGCTTGCACTGCTGGTTTGTGTAGCGATGTCGCGGCTGATGTTGGCCTGGTTGCGTATGCTCAGGTCGAGCGTCATATTAAGGTCGTTGTTGAAGCCGCTCTTGTTGTTTGTCTTGTTGCTGGTCTTGGTAGCATTTCTATTGGTAGTCTTGCCAGTCGACTTAATTTTGCGGGTATGCGGACCGAACAGGTTGAAATTGTTAATCTTATAGCCCATGCCCAGTGTCCAGTCGTGACTCGTGGCCTCGTTAATCTGCACGCTCGTCATGCTCAGGCTGAGCACACGGGTTGAGCTGTACTCGAACTTGGCGGTGAGGTTGTTGTTGAACGTGAGGTCAAGGCCGAGCAATGGCGAGAATGCCTCGTTGAGGCTCACCGTAGAAACATTGTACATGCTGCTTGGAATGGGGTTGCCACTGGTGGCATCGGTCACGAAGCCAAGACCATTCATGTACTCCATGTAAGTGCTGTAGCTGCTGTATGAGCCTATGGCAAATATGCTGCGGTAGGCATGGGTGATGTTTACACTCTTGAAATACTGGCTGAAGAAAGGCAGTTTGCCCAATCCGCTGTAGCTGATGCTCCAGTTGGGCAGCAACTGTGCCAGCGACGGGAAGATAGACAGCTTATTGCGGCCCGAACTGGTATAAGTAGAAAGGAATGCCGGTACCATTACATCGGTGCTGTAAAGGTTCACTCCGCCGTTGTTGGCATCAAACGTCTTGCCTGCAAAGGCAGTGCCTTGCGGATAAACAGCGCCAGCATAGCGTGCCTCTACACGCTGACGGAACGACTCCAAACTGTTGCAGAACTTATTGAATGTTGAACTGTGATAGCCATTCTTGGCATTGCCCAGCCCCTCGAAAGCACTCTTCAGCGAGATAGTAGTCATGGTGAATGTGCCACTTTCAGTTGTCGGATTGCCCTGATACATGTATTGTATGCTGCGCGCCTTGGTCTGGGTACGTGTGGCAGTAAGGTCAATCTTGAAGTTCTTTACGGGCTCCAGCGTCATGCGCAGTTGCAAGTCTTCGGTCTGGTTAGTTACTGCAGGTGTGGCTACCGAGTCGCTGTTGAGCAGCCAACCATTGCGCTGTGCCTTGTCGATATAGCCGTCGCCTGTCAAACCGAAGGCGAAGTCAAGACCTGGTGACAGTGGCCCGGCTTTCGATGTCTGACCAAAGGCATCGCCGATGTTAGGCATGAATCCGGGCAGAACGGTGGAGTACTGGTTGCGGTAGCTGATGCTTACATTGCGCACCATCATCATTACACGGGTTACTGCCTGCAGCGTGCGGTACCAGTGCTTGTCTTCCAGACTCGGTTTGGGCGTGATGCTCACCTTGAGCTTAACGGTAGAGTCGGCAGGGCTCTTTATCTTAATCTTGTTGGCGTCTACCTTTTTATATTTAATCTTATATTGCTTGCCATTCTCGGTGCGTGCCGTAACAACCAGTCGTTTGGTGTTCTTGCCGTGCTGAATCTCTATGGCAGTGTCGGGTGGCAGTGTTATTTCCTTAATAAAGCTCTTCTTGTTCAGCGGCAGGCTCTTCATGCCGGCCTCGGCTTTGCCTTTATTTTTGTTCTTGTCCTGGTTGTTGCCAGCGTTCTTCCCATTTACACTATTTGCGTTGTTGGCCATTTCGGCCTCTTTTGCCTTCTTGGCTTCCTCGGCTTTCTGTTTAGCCTTTTGCTGTTTGCGCTGGTTTTGTTTGTTCAGCAGCTCAGCACGCGAGGGTTCACGGTCGAACTTCTCGTTAACCGCTTTGAGGAAAGGTATGTGGTTGTACAATTTGGTCATCGACAGCGTGGTGTTGATGTTCAGGTTTCGGTTGTTGTTGATGGTGTTGCCCAGCGATGTGCCATCTTCCAGTTCAGTGCCGCGAGCCCAACTGTAAGTGGCCTGATAGGTGGCGTCGGCATTCACCCAGTCGAATATGGGTATAAGTGCCAATGGCAACTGATAAGAAGCCTGGAAACTCTGGTTATAGTTCAACGGCGTACCGAAGTGCTTGATGCTCTGCCACACTGAATCCTTCCAGGCCGAGTAATGGTCGGGATATAAATCTTTGTTCACCGGCGTGTAAGGCTCCTCTATCTCGGCGTTGGTGGCACTTTGGAAATTCATGTGCAGATTCTTGGTGAGGTCCCATCGCATGTTCAGCTCACGGTTCCACAAGAACTGTTCGCTGAAGGTAAGCGGCAGCTGGTTGTTTTCGGTGGCCTCCATATCGCGCTCCTGCAACTCATAGTAGTTTCTTGTAATCTCCGAGTTGAAGGCAACCGACTGTGGCAGCCAGTTCAAGCCGAACCGGCGGGGCAAATCAAGCCACTTTGACTTGCTCTTGAGCTTCTTGAAGGGCTCCCATGCTTTGTAAACCGGTGTCCAGCTGTAATCCATGGCGCCACGCCAGGTGTCCTCGTTCTCGTATACGGTAGTTTCGCCACTGGTGTGCTTGTGGCTGTGACTGTAGGAGAACGAGAAGTTGGCGGGATCCACGGGGGTGGGGTGGCGCTTGTTCTGAATGCCCACCTTCATATTGGAGATTGAGAAGTTGGTGTTTACCGTTTTGGTTACGGCAATGTTCTCAATGGAGTCACGCTCTTCTTTGTTGGCTGCGCCATCAAGGGCGTCAGAGAGTTTCATATCGGTATCCATTGGGTTGTACTTAGGCCGGCTCTCTTCTTTGGTAACACTATAGTAGAGTGGAATGCTCACCTTTGCCTTGTCGGGGAAGAACTTGCCCAGCTCCAGACTCGTAGTTAGTCCGTAGGTCTTGTAGTCATCGGTGCTGCGCTGTGATATGCTCTGTTCCAGCGAACCATAGCCCTCGCTGATATATTTGCCCTGCATGTTGAGCGAACCCATATCGGAAAGCTGAATATTCAAATTGCCCTGAGCAGCCCAGCCGCCATTGTCGTTGTACTCCTTCAATCGCAGCTCGTTTATCCACACTTCACCACTCTTCTGGTCGGAAGCCAGGTTGCGCACACCTATAATCATGGTGCGTACCTCGCCCAACGTAGGATTACCCATCACGGTTATCTTGTTGGCCGGGTTAGAACTGTCGTAGGCTGTGAAGGGCGTAACATACGATGCCGTACCGGTGGCACGTGCCTTGTTGCGGGCCTTTTTGGCATCGGTAAATACGGTGAGCGGTATGTTAAGCATATTATCCTCGGGCCATACCTGCTCGCGGTCGGAGGTGGAATACTTGTCGTACTGCTTGGCGGGTGTGAGTTTCAAGGGTATTTCGTACTCGTAGTAGTTGTTCTTGTAGTCGCTACCCAGGCGGACGAATACGGCCAGCTGGTTGTCGGCAAGGTTGGTTACGTCGTTCTCAAGTGCGTTGGCGTGAACGAACATCTGCAGCCGTTTGTACTGTCGCAGGTCGAGCGAAGTGTTCTTGTACACAGCCTTCGACTCGCCCGTGCTCAGGTTGTTAACCACTAAGCTCATGGCCTGCTCGTTACTTTCAACCAGCTGTGGCTGGGTGGGGTCTTGTGCACGCGAGATGCCCGGGGGCAGAACATAGTTAACAGGCTTCTTGTCGTTGTTCTCCTCGATGTTTACCGAACTGGCGCTGAGTGTACCCGTTTGAGCTCCGGTGTTCTCCAGATTCTGATCGTAAACACGCCACTCACCCTTTACCAGGTCGAGTGAGCCAAAGCGGAGCACCACTGAATGCTTGAAGCCTGTGAGGAACATGCGCATGAAGCGAATACTGCTGAAGTCGGAGATGGAACCTACCTTCTTCTCGTATTCAGTAAGCGGGATGCGATAGAGGTACCAGTGTACGGTTTCCTTGTTCTTGTTACGAAGGGTGCGTGTGGCGGTGCGCTCATCAACGATGAAGCCTTTGCCTACTTGCATGTCCTCCGGGCGGATGGAAACGTGATACTGATAGTATTTTTCGTATTCATTCAGGGTATAGTCCTGGTTTATGTCTTCTACATCAGGTGTGGTCTTGTACGATGTGTCGTAGCTCTCGGTGCGCATGCTGGCATCGGGAGAGTTGCCCTGGGGATTGTTAATATATTTGTAGCGGCGCAGAATAGAAGCCTCCATGTTATCGTAATCGGTGCCGCGATAATAGTGATAGTCGTCGTTGGCAGGGTCGTTGTATATGCTGTCGAATACGGCTTGTGACACTTTGCCCTGAATATTCTTCAGGAAGTCCTGGTAAGTGCTGAACGAGCGCTCTTCTTCATCGGTCAAACCGTTGAAGCCCACATCCTGCAAAGCCCTGCTGCCGCTTGTAGTGGCGAAGGCATAGGTAACGTTGGTGGTGGTGGGCACCTTTCCCCATTGGGTGGTAATATAGCTGCTGCTTCCATCGACGGGCATGCCACTTTCGTAGAACTTTTTGCCGTCACGCAGCACATCCTCGCTCACTTCGCCCAGGTTGATGTAGAAGTCACCGCCATACTCACTGGCGTTGGCCAGCTTGTTGGAATAGATAAACGGGTCGAGCATCCAGAACTCGATGTACTCGATGTTCGACGATTCGAAATCGGTTACGTCGAGCTTGCGCATCATGCCGCCCCAGTGCTGCTCAGGATGGTCAAGCTGTCCGTTGGCAAGCATGTCGGCATAGTTGAAGTTGTATGGGCCGCGCTCGTTGGGGTAGTAGGCCAGGTTAAGAATCGAGAGGGTAGAAGTTACGCCGTTGTAGCTGCTCTGGTCGCGGTTGGGGTAAAGCTCGTTCACATAAATCTCACGCACGTACTGGTCGCTCAGCTGGTTCAGGTCGTTCTTGATGTGCGCCGGTGTGAGCGAACTGCTACGACGCGTAAAGATAGGGTCTATGTTGTACCATGCCAGCAAACTGCGGTTATAGCCGCTGGTGAGCCCGGTCTTGTCATTGTACTCCTTAAAGGTGGAGGGAACACTGGAGATAATCCATGAAGTAGGGGTAGACACGTCGAGCTTGGTGGTGGTATTCTCGAAGTCGTCGATATAAGAGGCATTGTCCTGAGTGCCCTTGCTCTTACCCACCAGCAATTGTGCGAACTCACCCGTGAACGAGATGTTCGAGGGCTGGGTGAGATGCAGAAACGGCAGTTTGTCGAGCATGTTGGTGAGCCACTGGCTTTGCTTCTTCCAGTTTACGTTAAATCCCCATATGGTGTTGTTCAATGGTTCCTCGCCCATGTTTACTTTTGTAGTGAGTGCCTGTTCCGACAAATGCTGCAACGTACCGCTAATCTGGAAGTTCTTCGAGAAATCATACTCCCAGTTCATGCCAAACATGGTCTTACGCATTTGTCCGTAGTCGGTGTTGCTTTCCAACGACACGTTGACGGCTGTACCGGCATCTATAATGCTCTGGTTAAGGATGGTAACCTCACCGGCATTGTAATCCACGCTGTAGTCGACGCCTTCGGTAAGCGTAACGCCGCCTGCCGTAACCACAACCGCCCCTTGCGGCACATTCATGGCACCCAGTGAAATTACGTTGGCCTGCGAACCCTTGAACTGGCCCACCAGTTCGAACTTGTCTTTCTCGGCGTTCTGTTTGGCCACGGTCTTGGTGGAGTCGTACAGTTCGCTGTACACGTACTTCTGGGCCACATTGGCAGCCACACCATTGTTAATCAACGCCTGGTACAGAGCCGAACCAAAAGGCTCAGCTGTTGGCAGGAACACACGACCGTTGCTCACGGTGTAGCCTTCCACGTAGTCGAAGTAACCGTTGGAATGTGCCTTGTTGTTGTTGTCAAGACGGTCGGCACCCAACAGCTTGATGAGCGGCTGACTCTTTACCTGACTCTCTGGAATATAAGTGAGGTACACACCCGTGGTATCACTCTTGTACTTTATGTCGAGGCGAAACTTTTCTTTTTCAATATTGTCGGCAAGTTTGTAAACGTTCTTCATCATCAGCCGCCAGTTGCCTTGCGAGGGATTGTTACCCGTGTTCTTCAGCGATTTTACAAACAATGCCTGGTTTACGTTGGTAAGGTCGCTGGCAAACTCGCCCACCTGATAGGTAACACCGCCATAGGTGTACTCGTAGGCCACGGCCAGTACCTGGTCGGTTTGTAGTTTTGAGTTCAGTGAAATATAACCTAACTGCTTATTCACCGTGTACTCTGAAGAAGACAGCAAGCGTGCGCTCTCCAGCTTTTCGTAATCGCTGCCGCCCACCAGTCCGGCTCCGTCGAGCTCTGTGGCCGTCTGGTCTATATCGCGGGCAGAGGCATGCTGGTTAACCAGGGTGGAATACTCGGTGTTGGCAGCGTTGCAAGGCACCGGCTGCCCGCCCAGGCTCCACATCTTGTTACTCACGCTGCTGTTTTCACCTAAGTCGGTAAGGGCCACAATGTTACGAGTGTTGGTGGTGGTACCTGTTTTGTTGGTTACCCATACTTCAACACGGTTAATGGTAATGCCCGTGGTGATGTTGGGCAACGTCTTCATGGCGGCGTCGTACTTTTGGCGGAAGTAGTCGGAAAGGAAGAAGTGGGTGTTTTCCTCATAGTCGGCTGCATCCATTTCGAAGGGGGTGAGCTGCACGCCGCCCTGAGAGCTCACGCTCGAAGTGTTCGACTTCTTTTGTGAAGCCACCAGTTGCAGCTTCAGTTTGCCGAACTGCAAATCGGTGCGTAAACCAAACAAACTGCTGGAACCCGTGATAAGCGAGGAGTTACTTGGAAAGCTGATGTTGCCGGCCTCAACCAGTTTGATAATCTCATCCTCTTTGCCATCGTATTTCAGTTTAAGGTTCTGCTGGTCAAAGTCGAATGTAGCATCGGTGTTGTAACCCAGGTTCATGTTAACCTTGTCGCCCACCTTACCGTTCACGTTGAGGTTGATTTTCTCGTCGAAGTTAATGGCAGTGGTTTTGCGGTTACGCTCGGGCAGGGCGGGGTTATCAATATTCTTCAGCGTGGCACCCAACTTCAGCTCGGCTGTACCTTGCGTCTTGATGCGCACTCCACCCGGACCGAAGATCTTCTCGGCCGGACCCAGGTCGAAGTGCATATCAGAGAAGTTAAACTTCTCTTTCTCCTTGGTTTTGGCAATGGTGTTGTTCTGCTCGCGGAAGTATTTCTTAAGTTCCTGCTCATTGGTCCACTTGATGAATTCCTGCTGGTTCATCATGATAGGTGTGGTAATCCATGTGTTGCCAATCTTGTTGCCAAAGATGTACTGGTTGGTGGTGTCGTTGTATTCCACCTGTTGTTGTAGGTTGTCGGGGCGTTTCAAGTCGGCCGCGTTCTGCTCAAGGTCGCCGTAAGTAATGGGCTCAGTGCGCTGAATCTTCCATTTGGGGTGCAACAGCGAATCTGGTATGGAGTCGTCGGGTATAAGCAATTCAGGCTGGGCAGGTGTGCTTTTGCCCTTTTGCTGCTTGTTGTTCTGCTGCTGCGTAGCAGTTCGTTGCCGGGTGTTGTTGTTTTGCGGCCGGCCAATTTGCAGCACAGGCATGGCAAGGGCTGTAGCGCCGGTCACAGCCATCGTTACAATCAACAAACGTATCAGTTTATTTAAGCCCAAGCCCTTAAAACCCATGCGCTGATTTTTATTTAATATGTTTCAGAGATTCTTTAACCACCTGCTCTACAGGCATTTGCGGGTTGTCGGCAAGCAGCGCGTCAACCACCTTGGCACTTGGTGCGGGTGCGAAGCCAAGCATGGTGAGAGCCTGCACAGCTTCGTTGCGTACGGTAGAGTTAACGGCAGCGGCGGGTGCATTGCCGGCCACTGAGTGCACTTCGGTAGCCAGTCCGGCAGCCACGATTTTATCTTTCAGATCTACAATAATGCGTTGAGCTGTTTTCAAACCAATGCCTTTGATACCTTTGAGCAGCTTTTCGTTGCCTTCGGCAATAGCCGAACATACCTCGGCAGTGCTGAGCGACGAGAGCATCATGCGGGCAGTAGAGGCACCTACACCCGAAACGCTGATTAATAAGCGGTAAAGCTCGCGCTCACGCAAAGTGGCAAATCCGTAAAGCGTGATGCTGTCGTCGCGACCTCCGGTAGAGAGAATTTCGTGAACGAAAAGCTTTACATCTTTTTTGCCCTGAATGGCAGTGTAAGTGTTAAGTGATATATTCAGCTCGTAACCTATGCCGGCTGCTTCGATAACGGCAATGGCCGGAGTGAGCTCGGCCAAGGCTCCCTTAATGTATTCTATCATAACTAAAATAGTTGAACGGGTGCTTAAATTTGCTTAAGATGCTAAATCCCGTTAATCTATTAACGCATTAAGGGGTGTTATTATTGTGCTCGGGCTGTATTTTCTTTATCAGATGGCATGATATGCTCTACATCGGCCAGTAACCGACGATAGGGCTCACTGTCGAAGAAACCGGAATTCTTCTTCAGCATGCCGGTAATATCCTCCAGACTGCCCCGGTAACAGGCCAGCTCGTTATTGCGCTGAGTGGAATGCATGCTCTGGCGCGAAATTTCAACCTCACGCTCACGTACCAGTTTGTCGCACACACGCTGCATGATGGGCAGCACTATCTTATCGAAAAGATGGTGGCCCTGAATGTACAGATAGGTGTTGTCGGGTGTAACACCCAGTTGCGCAAGCTCTTTCTTCAGTTGTTCGTAACTGTTGCGGGCGTTCCGGTTAGTGCGCCACAGCTGTTCTACCTTACGCTGCACCTTGTGCTCGAGTGCCGATAGGGCAGGTGCGGGGTTAAAGGGGTTGATGTGCCCCATTTCGATTACGTGCAGGAACTGTGTGATGGTAAAGTCGCCATAGTGCGGAGTGCGATAGTACCAGATGTTCCACACGAACAATGGATATACAATGCGTGAAAACGAGGTGAGGAACCGCTGGAAGTCAAACACAGTGTGGTCGTTCAGCGTAACGGCCACACACACGTCGTGTAGTGAAGGGGCATAACACTGATAGTTCTCAATGGCGTACACATAGGTGTGCAGCACCCACGGATTCTCAACTATCTGCTTCGAAGTGGGTGTGGCACCCTGTATAAGGTAATCGTAGTCGGCATCAACGCAAGCTATCATGTCAGAACCAGCCCGGTTCATCAAGCTGGCCAGTACCGCTTTTTTGCCACGTTCCAGGTGCTCCACCCTTACGGGCAGCATCACCTCGAAGTAGCGTTGGGGCGTTTCAAAGCGGCTCAGCACAGTGCGCCAGAAGTAAATGTCGTCGTAGCTTTCCACGTAGGCCACAATGCGGCGGCGCTGCTTGCGCGACGTAAGATGGTTGGCAGCGTTGAAATAATCGGATGATATATTGTCGACAAGTCGCTTGCTCATGTTGGCTCCTCCTGCATGCTTTTACAGTGTGTTACACTGTTATGTCGGTTACTTCGGTAACCTTGTCCATCCAGCCGTTCATCACCACAGCCGGACTATGTGTCGACATGATGAGCTGCACGTTGGGGTTCAGTTCCAGAATACAACTGATGAGCTGCTTCTGCCACTCAAAGTGCAGACTTACCTCGGGTTCATCCATAAACAGCACGTAAGGCTTCTGGTCTTCCACCAGTACGGTGAGCAGTATGGCAAGCATTTGCTTTTCGCCGCTTGATAGCTGGTAAGGCTGCAGCTCTTCACCAATTTGCCTGAAGCGTATCTCGTTTTCGGTACGTACTATCTTCTTGCCTGTTTCGGCAAAAAGCCGGTCTATCATGTCCTGGAACAGCGTCTTGGGCTCGGCAAGTTTCTTAGCCTGTTCGGCTGCATCAGGCTGTCCACTTTGCAGCACGCTGATGATGCGGTTGCCCAGGTTAACCTGATAGTCAAGATATTTACGTTGCAGCTTATAGATTTGCCAGTCGAGTTCGGTAACCAGTGAAACATCCACCTTAGCCACCATCTCAGCATTAATAAGCGGGCGGTCGAACGAACGTATCATATCGAACCTTATCCACTTGGCATCTTCGGGATAAACCTTAAGGTGCACGCCTTTGATAAGATGGCTCGGGAATTCACCACCTTGCGAGAGGCCTTTTGCCACCTTATTTAATATGGTACTCTTGCCCACGCCGTTGATACCGCTCAGGATATTAACCTTTTTGTCGAGGTTCCACACAATGTGCTTAATGCCGCTCCAAAGTGAATCTATTTCTATCTGGGTGATATAGTCTGCGTATTTCTGCATAGGTTTAAAAATTATCGTTTCTGCAAACTTACACAAAGTATTTCAGAATTGCCACCTTTTTAACCATTTTTTTTGTTTAAAGGTAAAAGTCAAACCGTATGATTCAGCCTGTATTTAACTGTAGTCTTTAGTAGTAATTATCAAAATAAGTTTCACTCGGGTCAACCGACTTTAAAAATAAGGCCAAAAGTAGTCAACCAAAACCGTTAAACTACAGTTCCAAATGAGTATCAGATTGTGGAACTCAGAGTATCAGGCTTTGAAACTCAGAGTATCACGCTTTGATATCCAGAGTATCACGCTTTGATATTCAGAGTATCACGCTTTGATATCCAGAGTATCAGACTGTGAAACTCAGAGTACCAGGCTGTGAAACTGTTGTGGCCGGACTGACTGTTGACAGCCTGCATTTCGCCAAATAAAGTTCACATAAACCTAATTGCTAACTGGCACTCCCCTGGCCGTGATTCCTTCCACTTTGATACGCAGCCTTCTGCTGAAGCCGTTGTTGTAAAAGCTAATGGTGGCTTTACCGTCGGCAGAAGTTTCTACATGGGGATTCCAGTAAACCGTGCGGCGATAATCTACTTGCTTCGGCAGTGGCGTATGGCTGTAATCGGGATGGTAGAACTCACATTCCGGCGTGTACCCGTAAACGTTAATCCTGTCGCGTTCCACGTAAGGCATCATATTGCCAAGTGGTACAATGGTGTCGGTAAGGTAGTCTATCTTTACGGTGGTGATGTACAGATCATTTATGCCCAAGTGGCCGAAGAATAAATCAGTGGCCCGGCGGTATTTCTGGTAAATCAAATCGCGATTGTTCATGTCGGCAAAGATGTTGCACACCTGGAAATTCTCGGCTGCCGGGAACCAGTGGGTTCCTTTAGGTAGCGACCCTGCCTGGCTGGTTGTAGGCATAGCATACCATGAACCGGCGCCGGGTATGTAGCCATCGAGAAGTTTATGGTGGTCGATGTATATTTCACCCCTGCCGTTCAGTCCAAGAGTTTTAAGACCCCGTGAAAGAATTCCGGCATATAGATTTGAATGTACCCCGAACTGGTTAATTTGCCCGGTAGTGTACGAAATCCAGGTGAACAAATCATTAACGGGTACCGAAAGGGTAGGCTTCGACGGATCGAAGTTGACCCATTTGCGCCTTGCTTTCTTTGTAACGTCGGGCAGGGTATAGGCATGTGTCAGAGCATCGTAAGTGAGTGTATAATCATTGTCTGTGGTGCCGGCGAATGTGTTGGCAAGTTCGCCAGTGCCGTCGTTGTCGGGCCAGTGCGTTTCGTAGAAGTTGTAGGGCTTGGCCAGTGGAGCGAAGGCGTTAAGCGGGGTGATGGCATAGTAGGCGTAAATAAGACTGTCGCGCAGGTTGTAGGCCGAATGCACGTGCCCCAATTCGCCGGCAGCGCGTTCGCCAATGGCTTTGCTGCTGTAGCGGTTCAGATAAATGGACGAGTAACTTGAACCCTTGAAGTCGGGCAGCGTAAACTCAAATATTCCGTCTTTGCCCGTAAGCGTTTCCCCTCGTATACCCCGTGCGCTGTCTAAAGGCAACTCCATGTACACCCATACAGGGCGCCTGGGCACCTTCCATGCCGAAGCGTTCAGCGGCTCGTCACGAGTGTCCCATAAACGGGCCCTGAAGTTCAGCTGTCGTTCAACGGTAAACCGCGGTTGCCAGGCAGAGGGGTTCTGCATCTCCTCAAAGTTATACCTGGTCCAGCCCTGTACCAGCATCAATGCATCGAGTGCGGCACGGTGTGCTTTGTCATTACTTTGAAAATAATACGAGGCATCGGGAATGAACCCCTTTATCTCAGAAGACAGCAGCAAGTAGCTTAGCACGTTGTCGCCGTTGTAGCTTTGGTCGGCGCTTGCCTCGTCGGTAACCGATACGGCCAGAGGCGTACACCCGCCCTGAGGAGCCTGTAACCTGACGTTTACCTTTTGGTAAGGTGAAACAACCGGAATGGAATCAGTGCTGATTCTGTTGTGGGTGAAATCGCTGTTGATAACAAATACTTCCCGTTGCGCTACTATTCTGCCCTTTTGATTAATAAGCGTGAAGATATTTACTCCCGTGGGCAGCGAACTCTTTTGAACTGAGAGGAGTTGTACGGGCGAGCTTAGGTCTACAATCTGCTTAACATAAATGCTGCCACGGCATGTAACCATCAGTCCGAAGTTCTGCCCCGGTGTGCGGCTGTTGCGCTGCACCCGGCACTCTATGGCGTCGGGTTGCTGATTTATTGCCATGGTAACGCCACGCTTTTGTGTACGTGGAAGCGAGAAGGAGTACTTCTTACCCTGGTATTTCACTTTCAGTGTCAAACCCTGTGTAAGGTCGTCGGAATCATCCGTTGAGTCGGGCGTGTAGGCAAAATATCCCTTGCCGCCGTAGAATGAGCTGAAGTGTCCAATCAGCCGGCGGCCCTTCCACAACTCACCGGTAACATTAACAAGCTGTCCGCTGCGGGTGTGTGCCTCAAAGGCAATTTTTGCAGGCACACCCTCCACCAGATTGCCACTCTCAGGATAAAAGTCGATTTTTAGTTTTTCGGCATCCTCAGAAACCAAATCGGAAGTCATTTTAGGCGGTCGGGTAATGCGCTTCTGTCCGAAGTTTCCATTATCCACCTTCTCATAGATAGGGAACACCCTGCTGAAGATACCCGCATTACCATTAAGATACTGCTGATAATAAGGCCCGAGAGTGGTTTTAATGTTTGATTCGCTCAGTACCGACCATCCGTGGTGTGTACCCGGACAGAAGTTGAGCATCCATGCCGTGTAAGCCCTTAGCTCATAGAACCCGGAGTTAAGCGTGTCTCTGAGATTGAAGCATCCCGAGGCCATGCCGTCTATCAACTTAACCTTTTGCGTTTCCACAGGATAGCCCACGTTGTTGACCAGCTCTACATAAAGAATCTTGCTCAGGGGCGAGGGCGTGAGTGAGTCCTCGCGCACCACGTTGGCTCTCCACCAGAGTTTCTCTCCTTTGTAATAGCAGTTGTTGTCCATCATAACATACACCCTCTCCTGAGGATACATGTTAAGGAACCGCTCAATGCTATCCATGTGCTGCTGCAGCAGGGAGTCGACAGGTGCCGCGGCGGTAAAGTGAATGGACAGCAGGACAAGGATAAAAAGAAAAATTTTCCTCATAATTACGACCAGTGAATTTCTCCTTCTTTATTACTGCAATAGCCATGAAAGTAAAAGGTAACGTTCAGGTACTTCCGTGATTCCAGCTCAATTTTCCCACTAAAAGTTACGGCATTTGAATTTCCGTATTGCTTTAGTGTGGTAAATTCATAATGTTGTGGAAGTTCTGAATTGTAGTGACCAGAATATACTACAGATGCATTCCCACTTATATTTATAACCTGGTGTGTATCGTCAAGATAATACCACATAAGAGAACAGTAGCCTATAAAACCATCAACCATTGTGTTGTTGAAAGGTGTGCTATGGAAATCGTACATTTCGGTATGCCCGGATGCAGACACGGGATGAACAGGTATAATCTCTTTGGCTTTATAGCCGTTCTTTGTTTTAGTTACTTTGATCTTTTTAACTTGTTTGATGGCTGATAAAGCTTGAAAGCACATTTTAATGCTGTCTAAGTTTACGGAAGCGCATCTCTGCAATTCGTCTTTATTAATGGTAACATGCAGACCGTACTCAGAAGCCATCTCTTTTATCGACTCTTCAGTGCTAAGGACATCATTGGCATCGTTGACAGAATCGCTGCTAAAATCACAACTACAAATAAGCAGGGTGACAAGAATAATTGTAAATAGATTTCTCATGTGTTTTGAATTATCAGTTTAAAAATTTATATTTTCATAGATGACTGCATTTTGCCAAAGACGCGTTTTGTATTTCATTATTGACTAATCATGTATCATTGCCTAATTGCTAACAGGCATTCCCCTTGGCGTGATTCCTTCCACTTTGATACGCAGCCTTCTGCTGAAGCCGTTGTTGTAAAAGCTAATGGTGGCTTTGCCATCGGCAGAGGTCTCTACATTGGGATTCCAGTAAACAGTGCGTCGGTAATCCACTTTGTTGGGCAGTGGCGTATGGCTGTAATCGGGATGATAGAACTCACATTCCGGCGTGTACCCGTAAACGTTAATCCTGTCGCGTTCCACGTAAGGCATCATATTGCCAAGTGGCACAATGGTGTCGGTAAGGTAATCTATTTTAACCGTTGTAACATAATTATTCTTATAGCCTATATAACTAAAGATTATACCCGTGGCCCTGCGGTATCTTTGGTAAATAAGGTCACGGTTGTTCATGTCGGCAAAGATATTGCACACCTGGAAATTCTCTGCTGCAGGGAACCAGTGATTGCCTTTAGGCAAGGAGCCCGTATTATCAGTGGTTGGCATAGCATAATAAGAACCAAGTCCTGGTAAATAACCGTCACGAAGAATGTGATGATCAATGTAAATCTCTGCTCTACCGTTAAGTCCCAGATTCATGAGCCCTCGGGATAGAATACCAGAATACAGAGTAGGATTAACCCCGAACTGGTTAATTTGCCCGGTAGTGTACGAAATCCAGGTGAACAAATCATTAACGGGTACCGAAAGGGTAGGCTTCGACGGATCGAAGTTGACCCATTTGCGCCTTGCCTTCTTTGTAACGTCGGGCAGGGTATAGGCATGTGTCAGAGCATCGTAAGTGAGCGTATAATCATTGTCTGTGGTGCCGGCGAATGTGTTGGCAAGTTCGCCAGTGCCGTCGTTGTCGGGCCAGTGCGTTTCGTAGAAGTTGTAGGGCTTGGCCAGTGGAGCGAAGGCGTTAAGCGGGGTGATGGCATAGTAGGCGTAAATAAGACTGTCGCGCAGGTTGTAGGCCGAATGCACGTGCCCCAATTCGCCGGCAGCGCGTTCGCCAATGGCTTTGCTGCTGTAGCGGTTCAGATAAATGGACGAGTAACTTGAACCCTTGAAGTCGGGCAGCGTAAACTCAAATATTCCGTCTTTGCCCGTAAGCGTTTCCCCTCGTATACCCCGTGCGCTGTCTAAAGGCAACTCCATGTACACCCATACAGGGCGCCTGGGCACCTTCCATGCCGAAGCGTTCAGCGGCTCGTCACGAGTGTCCCATAAACGGGCCCTGAAGTTCAGCTGTCGTTCAACGGTAAACCGCGGTTGCCAGGCAGAGGGGTTCTGCATCTCCTCAAAGTTATACCTGGTCCAGCCCTGTACCAGCATCAATGCATCGAGTGCGGCACGGTGTGCTTTGTCATTACTTTGAAAATAATACGAGGCATCGGGAATGAACCCCTTTATCTCAGAAGACAGCAGCAAGTAGCTTAGCACGTTGTCGCCGTTGTAGCTTTGGTCGGCGCTTGCCTCGTCGGTAACCGATACGGCCAGAGGCGTACACCCGCCCTGAGGAGCCTGTAACCTGACGTTTACCTTTTGGTAAGGTGAAACAACCGGAATGGAATCAGTGCTGATTCTGTTGTGGGTGAAATCGCTGTTGATAACAAATACTTCCCGTTGCGCTACTATTCTGCCCTTTTGATTAATAAGCGTGAAGATATTTACTCCCGTGGGCAGCGAACTCTTTTGAACTGAGAGGAGTTGTACGGGCGAGCTTAGGTCTACAATCTGCTTAACATAAATGCTGCCACGGCATGTAACCATCAGTCCGAAGTTCTGCCCCGGTGTGCGGCTGTTGCGCTGCACCCGGCACTCTATGGCGTCGGGTTGCTGATTTATTGCCATGGTAACGCCACGCTTTTGTGTACGTGGAAGCGAGAAGGAGTACTTCTTACCCTGGTATTTCACTTTCAGTGTCAAACCCTGTGTAAGGTCGTCGGAATCATCCGTTGAGTCGGGCGTGTAGGCAAAATATCCCTTGCCGCCGTAGAATGAGCTGAAGTGTCCAATCAGCCGGCGGCCCTTCCACAACTCACCGGTAACATTAACAAGCTGTCCGCTGCGGGTGTGTGCCTCAAAGGCAATTTTTGCAGGCACACCCTCCACCAGATTGCCACTCTCAGGATAAAAGTCGATTTTTAGTTTTTCGGCATCCTCAGAAACCAAATCGGAAGTCATTTTAGGCGGTCGGGTAATGCGCTTCTGTCCGAAGTTTCCATTATCCACCTTCTCATAGATAGGGAACACCCTGCTGAAGATACCCGCATTACCATTAAGATACTGCTGATAATAAGGCCCGAGAGTGGTTTTAATGTTTGATTCGCTCAGTACCGACCATCCGTGGTGTGTACCCGGACAGAAGTTGAGCATCCATGCCGTGTAAGCCCTTAGCTCATAGAACCCGGAGTTAAGCGTGTCTCTGAGATTGAAGCATCCCGAGGCCATGCCGTCTATCAACTTAACCTTTTGCGTTTCCACAGGATAGCCCACGTTGTTGACCAGCTCTACATAAAGAATCTTGCTCAGGGGCGAGGGTGTGAGTGAGTCCTCGCGCACCACGTTGGCTCTCCACCAGAGTTTCTCTCCTTTGAAGTAGCAGTTGTTGTCCATCATAATATACACCCTCTCCTGCGGATACATGTTGAGGAACCGCTCAATACTGTCCATATGTTGCAGCAGCAGGGAGTCGACAGGTGCCGCGGCGGTAAAGTGAATGGACAGCAGGGCAAGGATAAAAAGAAAAATTTTCCTCATAATTACGACCAGTGAATTTCTCCGTCTTTTTGACTACAGTTTCCGTAGAAATAGAAGCGGACATTTAAGTATTTGCGAGAATCTAATTCAACAAAGCCTTTGAAAGTGATGGCATTTGAATTATTCAACTGCTGAAGCGTTGTAAATTCGCAATGCTGTAAGCCTATGCTGTGACTTGTGGATTCAATAGAGGCCTCACCTCTGATATCATACACCTGGTGGTGATCGTCATCGTAATACCACATAAATGAGGCATGTCCATGATAACCATCATATGGGGAGTAATAGACATCGGTACCTTGGAAATCATGCATTTCTGTGTGGCCGGATGCACATACAGGATGAATGGGTGTAATGCCTTTAGCATTAAATCTATTGTCAGATTGAGATACCTTGAACTTTTCGATCTGTTTGATAGACGCCAATGATTGAAATAACTTTTCGATACTGTCCAAATCTACATGGCCAGCTTTCTGTAGCTCAGCCTCGTTAATTGTAACTTGCAGTCCATACTCAGATGCCATCTCTTTTATCGATTCTTCAGTGCTAAGGACATCATTGGCATCGTTGATAGAATCACTGCTAAAATCACAACTACAAATAAGTAGAGTGACAAGAATTAAAAAAAATGTTTTTTTCATAGAAGTTGTTTTTTGAAATTAATAATGTTGATTAATATGTTTGTTATGTATGCTATAAAATCGCAAAAAAACAGGTGTAATTTATGTCTCCATTAGATGTAAATAGAATAAAGTTTCTTTTGATTTTATCTTAATATTAAAATGACGGACAATAATCCTTATTCTTTTTTCAAGAACCAGATTGTTTGTATTTTTAGCTATTTGGTACATTCCATAGAGGGGTGCCAGCCGATTTGGAACCATAAAATGCGCAAGTTGATAATGCTTAAAAGATTCCTTATACATACTTTTAGAAAAATAAATATCACCAAGCAGAAGCTCAAGATCGTAGTCAGAAATAAGCTTTTGACATTCCCGGGCTAATATTACAGCCTCGTCATAATTACCATTCCCATATTCTAATGAGGCGAAATTATAAATAAAGAAAGGATTTTCTTTACCCCATGAAGATAGATGACGATATAGGTTAGTTGCTTTATCACGATTTCCCTTCATTGCGAAGTTTGTAGCCTTTCCCCATTCAAGTTCTTTCTGGAGATTCTCTGTAATACAAATCATACATATCGCACATGCTACAATAAGAAAATATTTGATTTTATTTACTATGAAATTAATTGATGGAGCAAAAACGATATAGATAGAAAAAAATAAATACAGCCAGGAAATAAAATAAGTAAGAGGATAGGAAAATAAAGACAATATAAACAGATTGGCTAAGATAAGGCCACCCAAATAAGAGCTGGAATTTAAATTCTTGTTAATATACCAGAATATAGCTATGATAGCAAATATCACGATAATTGCTGCAATTACTCCGTAGTTCACTGCAATAAGGAGGAATTCGCTTAATGGGTGTCTGATAGTATCTGCAAGTAATTCGTTATCAATATTGTGATGAGTTTTGAAATACTTGGCTTGAAAAATCATATAATTTTTTCTAAAGCCATTATGGCCCCATCCTGTTATGGGCTTCTCTTTTATCATTTCAAAAGTACGCTGATATATAAAGAAGCGTCCCTTACTGGAATTAGTTTTATATGTGAAAGTCAAAATGATAGTAATCAATATTACAATTAATGATATTGGCACTAACCGTTTTGGAGAAAAGGTAATTGCAAATGACATTATTATGCAAATCCATGCTAATCTGGAATTGGACAGTATAGTAGTAATTACCAATAATACAAGAAATAAGATTGATAATTGCTTATGATAATGAGACTTTATCAGGAATAAAGCTAAAGGTATTGCAGGAATAATGCAAGCATTTAGCCCAGCCGTGTTGTCGTAATTAAAAGAGGGAATTGCATTGCTATGTAAAAGAAGGTTTGTTTTATAAACAATAAACCACAGGCATTCAATGCTTACTATTATTAAGCAAACAAGAATGAGAGGGTAAAGTGATATGTGTCGTTGCTGCTTGTGATTGTTTCCAATGCCAATAAGGTAAAGAATAATGAACAGACAAGATGTTATGCCTCCAATATACCATTTGGGTGCAATAATTCTTTCTGTAAAGAAAGAGCAGGTGAGGATCATGGATGAGAAAAGCATTATCGTCCACAATGTGTAAAAGGTAAAGGTATATAGTTTGTTCAGGTTGTTCATAGGGTCACATAATAAATCAGACTCAATACCAGTTCACAGAGTTATTCTGGTAAGTGAATATACGTTCTTCTTTACCTTTGGTTAAATCATGCAAAATAAACAATGCATTGGAAGGCATGTTATGGAAAGATATGGAATAGCCAGTTGATACTTGCTCAGATGAGCCGACCGTCTTTCCGTCTTTATAATAGTCTAATCGGTAGATGTGCCCAGGCACGACATTGTTATCATCGTTTCGAGGTAAATAGATTATTTTGTCAATCTTTACAGCTTTACCAAAATCTACTCCTATCCATGCACCTCCTTTAACACTGCTTTGATAGAAAGTTAATTCGTCATGGTCGAAAGCCATTTGTGGCTCGTATCCTTCTCCATTTTTACCATCGCTTAAATAATTTACTGGTAAAACTTCTTTGTTCTTATAGAAAAAGTGTATCTCTGCAATGTTAGCATGTCCTTTATCCTTTGGTGAACAGTATCTCCAAAATCGACATGCTTTAGAAATCGAACATGAAATGGAATCGTAACACATTTGAGGATTCTTGACAATGGTTCCACAATTTATGGCATCATTGAAATCTGAATTGTTAGCTCCTTCAAAATGTCCACCTACAATTCTATTGCTGTAACTTAATACTCCCTCAAATTTAGGAAATTTTCTGTTTAAGGTAACTGTTTGCTTATGTGTGAAATCAGGTTTGAGAGTCTCTACCTCACCATTGCTCTTAACCAAAATAGGATTACTGAAACCTATGGCTCCAATTTCCCCCCAATAAACGGGAAGATAAACAATACCTGTACCCATAGAGGAAAAATGGATAATATTTCCATTTCCTTTTTCAGTATATGTTATGGGTACCCATTCTTGATTGTTAAAAACGGAAAGATAGAGAAAATGATGCGAGTTCTTTTGAATATTTAGGGGTAGGGTAACATCAACGTCAACTCCTTTAAAATATTCACAGGATACATCGCGAATAAAGGGAGAATTCAATATATCAGGCACCGCTTCCTTAATTGCTAAATTTTTATTAAAAAGGCTGTTGGCTTGAAAGGCATAAGTCTTTCTGAATACTTTAGCCATCACGTATCCGGCCTTACAAGGGTAGCCAGGATTGGATTCACCACCCATGAAGGGTATGTTTTTCCCGCTATTATCAAGTAATGTGTTCCAATAATGTCCACTTGAACGAAATGGCCATTGTGGAGTAAAGTCTATGGCCACAGGAATGCCACAGGCACGCATGACCATAGTTGTATATTCAGCATAATCAGAACATTCACCCATTCTAATATTACTCAGGGCTTGATAAGGTAGATCTACATTGTTGATATGATAGACTCCATCAATATGAAATCCTTTACTCTTAATTTGGTCGTTGAGATAAGTTGCAGCCCAGAAGGCAGAATTCTTTTTTTCATCTACTTGTTTTATCCAATCTATTTTGTTCAGATACTGCTTTTTTAGTGAATCTCGCCAGTTTTCTATATTCTCGTTGCCAATCCTATATGGAAGAATATATTCACAGAAGTCAGATAAAGTAAGATGCTGAGCCCATGTGCTGCTTTTCCAGGTAGAATATGCTTGATCTATTTGCTGTATCAGATATTTTGCTGTCAATCTGTCTACATCGTAAGTATACACGCCAGATTCTGTATTTTGAAATCCAGTATTGTTATAAAGTTTGTAGATTTCGTCTTTACATGATGGATATTTAAAACTGGAGTTGATTTGGCTTATTTTAGAATAATATTCATTGGCTTTGTCGGAATAGACAGAACCATGGAATTTTATGTTATTGACAATGAATTCGGCTATTTTATACTTCGTAGGGTCTTTTGAATAATGAGACAACAGTTCCTTCTTCAACGAAGATAGAACTTGTTCACTCTGTGCAAATGAAATCTGACAGGTTAAGGTAATAAATAGTAATAATAAAGGTACAGCTTTTTTCATATAATAAGTTCAGGATATTGCAAAAGTACATAATTTTTTTTTAATATATCTCTGATTTATAAAAAAATCAACACATTTTTTTTTGCTATCTTGCGTAATAACATTAACTAAAGTTTCCCACTTGCCATTTTACTGGCTTTCGCGAATAATCAAACATTGCAATATACTGATTGACATTCTATTAACATTTCGCAAATAGAAGTTAACGCGCTGTGTTAGCGCGTAACCG
>Ga0256406_1002823_pt1 | contig 23315 bp, 36 predicted proteins | sample RumenRJG_03DNA_FD_185986 | JGI IMG/M metagenome (GOLD analysis project Ga0256406, IMG submission 185986) | Bovine rumen microbial communities from Lethbridge, Alberta, Canada - RJG_03 | ecosystem: Host-associated > Mammals > Digestive system > Stomach > Rumen | place: Canada: Alberta | collected... | reverse complement strand
TCTCCATGCTTGTATAAAAGCCTCCGGAAAATCCCCACTGTATAATTAGCCCCCCGAACAAACTGCCAAAGCATATATAGCCATTAGGGCCAATGCTGTACTTCACCCCGGAGGCATTGAGCAGCATCTTCATCAGCTTACCCATCACAGAGTCCGTAGTAATAGCATCCACTACCGTTCCAAGTGTCTTACTTGCAAGGCTTGCCATAATTCCGCTGTGCCAGTCGGTGACCTGCGCTGCTTCGGTTTCAGGGTGCAGCGTGTCGTATGCCTTACTGGTGCTGTTCCAGTGATGCAGGATTGATTTTAATACACTCATTTTTTAACCTCCATCCAGATAGAGTTTTGATCGGTGGGCTGTGTGCCGCCCACCACCATGTTGTCCATGTCGACCTCGATCCAGGTGCTGGATCCGGTAGGCAGGATCGATACTGTCACATCGGCGGGCATGGACAGATAGGGCAGGCTTGTCCAGGCTGTTTTCCCATCGCCCGCCTTGATCCGATGTGTGTCAGATTCAATGCCCAGCTCCCCGGCCAGGAGGACCGGGTTGATGCTGGTCCATCTGGCCGCCGTGTCGATCCTGGTCATGATCCGACCGCTGATTTTTCGTGTGGCCATCGGACCACCCCCTTAGGCGTTGCCGCAGTTGATGACCACCGTATCAGTAGTCTTTACGATGGAGGCCCCATCCTTAAGCTGCGTGGAGTTTTTGGCGGCAAAAGCCGTGTCAAACCGGGCCCGGGTCCAGTAGAGGTTAGAGCCCTCAGCGATGTTGGCGGTGGTCAGGGTGACTACGCCAGTCTTTCCGTTGACGCTGGTCACTGCGTCAGCAGGCGGGGTCAGCAGCTGCCAGTTGGCGGCGGTCGTCGGATTGTCCTTGGTCAGGATGTAGGAGCCTTTATCGCCCCCAGAGCTGATGACGCACACGTCGCCCGTCTGGGCGGTCAGCTTGAGCATGTCCGCCTTGCTGGTAGCCGTAAAGGTATCGGTGATGGCCAGGGCGGGCAGGACTGCGGTGTCCAGTTTCCCGTTGCTCCCCAGGATAGGGATGTTTCCAGAGGCTGTACCAGTATTTTTGGTAGCGGCACTCCCCAGGCCGCTGATCTTGGCCACTGGGATCCCGCTGGGCATATCGGCAGCGCCTACGTTGGCCACCCCGGTCACGATGCCCTTAGAGTTGACCGTGACCTTGGTGTAGGTCCCTGCCGTAAAGGCCTGCCCTGCCAGGGCCGTAGTGATGGCCAGGTTGGCGCTGCCATTAAAGCTGCCGGACCCGGTCACGTCCCCGGACAGGCTGATGGTCCGAGAGGAGGACAGCCGGTCTGCGCTGGCTACATTGCCTACAGAGGCCGTACCCGTAGAGCTGTCCACGGTGACCTTGCCGGTGCCGCTGGACGATTTGATGCCGCCCAGGGTATCGCTTGTAGCTGTAGGCAGGCTGTAGACCACCACGTCCGCACCGTTGACGGTAAGGCTGCCGTTGGTGCTGCTCTTGCTGATAGCAGCTCCGGACCAGGGCAGAGCGGACCACAGGTTGGTGCCGTCTCCGATCTTGATCCGGCCGGAGTCAGTCTCCACCCCGGGCTCGCCCACAGCCAAGATCCGGGTGGATGCGGCCCACTGGGTAGCGGACCCGGTCCGCAGCTGCAGGATTACGTTTTTTAAGGTTTGCGTTGCCATTTATGCATTACCTCCATTAATCACTTGGATCTGATGCCAGTCGCTGGCGATGGCTGTGTATGTCAGGCTGTCCGCCTGCCACAGGTAGACGATGCCTTCGCTTTCGTCCACGTAAAGGCATCCGTCATCCCCCAGAGAGGGGAAATCAGTCTTACTGTGCATGCGGATGAGGCTCTTGCCGGCCAGCTGGCCGCTGCTCATCCCATCCTTGATGCTGACCGTAGGTGCCTTGACCTGGGCGGTCACTTGGATGGGCTCCAGGGTTACGTTTGCTTTGATCTCCATAGTCCGTCACCCCACATCCGGCTCCAACAAAAAGGGATAGGGCCCGTAGGTCATGACCTGGTCACCGGCGGTGATCTCGATGTCATACCAGTACTGCCCGGCCTCCAGATCTGCCGTCATCTCATGGGTAATGCTGAGCACCCCGTCCTTGAGCGGCGCCTGGGCCAGGAGCGGATACCGCAGACCGGTGTTTTTTTTGAGATGCCAGACCGCTTTGTAATCGGTTACGGCGGTGGACCCTACCACCACCGTAAAGTTAAAGCCCATCTGCATGGTGTCGCCCCGAGTCAGTTGGATGGTCTTGGTCTTATCGTAGTAGTTATACACGGGGCATCACCCCACGATCTCTACCCAGAGCCCCCGGTCTGCCATGCTGGCGGGCTTGTCCGCCGTGCTGGTCACCTGCAGCAGGTTGGCATGGGCTTCGGCAGCCAGATTGTGTGTCTGCAGGTCAGCCACGGATACAAGGCCCGCAGGGTCCAGCTTGGCGGACACACTGTCCACGCTGGTGATGGCGATCTGCATGTGGATGGTAATGGCCAGGGCTGTTGCAGACCCTTTGGCCTGCCAGTAGTCCGGATTGGGGTCCGTGCTGACCGCGTACAGGATCTCACCGGCATCGGGGTCAGTGGCAAAAAGTCCCAGCTCCCGGATGTAGTAGCCGGCAGACACTGCGTCATTGGTCAGGATGCCCTCCACGTCACACACCCCCGTGTCGCTGGGGGTGCAGGAGCTCAGGGTGATGATCTGCTTGGGGCTCACCAGGTCGGTCAGCCCTTCCAGGGCGGCGGGTTGGCCGTCTCCTACTTTAAATTTTGTCAGCGCCAGCTTGCACTGGCCGGCCTCGACCTTTGCGGCCAGTGCACGGCCTTTTGTGGTCAGGATGGCGCCTCTCCAATTAGCCATGGATGTGTACCTCCTTCAGGAGCCCCAGGGCTCCGGTCAGATGTTTAGTGGCCACGATGTCAGGCGGGGTCACCTTGGGGATGGGGATCACGATTGATTTGGTCAGCATCAGCGGGATGGCCAGGCGCTTGCTGGCCTGGACCGTCCAGTCGAAGCTGACCCCGTCCAGCCAGGAGCGGACGTTTTTAACGGAGTAGATTGCCGCCACCAGACGGGTCAGCTCGTCTGCGCTTACCATAGCGCCGCCAAGGCCGTTGACCCTAAAGTGGTAGGGCTTGCCGCCGTACTGGTACCAGTCCTGTAGCACCACGTCCCCTCGGATGGCTTTGACAACGGATTTGACTGCCCAGGGCGTGCCCTTGTACTTGTGGTCCTTGATGGCCGACTTCACCAAAGCCCGTTTCTGGGCCAGGGTCAGCCCCGTGTCGTAAAAATCGACATGAAACTGCCAGGCCAGGTCATCAATGACGCTTTCTTCAAGCTCGTCAATGCAGGAGTAGATGAGCAGCTCGCTCATCCGGCCAACCACATCGTGGAGGGAGGCACCGCAGGCCTGGGCCACATCCCGGACCACTTCGCTCCGTGCCAGGGAGGACGGGAGCAGGTCAGTAACCAGGACATCGTCTACTTTTTTCATGCGTCCGCCACCCCCTGGAAGTTAACGGACACTGTGCCGCTGGTGGCCACCTGGTCCGGGCTGACGGTGGTCAGCACAGGAGCGGTCACCTGGACCCGGGCGGCTCCGGCGTCCACCATCAGCTGGTAGAGCTTGGAGGGGTCGATGTCTCGGCCCAGTCGTGCCTTTTGCCAGGCAATATAGCCCTGGACGGCAGCGGTGACAGCTGTCTGGATAGCGGCTACGCTGGCCTTGTTGAGGCTGTCCACGCTGTAGGTCACATCGATGTTGTAGCTCACTGCCGTGGGGGCCTTGACCACCACCTTGTCGGTAAGCGGCCGGACTTTGTCGGCGCTGCACACCTTGTCCACTGCGTCCAGGATCTCCTGCCCGGGGATCTCTCCTCCGGTGAGGAGCGGTACGATCTGCACCGTGCCAGGCTCTGGGCTGCTGACATACACATCAGCGATGTCCGCAGAGGCGGTCTTGGCCCAATACTCATAGGCCCCGACAGGCCCGGCATCGGAAAACCGCTCCGGAGCCGTGTGGATGCGCTCCCGGTAGGAGTCATCGCTCTCCACATCTGCCCCACCTCCCGTCTCCGTGTTGGTCACAGAGGCCACATACGGCACCGGGTCCACCAGGACAGACAGGGCTCCGGCGGGCAGGCCGTTGCCGTCCGCCCCGCTCACGGTGCAGTAGGCCTTAACGGAGCCAGCGGTGTCGCCCGCCGGGATGACCAGGACCTCGGACGTAGCAAAAAAGAGTGTTTTGCTTTCCGTAGTGACTCTCGTCCCTGCAGGGATGGTCACGGACGAAGCCTGGGCGGCACTCAGGGTAAAGGTCAGTGTAGTGCTGGCCTGGGCCGCAGGGGTCCGGTCCGTATCGGTCAAAGCCCCCAGCTGGTCCAGGTAGTCACCTTCGGCGTATTTCAGCAGGTTCATCTTGGCCGCCCGGTCAATGGTATAGTTTTGCTGGACCACCACGGCGGCGATGGTCAAGAGGAAGAGCCGGATAGGGTCACCCTGGGCCAGGGTCCGGTCGGCCACTTTTTCGTAGGCCGCCACCAGGCCATCCTTGACGGTCTGGACATCATAAGAGGAAAAATCCACATCCGTCAGATCAGTCAGAGCTGTTGTCATTTAAAGTCACCTCGATCCTGGGCATCAGCGCCCCGTTGTCATCCCCGGTAAAAGTGATCCCGGCAATCCGTGCCCGGGGCTCATATTGCCGGATGGCCGTCATGAGCTCACTGGACATGGTGGCCTCCGCCAGAGGGATGGGCTGGTCCAGATAGTCGGCACTGATGCCAAACCCTCTGTCCAGAGGGACCGTCCCCCGGTAGGTGGTTAGGATGGTCCGCACATTTTGCAGGACTTCCTCTGCTTCCGTCTCCGGGGCAAAGCTGACATCCTGGTCAGCGGCAGTTACAAAGTAAGATTTCTCAGCCATACATACGCACCACCCCATCGACATACTCCTGGAGCGTCACCGTGACCTCCACACTGTAGAGCTGGCCAAACCGGGTCCAGTGCTTGACAGTATAGTCCAGGGAGTCAATGACCCAAAAATTCTGCCCAATGCTCTTAAAGCCCAGCATCAGAGGCAGGACCGTACCGGAGTCCCGGAGGGTCCGAAGCCGTTCCAGCTCGTTTGCCGGGTTGACCCCCAGGTCGGACCGCAGGAGCATCTTAAAGGAGATCTTTTCCGTGTCCGGGCCCAGAAATTCCAGGACAGGTTTTTGGTTAACCAGGTCATGCTTGGACCACCTGGCGGAAGCGGACCGCTGATACTCGTCAAAGGTCCTCACGGTCCGGGAGGATGTGGCAAAGGGGATTGTCCCTAAAAATCCAATCAGCATATCTATCCTCCTATCATTACATTACCGGAGCCCTGGGCCACTGTGCCTCCGCAGCTGACGGTGTCCCCCACCCGTGCGGCGGGCTGGCCGTTAATGGTCACGGACCCGCTGCCGGAAGAGATGCTGCCGGAGTGGGAGGGGTGGACCTTGCAGCTGTGTGCCGCATACGTGTCCCCCACTCTCCCGGCTCCCTTGCCGTTGATCAGCACGTTGCCGCTTGCCGTGGCCAGAGCCACAGCCGGGCAGTCATCATGGCCGGTGCACAGGTCTCCCAGTCTAGTCACCGCTGGCATCTCAAAGCACCTCCATTAGTTGATGGACACGGTGGCCCCGGTGATCACCACAGCCCCGCTGGCATGGATCTCCAGGGAGCCGTGGTCGTACCGGATGTAAGAGCCATCGGGAAAGCGGACGCTCCGGATATCCGGGTCAGATTCTGCCGGCTGGGAGCCGCTGTCGTAGTAGGCCCCCAGGATCACTCCATCAGAAAGGCCAGCTCCGGAGGGGTTCATCTGAAAAAGACAGACTACCGGGGTCCCCACTTCTGGGATGTAGTAGCTTTTGCTTCCGCCGGAAAAAGGCTGCAGGACCGGGAGCCAGTCACTGACCAGGTTGTCGCAGTCTTCAAACACGACTTTGGCCCGGCATCCGGGCCCATCCACGCTGGAGATGCGGCCTTTTCTGACCACGTTTTTCAGTTGGTTAGTATCCATTGAGACACCTCCGTACATTAATGGATGTGGTGTAGCCGCTGGACCCCATCTCGTGCTTGGCCTCAGTGATTAAATATTTCCCGTCAAACTTGCCGAAGCCGGTTAGCTGGACGGTGAGAGAGGTCAGGAGAGCCAGACAGCCCATGCAGTCGATGGATCCGGTGACTTCCTCCTGGTTCTTTTCCCGGAGCTTTCGCTTGGCCAGTTTCTCAGCCTCGGCGATGGAGCTGACCTGCTCGTGCACCTGGAGGGTCTTTCCCTCTTTTTTGTCGGGAGCGGTAAAGGTGGCCTCGATAACCCCTTTGTCCTTTCCGGCTTTGTACTTGACGTGACAGGCTTTATAAGTATCCCGGATTTTGGACTGGAAGGACCACCCTGTCAGCCGGCTCACATAGAGCATGTCGGGCGTGTCCGCCATACTGACCAGTGTCCCTGGCCGCACGATGGTGATCTTGGGCTCCGCCTTTTCATAGTCCACCTCGTCAAACAGGATTAACTGGTCTTTGTACACCTTGATGGCCACGCCGTGGTCGGAGCAGAGCTTGTACAAAAAGGCCAGGTCCGACTCATCCGTCTGCTCGGCCCGGTCGACCTGCGGATCATCGGGAGCGGTATACTTGAGAGTCATTCCGGCACCTGTGGCCACGTCATTGGCGATGGTGGACAGCTTCGCTTTTTCCCAGCTCCGGCTGTGCTCTTCCCCTCTCAGCTTGTTGTTGTCGGGGATGGACACAGCCTTGACGGTCACCTCAGACGGCATCCCTTTGCAGGTGAGGGTGTCCACCTCAAACTGGCCCAGGTCCAGGCTCTGGGCCCCCTCAAAAAGAGAGCTCCAGTTGGATGTGGTGAGAGATGCCTTGAGGGTGGCTCCCTTATCAGGCATCCAGTCACCTTCCCAGAGTCCTTCCCGATCTTCCAAAGTAAATTCCAGGTCATCGGCCTTACCGCTCATGTTATCGGTGTAGCTCAACTGTTTGAGATAAGGCAGGAGGCCTGCGCTGATGTCCTTGTCATTATAGAGAACCACCGGCGTGGCCGTCCGTGCCTGCATGATCGTACCCAGCATGGTCATCGCCTCCAGGGAGGCAGCCGGTCAGTGGTCGGTTTGGTGTACTCCGGCACTGTCACCGTCAGGCCAGCCGGAAAGACCACGATGGGGCTCAGCTCGGGGTTGGCTTCCAGGAGCGCTGCGGCCCCTGTTTCTGCTCCGTACTGCTTGTAAGCAATCATGTCCCAGGTGTCGCCCTGGACAGTCGTATACGTCTTAGTCATAAGCCAGCCTCCTCTGGTCTGCCTGGATCTCCCGCAGCATCCGCTTGAGCCGGTCATGGCTCATATGCATCACGCTCTCCAAATCGCCCTTAGAGGCGCTCCCGGAAATGGTCACGATCGGGCTGTACTGCACGGTCACCGACCCGCCGCCGCTCCTGGTGGAGGGCATAAGGCCCAAACGCCGCCCTGTCTCAGCCCACAGGCCTCTGGCCCGCTGGCTGCCGTCGATGGGGATAGCGGCCTCAGGGCTGTCCTCAGCAAAGCTGGTCAAAAAGGCGCCCTGGTTAAAGATACCGCCAACAGCCAGCCCGGGGGGCATAACGCCCGATGTGTCATTGCCACCCCCGCCCACGAAGTTCTTGACGATGTTGACTGTTCCGGTGATGGGATGACTGAGAAAATCAGTGATGGTGTTCCATTTGTCCATCACCCAGTCATAAGCCTCAGAGAGTTTGCTTATGATATAGGCCACGAAGTTGGCCACAGCGCTCTTGGCCCCTTCCCACATGCCGGCGAAGAAAGCTTGTACCGCATGCCAGGCCCCCATTACAGCAGCATAAGCAGCGTCGAATTTTGCCTGGATCCATGCGGTAAAGTTGGCCAGAGCGGCCTTGCCACCCTCCCACATCCGAGCAAAGAAGGCGCTGATCTGACCCCAGTGCGTGTATACGAGATACCCGACTGCGATCAAGGCCATAAGACCCAGCACCAGCGGATGCGCCGAAGCCAGCATCATTGCGGCCCTCAGCGCGGCGAAAGCTACACGCAGGCCTTTAATGACCATGATAACGCCGGTAAACGCCTGCTTGATGCGGGTAATCACCATCATAGCGCCCATGCCGACCGTCATGAATCCGGAGAAACCTATGACCATGCCATAGATGCCCTTGACCAGTGCGGGATGCTCTTTGCCCCAGTTGGCCACAGCTTTGGCCACAGTAGCAATCACGGCAGCTCCTTGTGCCAGATAAGGCAGGAGTGTGCTGCCCACGGTCACAGCCAGAGAAGACAGTGCATTTTTGAGCAGCTGAACGGCATTGGCTGTGGTCTTCGCCCGTTCTTCATACTCCTTCTCCATAGAGCCTTCGTACCCGGGTTTGGACACAAGGTCCATGTTCCGCTTCAGGTTCTGCAGGTTGGACAGGAGCGGCGCGATGGCCCCGATGGATTCTTTGCCGAACAGATTCTTCAACACGGCCGCCTGCGAGGCCTTATCAAGCTTGCTGATGCTTTCCAGCACGGACATGATAGTGCCTTTTGCATCCTTCTGCATGGACTCTGCCACCGCCGTGGAATCGAGCCCCAATTCCGCGAAGGCTGCTCTCTGCTTCTTTGTTGCAGACGTCCCGGCCGTCAGGCCCAGAATCAGGTTCTTGATGCCGGTAGCGGCCACCTCAGAAGCGATACCGGAACCGACGATACTGGCACCCATGGCGGCGATCTCGCCGGAGGCTACACCGCCCACAGAACCCAAAGGCCCGATACGGGTCACCACGTCCGCAATCATTGGCGCGGTAGCAGCTGTCTTATTTCCCAGGTAGTTGACTTTGTCAGCCAGGTCTACCACTTCAGTCTGGTTCATCTTAAAGGCCGTACGCCATTTGGCCATCATATCGCCGGCCTGATCCGCTGTAACATCGAAGGCCACGCCCATTTTAGCCGCGTCTTTCGTAAACGCCAACAGTTCATTCCGGGCAATGCCAGCCTGACCGGCAGAAGCCATGATCTGGGCCAGTCCGGCCGCGGACACGGGGATCTCCTGCGACAGCTTAAGAATGTCGTTTCCCATCTCTTTAAACTGCTGAGGCGTGTCAAAATCGACAACCTTACGGACATCGGCCATGACGGACTCAAACTGCATGGCGCTTTGCATCGGCCCCGCCAGGAATTTAGTAGTAGCACCCCAGGCCATCATCCGGCCCATATAAATAGCCGCCTGCTGGTCCAGTTTCGAAAACTCCTGACGGTCCTGAGCAATACCCTGCATCAGGCCTTTCGTCGTCTTGTTAAACTGGATCTGAGCGTGGAGCCGTTTCATGGCCTTTGCATAGGTATCTGCACTCACTGTGCCCTGGTTAAATGCCTTCATGAGACCCATCTGAGCCTGGACAGCGGATTTTGTCCCGTCATCCATCCGCTTGATCTGTCTCTGCAGGCTGCTGACCTGATTGGCGGCCGACGTAAAGGCAGACCCCAGGCTGCTGGCCACAGCAGCACCGATGAGGATCTGCACGCTCATATTCTGGCCTGCCATTTACTCACCTCCATTAGATTTGACTTCTTCCCGCAAATTATGGAGCGCCTCCATCCAATCCCCCAGCTCCGACAGCGTAAGGCTCAGGTAGTAGGGCACCGGGGTGCAGGTCTCTTTTGCCAGGATGAGCACAATCCGCCGGATCTTTGCCGGCGTAATTTTTATTTGAGTAAAAAAGTTGCCACCACGTCCGTCAGTTTGCTAAAGACCGGCGCTGGCAAGTCCATGACATCATCCAGTTTCATATTTAAAGCCTTTGCGGCCAGACTGGCCTGATACTGCATGGACAGTTTGACCATAGGAGACATGTCCCCGGCAGCTCTGGCCTGCTGTTCAGCAGCCACCAGATCCTGCCCGGTCAGATTAGCCAAATTCTTCAGCACCGTTGCTGTCATCTTGACTACGTCCGGAGAGGCGTTAACTCCAGCACTAGCCGCTGCATTGGCTACCAACTTTTCAACGGTAGCCGGCTGCTTCTTTTCCATTTAAGTTCTCCTTTCAAAAAAGAGGCCCTGCCATAAAGCAGGGCTCACAGTCAGCTGAGGCCCAGGGCTTCCCGGACTTCAGCCATCAGATCAGTGTCACCGATTTTACAGACGCAATTGAGCTTATCCAGCTCCATAACCACCTTGCCGTTGATGGTCAGCTTGAGATAGAGGCACTCAAAGCTGGTGGTGGTGTCCGTCATCTTGGCCACCTCAAATTTTCCCAGTTCGAAGTCCTTGGGCATTACCCGGCAAAACAGCTTGACGGCCTGCACATTAAGCGCACCGGTAGCCGGATCCTGGACCTGGAAGGCGCCCCGGCAGTCGATATCATGACTGGTCTGGGTAAACAGCTTGGCTGCATTGGGGTCAATGGTGCGCCATTTGGCCTGCAGTTCGGTGGATTTAAAGTTCCCTCGGACCGGGACCTCCACTTCCCCTGCGATCCCGGCGCCCTTGACCGTATCGGTCATGGCGTTGAGCTTGGGCAGAGTCAGATCTGCGGTGCCCAGCATGTCGTTGCCGTCACCGTAAATCCTAAAATTGATTAACGTTTCAGGGATTTTACTCATCGCTGGTCACCTCCTCAGGCTGCTGCGTTGGAAAACAGCGCATCAAAATAACTGGTGTTAAATTCCAATTCATCCTCAATCTTTTCGGCCGGAATGGGCGGCGTGAAGTAGGTATGGAATTTGATATGGCCATTCATCAGTTCGGTATCCGGGTTCTCATCCCTGCGGGCGGTAATCTCTGCGCCCAGCAGGTCCTGGCTGGCCACCAGAGCATTGAGCCGGATCTGCTCGCTGTCGATGATGGAGTTGATCAAACGCCAGGTAATGTTCTGGTCCAGCTTCTGCCAGTAGGTCAGGATAAACGTCTGTTTCTGCCAATTAAACATTCTGCGGATGTTGATGAAGGCATCCTTGGAATCGGTATTACCCGGATAGCAGGCCATCCGGTTGCCAAACAGCACCCACCCGGACGTAAAGTTGAGCCCGGTGTTAATGCCCTGGCCGTTGAGGTATTCAGCCTGCTGCAGGTCCAGGACCACTTCCGTGTCGTCGTCCAGGCACAGGCCCGTAACCTGGATAGCTTTATTGGACGGGGACTGAGACGGGATATCACCGTTGGCAGCATCTGCCGTAGCGATAGCCCCCAGCACATGGGTGCTCATGTGGTAGATATGATCACCCAGCTTGGCCTTGGGCCAGCACACATACTCCAGGGTGTTGGTGTAGTTGTTTTTGTTTTTCCAGGACGGGGCGTCACTGTACTTGGTGATCTGGCTGTCCGCAGGCAGGTCCACCAGAGCGATGGCTCTAAAGAGACCATTGATGTTGTCGGCCTTGGCGGACATGATAGCGGCCACCTCGGGGTCCTCGGACCAGCCAGGGGCCAGCAGCAGACCGGGCACCATCCGGGTCAGCGGATACACCTGAGAGATGCACTCCAGGCCTTTGGGCTTGCCGGTGGCACTGTCGATGCCGCCGATGATGTCATCTTTTTTGACGGCACTGGGATCCACCTCGTCATAGTCCAGCAGTACGGTGGCGGCGCTCTTTAAAGCCCCATCATCCAGGATGGAGATGACCAGCTGCCCGTCGTCGTTGTAGGCTGCTTCATAGTCCGTGCCCAGGACAGCAGGATGCGCAGCTTCGCTTTTGTACACCTTGAGGGTGTCCAACAGGACCGGAGCATCCAGCACCACCTGGGACTGGCTCACCGTAGCAGACTTTTTGCTGGTGCTCTTTTTGTGTTTCGCCGGATCCAGCACATTGACAAAGACCACCGGGGCGTAGCCGTACAGAGCAAATTGACTGTACATGACCTCACATAAAGTGTACTTGGACCAGTCGTCACTATAGCCCAGCTGCTGGACGGCCTCTGCGTAGGTGTAGCACAGCACAGGCCGGTTGGCTTTGGCCGGGTCCGATGCCAGATGGATGGGCGCCGTCCCAAAGACAACCGGCAGGCCTGCCGTGGTCTGCACCGGCGGCGTCACAGCCGTAGGCTTTTCAGACACATAAACGCCATGCTTAAATGCCATAGGTTAAACCTCCTTAGCACGATGATAGTAAATATTAAGCAGGCTCCCTTTGATTTGAGTCTGCTTTTTGGCCTCCGTAAAGTCAGCCGGGCAAACAAAAAGCCGACGGAACCAGCTATGCTGGTCCACCAGCTCCTGCACCCCGGCCGGGAAGCCATCGATAAACCCCTGGGCATGCTGCAGCCGGCCGTGACTTAAGGTCGGGCCGACGTAGATCAGCAGGCCGGGAGTCTTTTTAAAAATTGTCAAAATCAATCCCCTCCGTTTCTGGCTGTGCCACCAGGTAGGTGGCCCGGATGATGCCCAGCCAGATGGGCGTGGGCTGCTGCTCCGGGAGCCGCCCCTTGAGAGGCAGCTGGAGCGAGGTCCGGTCGCAGATGATCCGATGCCGCAGCAGGGTCTGCCGGATATGCTCCATCAGGTTGTACAAGCTCATGCACCCATCGGGAGCCTCGTCCCGGATGGCCAGGCCGATCTCTACGGTGCAGGCGCTGTAGGCGTCTGCCTCTTTGTCCGCCCAGTCCACCACTGCGGCATAGACGTAGGAGGACATCTCCGTGGACCGGTCCCGGACTGGCGGATAACCGGCGTAGACCTTGATAGGCTCCAGGCGCTCTTTGCCCTGGGCCCGATATTCGGTTACTGCCTCTTCCAGGAGAGCTTTGATGCTCTCCATTACGATGACTAAAGTCATAAGCTCACCTTCCCCAGCCGGTACTGCAGCTCGTGGATCAGACGGTCATTAAGCATGGCACTGGCGCTTTCATCAATAGCGTTCCAGACCTCTTCGTTTTCGATCATCTGAGGCACGGACGGGCCGCCGGGATTTTTAATGGGCAGCCTGGACGTGATGTTGCCCATGGCATCCCGACGGATGGCCAGCCCGGAGCGGCCGCCCCAAAACAGGCCCGGCACCACGCCGCCGCCTGTCTTTTTGACTCTCACGTTGAGGGGCTTCCTGGTGCTGTGGCTGACCATAAACATGGTCAAGGGCAGCTGAGAGCCTGTAGCCCCTACCACCCCGCCGATCAGGTTGGCGGAAATGCTGGGGCGCTTGGTAAACAGGGATTTTTTAACCACCCCTGCCTTGACCACATAATTTTTCCGGACCTCCACGGAGATCCGGCTCTTGACGTGAGTCACCACACGGCTGGCCGCGGCGGCCGCTGCTTTCCTTGCTTCCTGAGGGCAGGCCAGCAGCGCTCCTTTTAAGAGTTCCGCATTTTTTAACGTAAAGTTAACATTTACCAGGCTCATGCTGTCGCCCCCTTACATATCATTGGCCACCAGGATCAGAGTCACGATGCCCAGGTCTGTCTTGGACTCCGCCACCGTGTAGAGCTTGCCGTCCAGCCGAAAAGACTGCCCGTAGACGGGGACCTCTTCCAGGTCCTCTTCCTTGCAGTTGACTGTCACATGGCTGCCGTACATCTCGTAATACCGCCGGGTCTCGATGTTAGACCCAAAGCTGTACTGATCATCGGCGCTCACCTGCTGGACTACGGCCATCCCCTGCAGGCCGTTAAGATCGTGGACCTCGGCAAACTCATCAGGGCATAAAAATACGTCCCGGTCAGCGGCGATCGTGTCCCGAAATTTCCTCATTTCCGCTTGCGGGCAAGCGGCTTGATAGGCTCAGGAGTGACATCCGGCAGGGTCGCTGTCTCTTCCGGAGCTTCCGCCGCTGCTTTCGGCCTGGACGGCTGCACGGCATCGAGGGCGATCTGACCAGTGGCCAGGAGGTGTTTGGCCTCCTGATCCTTCAGGGTCAGATGCTCACCAGGGCCCGCCAGCTTACCGGCGTGCGCCACAAAATTGCGCACCACCTTATACGTGGTCATGGGTTATTCCCCCTTGGCCTTGATGACGGCAAAGTCGGTAATGCATTCAGGAGCCACCAGGCAGCGGCAGTACATGGTCAGACGCATTTCCTGACTTTCCTTGTTGCCGTTGTAATAGGGCACATAAGGAGCTGCATAGGTAATGTAGCCGGTGCCAGCGTCATTCAGCAGGTTTACTGCACCGTGATACTGACGTCCACGGCCAGGGATGCCCAGGATGACATCAGCATCACCGATAAAGCCCTTCATCTTGCCGTCATCATCCATGTAGGATTCGGCATAGGTGTATACCTCCAGGTTCAAAGCGGGGATCCGACCGACGAAGGACACCTGGGGAGAAGTGATCCGAGGCGCGAAGGCGAACATGGACAGGTTGGCCGTAGACGGGATGCCCATCCACTTCATAATCTGGTCATTGCTCAGCATGTACCCGGCCACGTTCTTGCCCACGATCATCACAGTGGGGACCATACCGGAGGCTTCCTGGATCTTCAGGGATGCAGCGGTGATGTCATCATAGATGGTGGCGCCAGCCTTGTCCCAGGTGGTAGTAGGAACGATTTTCTGGGTAAAGTTAAAATCGACGGTATCAATGATGGTCAGCTTGCCATCGTCGGCGTAGCCTTTGATGTCGTATTTACCGGTGGTCAGCAGGTCTGCTGCCATCTTGTTTTTCCGGTTGATGATAGCTGCCTGCAGGTCGGCCAGGTCTCTGGCCTGGATTTCAGCAGCGCGCTGGGCAGGGGTCTTGGTGCTGACGAAGTTTTCGCCAAAACCTCTGTCGTTCAGCATTTCAGGATCTACCACCCGGCTGGGGGCCATCATGGGCGGCTTATAAAAGAAGTCGTCGAAGCCGTTGCGCGCCAGTTCCACGGCTTTGCCGCCCCGAGTCACAAAGGGAGCCAGGTGGCGTTCGCCAGTGCGCAGCTGCACTTCGATGGTGCTGGTAGTTGCGGTTTCCGGCACGATAGGAAAAAAGGTGTCCAACAGCAGGGAGGCAGGAGCCTTAAAACGTTCCACTGCAGACATCAGGGAGACAGTATCTTTCAGTCCAATCATGTGTCAGTCCTCCTTACAGTTTGGCGGTCAGATGGATGCCGACTTTCCGCAGTTCGTCTTCGTGGGTTTCTGCGGTGTCATCAGAGGCCGCAATCAGGGCGGCCCGGTTAAACCGACCGGTCACGTAGGCGGTGCAGGCGGCGGCCTTTTCGTCTACGTCATAAGCCAGGATGGCGGAGGCCACACCGGCTTTGGCGGTAGCACTGGCAGCGCCTTCAGGGGTCACGGTCAGCAGGGTGCCCCGCTTCAGGGCCGTACCCGGGGTCAGGGTGTAATTTTTCGTCAGCACGGGGATTTCCGGGCCGGCAAAAAGGCTGTCAGGAGTAATGGTGTTCTTGTCAATAATCGCCATTGCGTTAACCTCTTTTCTTGTTTACCAGGTTGACAATGTTGTCAATTTCGGCCTTGCTGTCATCGGCAGCAGAGACGGGTTCGGTGGCGGTAGCTTTGACACCGGCCGCACCGGACTGCATCTGGTCGGTGATCAGGGCCTTCAGTTCATCCAGGGATTTGTTTTCCACCTTGACGGCTGCTACAGCGTCCACATAAGGCTTCAGCCGTTCAGCGGTGGCTCCATTGGCCTTGCCGGTGTCCACCAGGGCATTGACCATGGGGTTGTCCCCTTTCAGGGCATCCAGGGCTTTCACCCGGTCCGTTTCGGCCGCAGCCTTCTGGGCGGCTTCCGCCTGTTTATCCTGGCCGTCCAGGAATGCCTTCAGGCGGCTCATAATGTTGGAATCAGTATTAGTCATTGGTTCGTTCACCTCGTTTTTTTCGCAAAGCTGCTTCAGGAGCCGGCTCCGGCTGGGGTCCAGGCTCGTCATCAGGACGTGGTTGACCATCACCCCGCCCCCGCTCATGGAGGCACTGACGCCATAATCGTCAACGCCATCCACGAAGCCGTTATCCAGAGCTTCCTGGGCGGTCATCCAGGTTTCCTCGTCCATCATCCGTGCGATTTCGTCCCGAGTCAGGGAGTCACCACACCGATCACTGTAGACGTTGAGCAGGGTGTCTTTGGTCTTGTCCATCTGCTCGATGCACTTGGCCAGGTCATCCCGGGTCAGGGTTTGATACCCAAAGCACATCATGGGGTTGTGAATCATGTACAGGGCGTTGGCCGGCATGATCACGTCATCTGCAGCGCTGGCCACCAAGGTGGCGGCACTGGCACAGATCCCGTCGATATGGCAGTGGATCTTACCGGTATAGGCTTTCAGCAGGTTGTAGATGGCCTGGGCCTGGAATACATCCCCGCCCGGGGAGTTGATCCGTAGGGTCAGATCCTTGCCGTCCAGGTCCCGCAGGTCCTGCTGCAGCTCTTTGGCACTAACCATAGGGTCGTCGGGCACAAAGGCGTGCCAAAATTCTGCATTGGGGCTGATTTCCCCATAAATCAGGAGCTCCGCCTCCTGGGAATCGGCTTCATTCTTGATGGTCCAAAAATTAGGTTTTTGTGTCATTTTCTTTCTCACCGCCTTCCTGGGCGTTCTCCCGGTCACCGGACAGCACGTCCGGTGAGCCTACAGTCAGCCCCAGCTGCTTGATCAGGTCCTGTTCGTAAGCTAGCTGCTCCAAATTCTCTTCCAGATCGCTGCCGGTCATTTCTGCGGCCTCCCGCTCCCGGGTGGTCAGGCCGTACTTGACCCGCAGGGCGGAGCCGGTCACATCCTTGATGGGATCCAGGATGCTCATGGTAGGACCAAACCAGTCTGCACTGGCCCAGGCCGTGCGCTTGACCGGGTCCTCAAAGTAGCCCGGGCACTTGACCCGGCCAGTGACTACCGCCTCCAGGAGCCACTGCTCATATATGGGCTGGCAAAAGTCAGAGGCAAACCATCTCCGGCGAGTCTTGAATTCGTCCTGGGCCTGAAGCAAAGCCCCACGGCTGGCGGAGTAACTGGAGTTAAAGCATTTGAGCAGGACCTCATAAGGGATGTTGAGGGACGCAGCCACGCTCTTTTCCAGATGCGTCATGTAGCTGTCATAAGCGCTCTGGGCGTTGGAGCTGTCCACCGTCTTAACGTCCACGCCTTTCGGCAAGCTGTTGAGCTGGCCCGGCCCGAGCTTATATTGGGTCGTGTCCACCACAGGCTCGTCGGCGTGGTCGTCGTCCGGCGCCCCGTAGGCGCTGGGCAGGATATTGTCCAGGCTGTTGCTGGCCTGGGTTGTATTGGTAAAAAACACAGATAAAAAGCTGCGGATGATGGCCGCTGTCAGCTCGGCGTTACAGTAGCGCCCGATCTGCTTGAGCTGCTCCAGCACCGGTGCCAGGTACGGCACTCCACGGTACTGCTCGGCCCTGGAGTCGTGACACACCTGCAGGATATTGGGCATCCCGGTGCGGGGGCCAAAAGCTTCCACCCGCTGCCAGGTCGTCGCTCCGTCGATGTTGACCAGGTCCCCCGGGACCTTGTTGGAGATCCAGTAAGCTTCCAGCCGTCCATCGGGTGTGACCTCCACTCCGTTGACGATGTGATTGCCGTTGTCCGGGTTGAGCTGTTCGATTCCGTAGGCGTTGGCCTCGCTGTAGCAGGCCTGGGGACCCAGAGGATTGCTGACCCGGTTGGCTTCCAGCAGCTGGAGCCGCAGCGTGTATGGCTGATTATAGGAGGGCGCCGTCCGGCGGAACAGGGCGAAGCTGTCGCCGTCAGTCAGATACGTCGCATAGGCGACGTTCTGCAAGTCATAAAAATTGTTCCGTCGGCGGTAGTCGCACTCCTTGGATCCGGCCCAGAGCTCAAACTCTCTGACCGTATGCCTCTCCCAGTCTCTCGCCTCTTCTGCCGTCAGCCCCAGGATCTTATAGGGTATGCGGGGGAAGAGCCTGAGCCCGGCTCCTACAGCGTGCATAGTGCTGGTTACGATGGCGGCGCTGCCCAGAGGTGTGTTAATTGCCTGGTCAGCTGCCCGGTTGCGGAGCGTGATCAGATTGGCGTCGATGTCGCTCTTGGAGGACAGACGCTGAGGCCTCCAGCTCCGCAGGGCGTCCTTATGCCAGGATGCGCCGCCGTCACTGTACCCGCTGTTGATCATTGCCGGGGACCGGATCCGAGATTTGATGAGTTTTCTTCGTTTTTTGCTCACTGAACTCTGCCTCCTCTCAGTCCATCAAGACGACTCTCTTGGTGCTGCCTGCCGGCTCCAGAGGTTCCCCATCCAGGGTGGCCCCAGCTGCAATCAGGTCATCAATCGCATTGCGGATGGTGGCCAGGTTGGCACGGGTCAGAGTCCTGTTTCCGATTGTGTAGCTCTGGCCCGTCAGCACGGCCTGCTCTGCTTCCAGGTACATCTTTAACCTGGCATTTTGGATTTTATTTCCCATTTTTGTCCTCCTTACCAGATTTGGGTGCCGCTGGACGCCTTGGCCGGCTTCTTTCGGTGGTTCTTTCTCGGGGTTTTCACATTGGGAGCTTCTTCTGCTTCCAGGATCGTCGCCCTGCCTCGAGCGGCTAGCCCATCCCAATCCGGATGCAGCGTCTGCATGCAGGCCAGATTATAATTCCGCAGGTCCAGGGGCTCGTTCCGCACCCCGGTGGTCGGCTCCCAGACCTCTCTGTATTCCCCGTTCCGCTTGACCGTCTTCCTGTGTTCCGAGATAAGACCTCGAAAGTACAGCGCATCATAGCCCCGGTTGGTCATAATGCCTTCTTCGTCCAGGGGGAAGTGAAAGAACATCGGACCTGGATGCTCAATGGTCAACCGGTTCATGATCTGCTGCTTCCCGTCATCAACCCCCAGCATCACCAGAGGGGCATTGAGGCCTTTGGCCACGCCCACCTTGTAATCCAGAGGGATGCCCGGTCCGCCCATGCCCTTGACGGCAAACCTTTGTTTGATGATATTCCGTTCGCAGTAACGATAGACGTTTCCGGTGTAATGCCCGCCGGAATCGATAAAGGTCCGGGTCACACGGAGAGTGCGTCCGTCGGCAAACTTGTAGGCCCGATCCAGGACCTTGTCCAGCTCCGTCCAGGTGCTGACCCGGTTCGGAGCCCCAAGGACGACGCCCTTCAGGATGCCCCAGCACTCCTCGCCTTCGCCCCAGCCGCAGATCTCATATTCCAGTCGATTGTCCTGGACGTCCACGGCGGCCGTCAGGAGGAGCACCCCATCCGGTAGTTCGGCACCGTATTTTTCTCGTCTTTGGAGTAAAAAGTCATCGGACTCAAAGGCCCCGGTCACCCGGTAACTTTCCCCGAAGCGTGTGTTCATAACGACCTTCTCCCGATCCGGGAAGCCTTTGGCTTCCAGCCACTCCTTCATAACCTGCTTCCAGCTGATCCAGGGAGAGGAAAAGGCATTGATATAAAAAGACCGGCAGCCCGTTTCCAGAGCTTCCGGATGTTGAGCCACATATTTCTGCGGCGCCGCTTTCATCTGTTTTTCGGTAAAGGCAAACCCGCAATCCGGGCACCGCCATTTGACGCCCCGGACCACATAACGCTGCGTCCCCTGGATCTTGGCACCCTTTTGAGAGTCAACCTCCATGTTGAGGTAGGACATCTTATGGTACTCGCCGCAGTTGGGACAGCGGTGCTGCCATTCCTCCTGGGTACCGGAGTTATAGGCCACATCGATCCGGGAGTCGCCCTCGTTGGTGGGCGTGGAGAAAAGGCCCATGACCCGGTTCCAGTAGGTGGTCATTCTTTTAGCCGCCAGGTCGATGGGGTCGCCTTCCGTCCCTGCTGATGCCGGGAAGCGGTCCACCTCATCACAGAGCAGGATCCGGATGGGACGAGACGCCAGCCCCGCAGGGCTATTGGCCCCACCCATAATCAGCCGGCCGCCGGGAAAAAGCTTGGACAGGATGGTGTTTCCCCGGTCCCGGCTCTTTACGTCGGCAAAGATGTCGGTGAGGACCTTGGTGTCCCGGATCATGGGCTCGATCCGGGATTTGGAGAAATCCTCGGCCATATCCACTGTGGGCTGGACCATCATGATGGAGCAGGGATCCAGGTGGGCAAACCGCCCGATGATGTTGTTCATGATGTCGGATTTTCCAATCTGGCTGCAGCTCTTGACTACCACTTCATGTATCCCGGGCTGGGTAAAGCTGTCCATTATGTCTTTCTGGTAGGGCGCTCTGCTGGTCTTCCATCGGCCCGGCTCCGCTGCCGTGCTAGGGAGCGTCCGGTAGGTGTCGGCCCATTCGGATACAGACGTCTTGGGCAGGGGCTTCAGGCCATGTTCGGACACATACCGCCAGAGGGCTTCAGCACTCTTCATCGGAGTCCACCCCCTCAGCAGCTTCTGCAGCCATAAAAAGATCCGGGCTGTAACTGGACAGCTCGGACAATTTTTCCTCAATCTCTTTTGTGAGTGTTGTATAGATTTCTTCTTTTTTCTGGCCTTCCAGGATGGGGGCCAGCTTGGCCGGCAGGCCCAAAAGCTGGGTCCGCAAGTTGGAAGCCATTTCGGTCATGACCAGCTCAACCGTTTTTGCCGAGTAGACGCTCCCCTGGAGTTCGGCCAGCTTCAGTTCGGCGATTTCCCGCTTGGCTTTTTCATGCCGAGCCCGTTCCTCGTTGAGGTCAGGAGCGTTCCCATCGGGGCTTCCGCCGCCCCGCTGGCTGTAATAATTCTTAATTGATTCGATAACAAAAACGCCGCCCCGGGAATCCTTGGGATCTCTGGTGACCACACCTTCGTCGATGAGCTGGTTAATGCGTGCCGATGTGAGCCCAAGGGCTTTTGACATCTCTTTTTGTGTCGCCGTAAGAGACTTAAGGTCTTTTGAGATTTTCACCCTGGCTCACCTCCCATTTGCGTTAACCTGGCAACTTAGGCCAAAAAAAATTTTGCAACTAGAGCGTTTTCGGGGCTCGACAGACCCGCGGCTTTCCTATGAGCGCCAGAAGGACCCGCCCGCGCCGCAAACTCGCTGAACTTATCTGTCCGTTATCAGTGGACACGCTGCCCGCCGTGCGACGCTGAGACGCTCACGCCTGCAGGCTGTTGGCACGACCGGAAAGGAGAGATGGACCGAAGGGCTTGCCTGCAGGAGTCAGCGCCCCATCCCGGCAGCAGGAAACAGGCACGAGAAAAGCCGCCCGATTAAAGGCGGCTCTCTCTGAAGGGTTTTGAAGTGATATGTCCAGTCTGTATTATGCCATCGATTGTCTCTTTGTACACTACTTACAGCTTACATGATAGCACACCATTAACCGGTTATGTTGTGAGAATCCCGGTTATTTTGTGCGATTTCCCCAGGAGGGAAGTCGATATTTTCCAGGTACCCCGGGTATTCCTCAGCCACCCGGGCTTCAAATTCTGCCACGGCTATAGGATACAAGTGCCGGACATAGTCCTCACTCTTCCCCAGGATACTGGCCACCTGCTTCCATGACCGGTGATTGACGATACGGACCATAAGGATGATCCGGTTCTGGTCCGTCAGCATGCGGCCAATCATCTGTCTGGCAACCTCCCTCCACCGGATCAGCGCGTCCCAGTCGTCGTTGAGGGCTGCCTCCACATCCAGCAGCCGGATTACCTTATCTGAGGTATCCATGTGTTTGCCTCCGTCCACTTTAATTGCAGAGGTATCGACGCTGTGAAGGCTGATGATATCACTCCGGATCTTACGGATCTCATCCTCCTTGCAGGCCAGACTGTCTTCAAGGTCATAGATCCGGCGGAGAAACTCTGCTCCCGTCATAAACGGCCTCCGCGTCGCTGAAAGACAGCCCGCTCCAAACGCCGGATCCTCAGGCCGTAGCTCTGCAGCATGCCATAAGCTGCCAGCACAAGCAGAATCAGTACAAAAAGGATTACTGCATAAGTCAAATCACCCATTGCCTGTCATCTCCTCCACAAAGTTTTTCAGGTGCCCCAGGAAAATGGGGACCATAATATGCTCACACCTGGCGGAATATAAGTCCTTCCCTGACCGCGTATGGCCATCGATAGTGCTGCGGAAAATCATGACCTCATTACCGGCGTCCGGAGTCCATCGCAGATCCGCAAGGTATGTGCCTTTACCATTGATTTGAAAAATCGCTCTCACGTAACTTCTGGTATCGCTGTCGGGCGGATGACCGAACTTCCACCCGGCTTCCAGGATTTCATCCGGCACTTTTTTGAAGCCGACAACCATTTCCAAGATAGTGCCTCCATCGAAGTGCTTACCGTGGTATAAGCTCTGTTCATATTCTTTCATGTCTTATGCCCCTTTGCAAACTCAGCCATAGTCCGCTCGATATGATCCGTCATACGCTTCAGGCGGCCCTGACCGAATCCGAATTCCGCTCTTAATGCTTCCCGACAGTCGTTAATCCCCAAGTTGTAAATCTGTGAACTATACTCCAATAACCACATACGGAACTCCGGCAAGCTCAGGGCTTTTATCCGCTTAAGATCTTGCCGGCTCACGCCGGGTATCCTTTCACCTTCCACGAGCCGTCACTCCTCTCTTAGCCTCCCATTCATTCCGGGCCTCGTCTATGCTGCTGTGCCAGTGCTGCACCAGATCTGACTGCTCCTTTGAATCCATTCCGTCATAGACAATGCCATACAGACCGTTTGCCTTATCCCAATACAAAAAATCGTCTGTTGCCCCGATACGGTAGATAAACATATCAGCACCCCAGCTGCCACAAAAGATTGTCGATCTCGTTCTGCGCCCGGGCAAGGCGGATCAGGATCATGTCTACCCGCTGTTTATCCGCTTCCGACAGCCCTGACTCCGCAGCTATCGACTCGATGCGGTGCCGCTTGACATCAAGATAGGATGCCAGATCCGTGACTTCATAACTGATTCTGTCAATCATCTTCACGCACCTCCTTGTAACCGTGTTCACATGCGTAAACCCATAATGCCGATTGAGCCGTATTCGGATCCTTATATCTGTACGGATTCAGCGGGCATGCCAGCCCGGTCTTTGCACATATCCGCGCCAGGCGATACCATTTTTTGTGGTTGGCGTATTCCGTATCGACTGCAATCATATCCCCTGAGTTGTTAATGTATTTCATGCTCCAGGTAACCTCCATTTCTTGATCCTCGCTTTCAGAGATTCCAGCACTTTCTCCTGGGATGCATCCTTGTCTCCCAGGGCTTCCACCAGATCTTCGTCCCGGGTCCCGGTGCAGATCAGCTGGTGGATGATAACCGGTTCATTCTGGCCCTGCCGGTGCAACCGTTTGTTGGCCTGCTGATAAAGTTCCAGGCTCCAGTTGAGCCCGAACCAGATGATGTGGTGGCCGCCGTCCTGGAGATTCAGCCCGTAGGCTGTGCTGGCGGGATGGGCCAGCAGGATGTCGATTTTCCCGGCATTCCAGTCGACTTCTT
>Ga0256406_1002822_pt1 | contig 23317 bp, 16 predicted proteins | sample RumenRJG_03DNA_FD_185986 | JGI IMG/M metagenome (GOLD analysis project Ga0256406, IMG submission 185986) | Bovine rumen microbial communities from Lethbridge, Alberta, Canada - RJG_03 | ecosystem: Host-associated > Mammals > Digestive system > Stomach > Rumen | place: Canada: Alberta | collected... | reverse complement strand
ACACACGGCCGCCAAAAAGCGTGGCCAAATCGCTCGATAGCAGGAATGCATTGGAGCCGGTAAGGTAGATGTCATATATGCTCTCTTCGTGGATGCTGCTGATGATCTCCTCAAAACCCTGACACATTTGCACTTCATCGATGAAAAGATAGTTCTTAAGGTCTTTGCGGTACCTGCTTTCAACATACCCGTAAAGGCTTTCCGGCTGTCTCAGCTCAATATTCCGCTTAAGATTGAGATTGATTCTGACCACATTGACGCCAGCTTCGCCTGCAATTCTGGTGCTGAATGCGTCCATAAGACTTGACTTACCGCAGCGGCGGATGCCGGTTATCACCTTGATATCAGGAATATCCCTTACTGCCTCAAGCTGTCTCAGGTAAAAATCCCTGCTAATCAGTTTCATGTTCATAGATGTATCCTGGCATATTTTCATTTCGCAATTTTAAATAATTTTCAAAAATGCGAAACAAATATACCACCTGCAGCCAGTGTTTCTGCTGTTTCATTTCGCAATTTTGAATAATTTTCAAAAATGCGAAACATAGATATCACCGCAGCCAAGGTTTAACGCCCAACAGAAGCCCATAACCGGGCCTGTTTAAACGAGTCGAACGCGTTAAAAACGGCCAGCGTTCAATGCCAGACAGCCCATAATCAGGAACTCCGATCAAATCTGGTCTCTGCTGACATTCGGCAGCAATGCTGCAGTTTCATTTCGCAATTCTGAAAATTTTTCATTTTTGCGAAATGAATACCCTCCCAGGAAAACTCCCCTAACGTCTCCCGGAGCCCTCCTGCAGGCGCTCAGGAATCCTCACCCGGAAATCCCGATTATGGCAGAACCGGCGGTGTGCTAGAATTCAGGAGTCAACTGACAGGAGAAAAAGTCAATTATGAAACCTCTTATTGGAGCTGCACCTCTTGTCGATCCGGAGAGAGAGAGTCTCTGGATGCTTCCCGGCTATTTCAATCTCATCAAGGAATGCGGCGGAAGCCCGATCATGATTGATCCGGTTTTCGACGAGGACGTGGCATCGCGCCTCGACGGCATTCTCATCACAGGCGGACAGGACGTGAACCCGGAGCTCTTCGGCAGAAAGCCGACCGAGAAGACCGGCGCGCCCTCAAAGGAGCTCGATGACCTCGAGTACGCGCTCCTCGACTACGCGCTCGCGCACCGGATCCCGGTCTTCGGCATCTGCCGCGGCATACAGATAATCAACGTCTATTTCGGCGGAACGCTGACCGATGACCTCCCTTCGGAGCGCCCCGGCATCGAGCACCACCAGGCACACCCCTATGATCTGCCGACCCATCCGGTAAGGCTCTTCGGAAAGCTTAAGGATCTCCTCGGCACCGATCACCTCGAGGTGAACACCCTTCACCACCAGGCAGCGGACAAACTCGGAAAGGGCCTCGTGCTTGAGGCAGAGGCGCCGGACGGGACGCCGGAGGCAGTCTCGGGAACTGACGATAAGCAGTACCTCCGCGCCGTCCAGTGGCACCCCGAGACGCTCTGGGTCCACCAGGAGGAGCAGCTGGTGCTTGTCAGGGACTTCATCAGGGCCGCAAAGGAGAGACAGTCCGCAAGGAAAGGCTGACGCAGGCCTCAAAAAACAAGGCGGCGGAATTCCTTCCGCCGCCATTTTCCTCCAGGGCCCGCTGCCCTGCCCCGCCAGCAGAAAGGACTACTTCGCCTCTTCATTCCCTGCGCGCTGCATCTCGACGAACTTCATGAGCGCCGCGACAGACTGGAAATACTGCTTCACATTCTCGGTGTCAGGGCTGATAGTGACGCCGAACTTCTTCTTCATCGCAATGCCGAGCTCAAGGGCGTCTATCGAGTCGAGCCCCAGTCCGTCGCCGAAAAGCGGAGCGTTGGTCTCGATGTCCTCCGGCCTGATGTCCTCGAGATTGAGCGACTCGACGATCATCTTCTTGATCTCAAGGGCAAGCTCTGCGTTTTCCTTCTTCTGTGCCTCTGGATTTTCCATTGCAGCTCTCCGCAAAATTCCAAACCAAAATAAAAACGGAGGAGAGGCAGGAACCCTCCTCCTCAAAAAAGGATCAGTACCCGATGCTCCTGAAGAGCGAGCCAGGCCAGCCCTCCGGGAGCTTGCCCATGGGATCCTCGGGGAAGCCGCCCATAATGCGGACCACCCTCGGGATCTCCACGGGATCCATCGCCGCCGAGAGGCGCTTCCTGAGGTTCAGGAGGAACATGCTCTCGCTGCCGCTCGCGCGGAGGACGTCGCTGCCCCTCTCCGAGAGGACGATGGCGGCCCCGATGTAGTCACGGTTCCCGACGGTTATCGGGCAGGCTGCCGCGTCGCGGATGAAGTCATCCTTCCTGATGAGGTACTCGATGCGGTCAAGGGAGAGCGCGCTGCCCTCGAGCTTGACGATGCGCCCGCTCCTTCCCGAGAACTCGAATGTCCCGTCAGGGTTGGCATTTCCCAGATCGTCAAGGACGTGCACTTTCCCGTCATAGGGAGAGAGCACCTGAAGCCTCCGGTCGTCTGAATTCGATACCGAGAATCCGGCGAACGGCCTCCAAACGGCGTTGCTCTCCTTCCTCTCCCTGATGCCGATGGCGCCGTACTCGGTCGTTCCGTAAATCTCGGTTATCGGGCAGCTGAAAAACTTCTCCCCGAGATCAACCGCATAGCGCGGAAGGCTGCCGCCCGAGGAGACGACACCGGATGCCCTCGGTCCCCTTGCACTGTCCGAGAGGCGCTTGAGGAACGAGGGCGAGGTGACGACGAAGGGGGAGTCGTACTTTTTGTAGAGGAAGTTCTCCTCGGAGCGGAAGATCTGCCTGCAGGTCGGGAGCCCGACGAACATCGGGATGAGGACACGGAACATCAGGCCGAAGGAATGGCGGCAGGGAACGGTAGAGGCGAAGCAGTCGGTCTGGTCGAAAACATAGCGGAAATGGCTGATGATGGCGGAGGCCTCGGCGCAGACCTCGCCCAGGCTGCGCCTGATTTCCTTGGGCTCGCCGGTAGAGCCTGAGGTGAACACCGAGTACTCGAGCTTCTCGTCAAGGTGATGGAACGGGATCCTGCCGCTTCCCCTCACCAGCTCGTCAATCGCAAGGGTGCCCGGGCCGTAGCGGAACTTTCTCTGGCTCCTCGCGAGGATGGTGCCGTAGCGGGCCTTCTCGCGGGTCATGAGCTGCGGCCCCGCGAGCCCCGGGACAACCGGCTCGATCCCGGCAATCCAGCAGGCAAGGAGGGCTATGGCGAACCAGCAGGCGTCATCGGTCACAATTGACGCGCGCCTTACCCCCTTCTCCCTGAGGCTCCAGGCGACGATTTCAGAGGCTGCCTGGAAATCATGCAGGGAGACACGGCTGTCGTTCTCGCCGTAGAAAACGACCGCATCGGATTCAACCTCAAAAAGTTCATTGATGAGCATTCCGTTCACTTTCACCCTGCCGTGAAAAAAATCTGGTTAAAAATAGGACAACCGATAATACCGTAATCCCGGTTCAAAACCAATCTTCAGAGAGCGGAGTGTAGATATTCATCGCATAATTTTGTGAGCCCAGGTCAGGCTACCAGGTCACGTGGCCCTTATGACTTTATGGTCAGTTACTGTTCACAGCCGTTTTGTACTGATTCGGATTTCAATAAAAATGCAAAATCATGACTCGCTATGACATTCTGACAGGTATTGAAATTTGATTGCCACAGCACTGACTGCTATCATTCCTAAATGGATGAGGAAGTTCTCATGTTTTTGCCAGCAATGAGAGTTGCCTTTTCCTGTCTGACAATACGCAGAACTATGGCAGAATCGCTGCAGTAGTTCAGCCGTGGTCAGCGTCGCTCCTTACCAAAGGGGGCGTGGATTGAAAACGGCAAATGCCGGTTTTCTCTAAACAGAGCGGAGCAGAATGTCATTCTGATGCTCCGCCCCTTCATCATCCACCTTCAGGCTCCATAATCCATATCACCTCTATCGCCTCTGCTTCCTGACCGGAGATCTTACGGCGCAGTCTTTTCTCCTGACTCTGCTGATTTGCCTGATACTTTTGTTTTTCAGGCGGAAAGCAGTGATGCTGATAAAATGCGGCTTATGCAGCATGAGGTGAACAGCATGGCATTACGAAAAATAGGACTTGGAAACGTACCGCTCCCTTACTTCAACAGAAATAACCTGGTTTTCGCTGACAAGACTATGTATGTTCAGAAGCTCGAGGAGCTTGAGTCAACAGCTGTTGTGTTTCTGAGACCGAGGCGCTTCGGCAAGACGCTTTTCACTGACATCCTGCAGAATTACTATGACAGAAACCAAGCGGCAAGGTTTGACGAAAACTTCAGAGGCACCTGGATTCACAGTCACCGCACGACTCTGGCAGGTTCTTTCTACTGTCTCAGACTTGACTTCTCAATGGTGCCGCCATTTCCAGCTCGAATCTCAGAAGGATTGGTAGACTCAATGCTCATGGGGATGGCTGCCTTTACCGTGTGCTACCCTGAGATCGGGCTACCAACTGCACAGCTTAATCCCGAATTATATGATTCACCAACCAAACTGCTTATCGCTTTTATCAGAAATTTCATACTGCGCGCAGGGCAGGATGCAAGGCTCTTCCTGATAATCGATGAATATGACCACTTTGCTAATGATGTACTTTCCTCAGATCGAGATGCTTTTCGCGAACTTACTTCAACTGCGGCTGGGCATGAAGGATTAATCAAAAATTTTTACGCCTGCATAAAAGGTTTGACAGGAGACTCGGCCCTGAAGCCAATCACAAGAATTTTCATCACTGGAGTATCAGCTGTGTCACTTGACTCTGTGACATCTGGCTTCAATATTGCGACAAACATAAGCTCAGACGCAGAATTCAATGCTATGGCAGGATTCACGCACGATGAGTTATCCAAAGTCGTTGATGAGACCGTGGACTTCAGCCGTCTCAATGGAATAACCAAAGATCAGGTTATGGAAGTCATGGAGAAGCGCTATGACGGATACTCATTCTCCCAGTATGCAGATGAGAGAATTTTCTGCCCGGACATGTGTCTCAGTTTCCTTCGCCATTTAATAGCAACCCACAAAGTTCCTCAAAAACTCACTGACAGCAATTCCGGTATGGACGCTGACAAGCTCACAGGCATGATGAATCTTGCTGACAACGAGACAAGAGAGAAAATCGGTCAGGCGATCTTCAAAAAGGAAAGCATTGCCGCAGACATACCTGATACTCTTAACCTGAATCAGACAGGCTCGTTCAGTCAGGATCAGGCAGTATCACTGCTCTCATACCTTGGCTTCCTGACGATTGATCCAGAGACCTCGATGAAGTCAGGAATGATGCACTGGCGCTGCCCGAATGAGGCCTGCTACAGGACTTTTGTTGACTGCGAGGCAAAGTCCATCGGCTTCAGACGCTCAAGCGGACTTGACCTCTCCGGAGTCACTGACCGGGGTAACATCATGCCGCTTGTCGAAGAGACGGCCCGGCGCATAGCCGGCATTCCTGCCTCTGCGTTCTCTGGCTTCAACGAGCGCTGCCTGCAGATTGTCTTCTACTACACAGCCATGGACGGCACTGATAGTTTCCTGCAGCCGGAGCTTGAATGCGATACAGGGAGCCGCGGCAGGGCAGATCTCTTCATCAGGAACAGGAGAAGCGGAGGCAGGCAGTATCTTCTTGAGCTCAAATATCTCTCCGAGGCAAAAGGCACGGAAGCAGCGGTCGCATCAAGGCTCGCTGAGGCAAAGGAGCAGCTCGCCCGCTATCGCGATGCCCCGAATTTCAAAGACGTGAAAAACCTTGACTGCTGGGCAATAGTCTTTGTGAACAAAGAGCCTAAGGCTGTAGAGAAGCTCGTCTGACTGAAAACGCGGCCAGCTGCGGCGTCAGACAGTCAATGTAAATGACTGAGAAAGAAAGGTTTCATCTCAATCATCAAGCGTCGCTGGCTGCCCAGTGACAGCCTCTGCTCCATAAAGCATCATTCCTGATCAGGTGCATTCCGGTTGATAATCCACCTGTATGACGGATTTTCCCCAAGCAGCATCCGGGACCTTTTCGGTAATCGTTAAGGCTCAGCTCATTGGCGCCTCCCTGGTAATCCGGGTCATTTCCCTGCATACCGTCATTCTCCCAGCCGCACTCCGGGCATATGTCAAACGTCCCTGTACCCGGGAAGATATGCTTCCCGCAGACAGGACAGGGATACTTCGTGGCTTTCGGTCTCTGCAGCCTCACCATCTTGGACTTCTGCCTTTTCGCATGCTGTTTCATACTGACTCCTTCTTTCAGCAGCCGGGAGGGCACAGCACACGCAGACCGGCATCAGAATGCGCATATACCGGCCATGCAGGCTTCTGATGATAAATGCGGAATAAGCACTGTTCAAGTTTTATCAGCCTGAAGACGTATTAACCGGCCGCCCTGCGTCAGTTCCGCGTGCGCCTCTCCGGATTCATCCGGGCAGCACTCCAGCATCAGCGAAAATCTTCCAGGAAAAGCCCTCTGCGATTGAAAATCTTACCGTCCGGAATTAAACTCCATATGCGGGCGCCTGTTTATTCTATTATTCCGCTCGGAATAATATGACTTCAAAGTGGGCAGGCAGCGGCCGCAGAGGCTTTGGGAACACAAGGAGGCACCATGGAACTCACAATGAGCCAGCGTGCACGGTACGCGAGGAACATCGCGGTAAGCGAGATAGGCGAGGAGGGACAGCAGAAGCTCCTTAAGAGCAGCGTCCTCATCTTCGGCGCGGGAGGGCTCGGCTCACCCGCAGCGCTTTATCTCGCCGCGGCCGGAGTCGGCACCATCGGCATTGTCGACAGCGACTCGGTGGATCTCTCGAACCTTCAGAGGCAGATCATCCACCGGATGTCATCGCTCAGCAGGCCCAAGACCAGATCCGCGGCCGAGGCGCTCTCCGCTCTCAACCCTTTCGTGAGGACGGTCCTCTACCAGAAGAGGGCCGACGGGGACTCAATCACTGATATCCTCCGCGACCGCCCCTGGGACTTCATCCTGGACTGCACTGACAACTACCCGACGAAGTTCCTCATCAACGATGCCTGCGTCAGGGAGAAGAAGCCCTTCTGCCACGCGGGTTTCCTCCGCTTCGCGGGGCAGGCGATGACCTATGTACCGGGGAAGGGGCCGTGCCTCCGCTGCCTCTTCGGCGGGGTTCCGCCTGAGGAGAGATCGCCGAGCCCGGCGAAGTTCGGCGTAGTCGGAGCAGTGTGCGGGATATTCGGCTCAATCGAGGCGGCCGAGGCAATAAAGTACATAATCGGGAAAGGGGAGCTCCTCACCGGGAAGCTCCTCACGGCTGACGCGCTCACCATGACCTTCAGGAAAATCGCCATTCCACGGGATCCGGACTGCCCTGCCTGCGGCGGCCGGCAGGAATAGCAGAGAGAGCGGCTCAGATGCCGCTCCTTACCCCGAGCCTCCCGCGGGCAGCGGGCTCTCCGCGGAGAAACGCCTCAGCGTCGAACATCGAAAAGCCTGAGACCTCCGAGATCTCCCGGCACTTAACGGCAATCTCCTCACCAGCGGGGAAATTTCCCTCCCTGAGGAGAGCGAAGCTCCTTGCGGAGACAAAGACACCGGGGGCGATCGCGCCGTCACTGATGCCGCGGAGGACATTGAAGGCGGCCCGGAGGAGCGCATAGGACTGGGCCATGACCTCAAGCACGGCGGGAGCGGCGAGCGAGCCGTCAGGAAGGAGCCCCTCGCAGGGCCTCAGCCCCGGGGTGAAGGATACCGTCCCGGCAAGGACCTCACCCGGTTCCACCGAAATCACATGGTCCACGAAGAGCATCGGCTCCTTCTGCGGCATCACGCGCGAGGCAAACTCCGCGGTGTAAACGCTCTTCTCATCCATCACGCAGCCTCAGTCCCTGCAGGGCCCGGTCACAAGCACCGCGTTGTTCCCGCCGAAGGCGAAGGAGTTCGACACGGTGTACGGCCTTCCCGCGGCCGTGTCAGGCTCGGTCACGAGATTAAAGTCATCTATGACCGGATCAACGTCAGTGCTGTCATAGGGATGGAACGGGAGCGAGATCTCCCCCCTCGCGACGAGCGAGCAGATGAACTCATTGATTATTCCGGAGGCGCCGAGGGTGTGGCCGGTGAGGTGCTTTATTGAGCTTGCCGGGACATCAGGGAACACCTTCGCGACAGCCTTCGCCTCCATCCCGTCGTTGAGCTTTGTCCCCGTGCCGTGGAGGCAGACATAGCCTATATCAGAGCTTTTGAGCCCGGCGGCCTTCAGCGCATCCTTCATGGCAATGGCCGCATAGGTGCCCGTAGGCTCCGGGGAGGAGATATGGTAGCCGTCGCTCGAGGCACCGTAGCCCATCAGCATGGTGCTCCGGTCGCCGAGCATCTCGTGCGAGAGCACGCACATCGCCGTGCCCTCGCCGATGTTCATGCCACTGCGGCTCCGGTGGAAGGGAAGGCAGGGCTCGTGGGAAAGCACCCCGAGCGACTCGAAGCCCGCCACCGCGATGCGGCTCAGCGTGTCGGTTCCGGCGACGACCACCGCATCGCAGATGCCCGCCTCGATGAGCCTCGCCGCCGAGATGAACGCGCGCGCCGACGAGGAGCAGGCCGTCGCGACGGTATAGACAGGGCCGCCGCAGCCGGTCATTTTCCGGAAGATGCCGGAGAGATCCCCAATACGGCTCAGCCTCGCGTCATAGCAGAGCTGCCTGGGCGATGCGCTGTTCGCAACGATGTTCTGCTCCACCTCGCTCACCGCAAGGTTGGAGGTGCCGATGACCGCGCCGACGCGCTCCGCTGTGAAGCGCTTCTTCGCCTCGGTGATGACATCCGCTATCTGGGAGACTGCCTGGCTTATCATCTCGTCATTCCGGCTGGGGCCTGAGCCTGACGGGGTGAACGGGACATTGACCCTCCCGAGGGGGACCTTCACCCCTCCCGGGAGGTACCCCTCCGTCATCTCAAGCTCCGGGAATTTCTCCTGACGGAAGGCGTCGATGACCTCCTCCTCGCTCATGCCGAGACGGCACATCACGGAAAACCTGCTTATGAACAGCTTCATGATCCGCTCCCGTTGTATTTAAGCGTGCCGCTGCTGACGGGCGTGCCGTCAGAGAGGGTGAATGAATAGGCGCATGACGCGTCCGGCTTCCGCCTGACGCTGATCTCAAGCTCGGACTCCGGCCCTGCCTCGTGCTGGAACTTGACTGCGGACGCCCCGGCAAAGGTGCCTTTCATAACCCTTCCGGCCGCGATCACCGCGATGAGGAAAAGCGCCGTGCCGGGGAAGATTTTCCTCTCCGGGAAATGACCGTCGAACCAGCCGGCGGAGGCCGGCAGCCGGAACGATGCCGAGTAGGCGTCCCCGGTGAGGGTCTCGCATCTGAGCTCAGGCAGCCACATCGCCGTCCCCTCCGGTAAGGATATAGCGCATGAGCTGCACCGGATCCATGGTGTCAGTGAGGCTGCTTGCTATCCTGAACGAGCGGCCCTTCCTCAGGAGGAAGCCCGCGGCGAACGTCCCGTAGGAGGGGCCGTCACGGGGGATTTCCATGATGGCATTCGAGACCGGGTTCTCGTAGAAAACGAGGCCGCAGCACTTCGCGTCGCCTGACATGATGGCGGCAGATGCCTCGGTGAGGGCCATCGTCACGATGTCATCCCCCGAGGAGAGCGACACAGACTCGGCGTGGTTCCCCGAGACCATCGAGTAGTAGGCCGCCGGGGTGTTCTGCACCGAGTTCGAGAACTCGGTCGGCGAGACCGTGCCGTCATCAGCAAGCGAGCTCAGCATGGTGACGGAGCGGAGGAGCTCGCCGTGGCGGCTCGCGAATACCACGAAGTCAGGCACCAGATCCGCATCCTTCTGAAGATGCAGCAGGACCTCGACCGCAGCCCTGTCCCCGGGGAGCAGGCGCCTCGAGAGCATCATCGGGATGTCCGGCGAGCTGATCCTGCCGTCTGACTCCGGGAACGGGCGGCCTGACGCTGCCCACTTCTCCCAGTCGCTCCTCTCCGGAAGCTCCGGAGAGAGCCCGAGGGCTCCTTCCATGCCGAACGAGAAAATCATATGCTCTCCCTGCGCCCCGGGGAAGCCCCGGAGGCGCGAACCTCAAGTCAGCCCTGCTCCTGCAGCTCGCGCGGCAGGTCAAAGTGGCTCCTTGTCTCGGGCACGCCGCCCGCCTCCTCGACCTTCCCTCCGGTGAGCTCCGCGACGCGCCTCACGACGCCGTCGACGATGAGGTCCGGGGCGCTCGCGCCAGCTGTTATGCCGACGGCGGAGACATCCCAGAACCATGTTCCGTCAATGTCCGCTGCGGAGTCAATCAGGTACGCTTTGCAGCCCATGGAGGTCGCGAGCTCCCGGAGCCTGTTGGAGTTCGAGGAGTTCTTCGATCCGACAACCAGGAACACCCCGACCTTCGCGGCGATTTTCCTCACTGCGTCCTGCCGGTTCTGCGTCGCGTAGCAGATGTCGTCCTTATAGGGACCCTCGATGCCGGGAAAGCGGCGTTTCAGGATCTCAATGATGCCGTTGGTCTCGGTCACGCTGAGCGTGGTCTGGGTGACATAGTGAAGGCCCTCGGGACTGGGGATCTCAACCGTCTCGGCGTCAGCAGTAGTGCCTACGAGCCTGATGACGCCCTTCTCGGATGAGTACTGCCCGAGGGTGCCCTCGACCTCCGGGTGCCCGGCATGCCCGATCATGATGACGCTCTCATCGCGCCTCGAGCAGGCCCTCACCTCGGCGTGGACCCGGGTCACGAGCGGGCAGGTCGCGTCGAAGACACGAAGAGGCCGCGACTTCGCCTCGTTCCTCACGCTCTCCGGCACGCCGTGCGCGGAGAAGATGAGGACGCTCCCGTCCGGGACCTCACTGAGATCCTCGATGAAAACCGCGCCGCGCTCCCTGAGCCCGTCGACGACAAAGCGGTTGTGCACCACCTCATGCCTGACGTACACCGGCGCGCCGAACTTCCTGAGCGCTGCCTCGACTATGCCGACAGCCCTCGTGACGCCGGCGCAGAAGCCGCGGGGGACAGCAAGGTAGATTTTCATTTCCCCTCTCCGTTTCCGGCCTCTTTGGCATCGCCTCCATCAGCCTGGTCTTTGCCATCCTCTCCGTTCTGTTCCTTATCCTTATCTTTGTCCGGATGCTTCCGGTCGAAGATCGCGTCTATGACCAGGAGCGCGGCGCCGACGCAGATGGCGCTGTCCGCGATGTTGAACGCAGGATAGGTCCACACATCCTTATAGTGCACCAGGATGAAGTCGATGACATAGGAGTAGACCGTGCGGTCGATGAGGTTTCCGATCGCCCCGCCGAGCACCAGGGCAAGCGACGAGCAGATGAGGCGCCGGTCAGACGGGGTCTTCCGGAGCACCGCAAGGATGATGAGGCTCACGATGACGGCCACGCCGCCGAAGAGGACCTTCTGCCAGCCCGACTCGTCCGCGAGGAAGCTGAACGCCGCCCCGTTGTTGTGGACGTGTATGAGCCCCAGCATGTCAGAGGGCCAGAGCGGAATGTACTCGTCACGGTAGGCGATGAAGCGCACCACGAGGAGCTTTGAGATCTGGTCAATGATGATGACAAGAAGCGAAAGGGGCAGCCATTTCAGGCCGGAGCGGGGAAATTTCATGAAAACTCCGGTTAAAAACATGCCGGGACGGATGTCCCGGCACTTCTCATGGATCAGGCGAAGCGGCGGACCTCACCGTCACCGTATACGTTGCTCGAGCAGCGGTCGCAGATGCCCTCATGGAGGTGGCCTACGCTTTCCTCACGGTGCCAGCAGCGCTCGCACTTCTCGGCGTGGGATGCGGCAACGGCGATCTTGATGCCCTTGACGAGGGAGTCCTGAAGCTCAGCGGGAGCCTCTGCAAGAGGCTTCACCTCGGCGGTCGAGGTGATGAACACGTACTTCAGCTCGTCCTCAAGGCGGCCGAGCTTCTCACGTCCGTCATCGTCAGCGTAGACGGTGACCTCGGCCTCAAGCGAGCCGCCGATCGAGCCGTCCTTTCTCGCGAGCTCGATATGGCGGTTGACCTCGTCACGGACGTTCTTGACGTACTCCCAGAAGTCCATGCCGAATTTGCTGCCCTCATCGAGATCAAAGAGGTCCTTCGACCACTCCTCGGTGAAGACGAAGCGGCCGTGCTTCCAGGGCATGTTCTCCCAGATTTCCTCTGCGGTGAAGGAGAGGATCGGGGCCATCCAGCGGACCATCGCCTCGATGATGAGGTAGAGCGCGGTCTGGCAGGAGCGGCGGGCAAGCCCGTCCTTCTTGGCGGTGTACTGGCGGTCCTTGATGATGTCAAGGTAGAAGGAGCCCATGTCGATGGAGCAGAACTTCACAAGGGAGTGGATGACCTGATGGAAGTCGAAGTCGTCGTAGGCCTTCAGGATCTCCTTCTGGGCCTTTGCCGCGCAGGCGACAGCCCAGCGGTCAAGCTCGACCATGTCCTCCTTCGCGACCATGTCCTTCTCCGGATCGAAGCCGCTGAGGTTCGCGAGGAAGAAGCGGGAGGTGTTCCTGATTCTCCTGTAGGACTCCGCGGCGCGCTGGAAAATCTCCTTCGATACGGTCATGTCGCCGGTGTAGTCGGTTGATGCGACCCAGAGGCGGAGAACATCCGCGCCGAGCTGCTTGATGACCTCCTGCGGAGCGACGGTGTTGCCGATGGACTTCGACATCTTGCGGCCCTCGGCGTCAACGGTGAAGCCGTGGGTCAGGACCTTCTTGTAGGGAGCCTTGCCGTTGATGGCCATGGAGAGCATGAGCGAGGACATGAACCAGCCTCTGTGCTGGTCGGAGCCCTCGAGGTACATGTCGGCGTCGTTGCCGTTGAACTCGGGCCTGGTGCCGACGACAGTCGCGCTCGTCGAGCCGGAGTCGAACCAGACGTCGAGGGTGTCGGGAACCTTCTGCCACTTGTCTGCGTCAGCTCCGAGGAGCTCCTCAGGCTCGAGATCCCACCAGGCCTGGATGCCTGACTTCTCGACGCGCTTTGCGATCTCCTCGATGAGGCGGTCGGTCTCCGGATGGAGCTCGCCGGTCTCCTTGTTCACAAAGAGGCAGATCGGGACGCCCCAGGTGCGCTGGCGCGAAATGCACCAGTCAGGGCGGGTTGCGACCATCGCCTCGATGCGGTTCTGTCCCCATGACGGGATCCACTGCACGCCCTTGATGGCCTCGAGGGACTTCTCGCGGAGGTGCTGCGCGTTGTCCATGCTGATGAACCACTGCGGGGTGGCGCGGAAGATGATCGGGGTCTTGTGGCGCCAGCAGTGAGGATAGGAGTGCCTGATGGTCTCGACGTGGAGAAGTGCTCCCTTCTCGCGGAGGAGATCAACGACCTTCGGGTTGGCGTCCCAGACGCTCATGCCGGCGAAGTACTCGGTGCCTTCCTTGAAGATGCCGTGATCGTCAACGGGGTTCGCTACCTCGAGGCCGTACTTGCAGCCGACCACATAGTCGTCGGCGCCGTGGCCCGGAGCGGTGTGGACGACGCCGGTACCGGAGTCGTCAGTGACGTGAGCGCCGAGGATGGCGGGAACGTCAAACGGCAGGTAGGGGTGATGGAAGCGGAGGAGCTCCAAATCCATGCCCTTAGCGCGGCCGATGACATGGTACTTCTCCACGCCGGCGCGCTTCATGGTGCCCTCGTAAAGCTTCTCTCCGAGGATGAGGCGCTCTGCGTTATCGCCCTCGGTCTGCACGATGACGTAGTCGAACTGCGGGTTAAGGCAGACGCCGCGGTCAGCGGGCATGGTCCAGGGGGTGGTGGTCCAGATGACGATCGAGAGGGGGCCGGTGCCTTCCTCGGTCATCTTGAACTTCGCGAGCACTGCCTTCTCGTCGACGGCGCGGAAGCGAACGTCGATGGCAAGGGAGTCGATGTCCTTGTACTCGACCTCAGCCTCTGCAAGCGCGGAGCCGCAGTCGCAGCACCAGTTGACCGGCTTGAAGCCGCGTACGAAATAGCCGTTTTTGATGATCTTGCCGAGGCAGCGGATGATGTTCGCCTCGGTCTCGAAATTCATGGTGAGGTAGGGATGATCCCAGTCGCCGATTACGCCGAGACGCTTGAAGTCAGCCTTCTGGGCCTCAACCTGGGCTTTCGCGTACTTGCGGCACTCCTCGCGGAACTGCGCGGCAGTCACCTTGCGGCCGGGCTTGCCGACCTTCTTCTCAACCTTGAGCTCAATAGGGAGTCCGTGGCAGTCCCAGCCGGGGATGTACGGAGCGTCATAGCCGGAGAGCGTCTTCGCCTTGAGGATGATGTCCTTCAGGATCTTGTTGACGGAATGCCCGAGATGGATATTGCCGTTGGCGTACGGAGGGCCGTCGTGGAGAATGAAGCTCTTTCTGCCTCTTCTCGCCGCACGGATGGCGCCGTAGAGATCCTCCTTGTACCAGGAGTCAAGCATTCCCGGCTCCCTCTGCGGCAGGTTGGCGCGCATCGGGAATTTTGTGTCGGGAAGATTCAGAGTTGTCTTGTACTTGTTGTCGCTCATTTTGGCTGAAGATGCTCGTGTTGAAATTAAGAATGATGCCGGCATTATAGCCGAAAATCGATGTACGGACAGCAGGCGCGGAACATGACGCATCTCACAGTCTCAGTGAGCGGGGGGCTTCTCCGCAGGCGTCAGAGGACTTTTCACAGTTTATCAACCGATATTGTTCACAGCCCGCCATGCACAGCCAGGGACGCGACATTCTAGTGCACTGGAGCAGTTCGGAGAAGCGTTTTTAGGTCCCGCTTGAACTCACTTTACCGCCAATTAAATCTTTGGCAATTTTGCCATATAAATCAACTAAGTATCTGTTTATTGTCGCTTAACCACGAAGATACCCCGCTTAAATCACGAATAAATCTCGCTTTAATTTTTACGCAAATAACTACTTAAATCAAAGAAATACCAGTTTATTATCGCTTAAACACACATTTTTCTCGCTTAAATCACCACTAAATCTCGCTTTAATTCCATCTCATCAGAGACTGAGACTTTCAGGATTCATGAGAAAATCCCATATGTTCATGATCATGATGCCGTCATCATTCTGGTACATGGGAGAAGGCTGGCCTGAAATGATAAATTTTCTGAAACCATCGCTAATCTTCAGGAGTGAGCTCATTTCCTGATCCATTTTCGCCCTGTCAGGCAGTGCGTATGCAGACTGAATGTAATACCGCCTGTACCCCTGGTTGCAGACAAAATCCACCTCAAGGGTAGAGCGCTTTCTTCTGCCGTCATTCATTGTCTCAGTGAAGCCCACCTCCCCAACATCAACTGAGAGTCCACGGAACCTAAGCTCATTGTAAATGACGTTCTCCATGAGATGAGGAAATTCGGTCTGTCTGAAATCAAGCCTTGCATTGCGGAGCCCTGTGTCGGAGAAATAATATTTTGATGGCGTATCGATGTAATGTTTGCCTTTAATGTCATACCTGATGGATTTTTCTATCAAAAAGGCGTCCTGCAGGATATCAAGATAATTCTTTATGGTATCTGCCGATAGCATGCTGTGCTTTACACTCATGAAAGTATTTGACAGCCTGCGCGGGTTTGTGAGACCGCCGATGTTTGAGGCTATGATATTAATCAGTTCTTCAAGATCATCGTCTTTTCGTATATCGTATCTCTCCCGTATATCCTTGATATAGGTATGTGCAAAGGTTCCCTTAAGGTACTCTTCCTTCTCCCTGATGTCTTCCTTCAACACGGCCTGCGGAAGCCCGCCATATGTCATGTACTCGTTGAGCAAATCACTCCTGTTGCCATTTTTGACGGAACAGAACTCGCTGAAGCTCAAGGGAGTAATTCTGATCTCATCACCGCGCCCCCTAAATTCGGTAATAACGTCCTTCGACAGGAGGTGAGCATTGCTTCCGGTAACGTATACATCGGCATTGGGCATTCCCACGTAGCTGTTCAGTACATCCTCAAATTCTGGAACCAGCTGGATCTCGTCAAGGAGAATGTAGTTCATGATCTGAGATTTCATATGGCTATCGATATAGCCGAGAAGCGCGTCAGGATCCCTAAGGTCTTTGTTTCTGCGGTCCTCAAGATCCACGCTTATAATGCACTCTTCGCTCACTCCTGAACTAATCAGGTGTTCCCTAAAGAGATTCATGAGAATATATGACTTGCCGCATCTGCGTATTCCGGTAATCACCTTGATCATGCCGTTATGCTTGCGGCTCTTCAGCCTGTTCAGATGGATATCACGCCTGATTATCATAAGTCTATTGTCTATTCGATTTTTTTGTTACATGTTACATTTTTATCGAATAGTAATATACGACAAAACCAGCCTTGCCGCAATTAGGCCAATTTCATGCCAGCAATATGATCCCAATTCTGAACTGAGTAGGCATTCACTATGAAAAAGTCCCGAGAAGACAGGTTTTTCTGGACTAGGTGGCTCAGGTAATCACTTCGATTATGCCGATATACTTGCGGCTCTTCAGCCTGTTCAGATGGATATCACGCCTGATTATCATAAGTTTATTGTCTATTCGATTTTTTTGTTACATGTTACATTTTTATCGAATAGCAATAGATGACAAATCGACCATATCACAAATATTCCAGTGTCGAACTGTGAATTAGATTTCAGACCTAAGCCGAGCAGGTATTCGTTGCGAGAGACGTAGAATACAGGATTTTACGCACCTGCTGACTCAGGCAATCTCTTAGATCATGATGCCATTCATTAGGTTCTTCAGTCTGTTCAGATGGATATCGCGCATGATTCTCATAGGCCTGTTCGATTTTTCTGTAACATGTTACATTTTTGTCGAATAGCGATGTAGGACAGCACCGAAATCTCTCTGCAGCGGCGCAGAATGCCCGGGCTCAGGAATGCCCGGACACGGGAGTGAGGCTCCGGAGGAAGCCGAAGCCCTGCTGATCTGAAGATGAGGAATCTGAAGGCTGCGCTTACTCAGCCCCCTTCATGATGTCCTCAATCTCCTCCCTGATGACCTTCCTGGTGCCTGCGGCCCTCGCCTTCGCCTCAGCCTCCTCGAGCTCCTTTCTCCTGAGCTTACCGATGTTCGCGTTGATCCAGCTGATGACGCGCTTGTCCTTGGGCTTTGCTGACTCGCGGATGAAGTCAATAGTGCGGCTGTTGAAGTTTATGAACGCGGTCTCGAGGTCAATGGCTCCCGCTATGGACTTGTCGAACACCTCCTTCAGGCTGTCGATGTCCGCGTCTATGAGGGCCCGCACCTCCTCCTCGGTTGACGGAGCCTTCGCCTCGGCGGAGAGCCTCCTCAGGTAATCCCCGAACGAGTTGCCGCTGCCCTGCCCGGAAGCCGCGCCGGATTTCTTCTCGTCGACCAGCAGCTCCGTCAGCATCTGGCTTATTGATATTGACTGCCCGCGGGAGGCTGCGGCTCTTACCGAATCCTTGAGCTTCGCCATAATGACCTTTGCCCTGTCGTACGGGATGCCCTTGAGCATGTTCACGTACTGGTCCTTCTTCTCCGGGCTCAGATCATCCTGCCAGCCGTACTTGCTGACATCCTTTATCACCGCGGGATCAGTCATGAACTTCCCGACAAGCTCGCCGGCATCGCCGCTCGCGCCCGAGATATGGGCGATGATGAGCGGGAAGAACCTTGACTCCATCGGGCTCACATACTGGTCAGCATCCTTGGTGACGCTGAAGTTGTAATAGTTCGCCAGCATGCAGAACTCGGGGATGTTGTTGATGATGAACTTGATCCTCTCCTCCGAGCCGAACGGCCGGTTGATGATGCCGTCGATGAGCTTGCCGGAGAACCTCTCGATGAGGGCCCTGAACTCGTACCTGAAATCGCGCCCGCTGTCGAAGTTCCTGATGAACTCGTCAGCAGCCTTCTCGGCATCGGCCTTCGCGTCATCTTTCACGGTGAGGCAGCTCACGAGCTTCTGCACTATCCTCCTGTGAAGCTCGTCGCTCTCCTTCTTGATCTCGTCAACGGCAAGGAGCTCGGCGTCATGGCTGAGCCTGGTGCGGACCATGTCCCTGAGCTCGGAGTCGATTTTCTGGACGTATGAGTCAGTGACATTAGCGGAGACCGAGCTGTTCTGGGAGCGCTGCGCGGCAAGGAACTCCCTGTCCGTCACATGATAGAAGCAGGAGCTGTCGGCAGCGCCGTTTCCCGCTGACGCGCCGATCTGCTCCCTGAGCTTCCCGGTAAAGGGCCTCTCCGCGACAATCTCCTTCTTGAAATCGTTGCCTACGTCCCAGACCTCGCTGCAGAACGTCTCTATGGCGTCCTTGATCTCGACGAACAGCTGCCCTGCCGCGCTCACGGGGGACTCATCTGCCGAGCGGCACTTCTCGAGGATGCCCTTGAGGAGCTCGCTGATCTTCGCCCTGGTGTTCGCGGCGCGCCTCTCCATGACATGGAGGCGGTCTGCGGCATAGTATTCCTTCAGCGCGGACTTGAGGTCCTCCACTCCGGTCCTGCCGCCGTTGTAGAGGTCAATGTTGCTGAGGATTGAGTCAGACCACTCGCTGTCATCAAGGCCCTCCCTGATGAGGTAAGCCTCCGCAGAGCCGAATATGACGCGTCCCGGCCTTGCGATCTGGTACTTGTCAGTCACCTCGGTCCTCAGCACGTCCTTGTTCTTGCTGGCGTCCGCCTCATTGTTCGCCATGTCGAGCTTGTTGCCGAAGACGAACGCCTTGTCCCGGAGCCTGATGCCGTCATCATCTACGTCGCTCTTCCGGAGCATGCTGATCTGCGAGTCGTTGAGATTCGGCTTGTCGCCGACATTGGAGACGAAGATGATCGCGTCAGCCGACCTGAGGGTTTCCTCGGTCTGCTCGCGGTGGAGCTGGGTCGGGGAGTCGAATCCCGGCACGTCAAGGAGCACCGCGGTCTTCATGTCATCACCGAGCTCGCGCGACTCGATTCTCACGCTCTTCACCGCGTACGGGAACCCGCCGCGGGGGCTCTGGCTGTCCACCCGCTCCTCCCTGAAGCCGGTGATGAACTTCTTGAAATCGGTGCTCCTGAGCTCGTCCTCGCCGCTGAAGGCAAGCTTCTGCCTGCCGAGATAAGGCAGTATGTCCCTGCGGTTCTCGGCCATGGTCCTTATGTCGGGGACGGTTGTCGAGCTGTGGTCGCGGTACATTGAGGGATTCTGCTTCTCGACGCCCCTCCAGAACTCCTCGAAGTCATCAAGGCTGAACTCGGCAAGGCTGCAGGGCTCATAGCCGAGCTCGCCGAGCTGTCCTCTGAAAATCGCATCGAACTCCTCCGGGGTGTAGAACTCCACAGAGGCGCGATCCTCCGTTCCGGAGCGGATCTCGGTCTTGGTAAAGGTGCAGCGCTCTGACTCGGCAGGCAGGACATTGACGCGGATCAGCGCGTTCGAGAGCGTGCTCTTGCCGGCCTTCTCGAGGCCTACGACGGCGATCTCGAACTCCTGGCTCCGGATCTTCTCGAGGAGGCGCTCGTTCCGCCCGATGAGCTTCTCGATCTGCGCCCTCTCGCCGTACGATATGACGAGCTGGTCGGGATCCACGTCCAGAATGCGGCGGAATGTTCCGTCCGCCTTCTCGATGCTGCCGACTAACTTCTGAAAATCACCGGAAAGTGCTGCCTTTTCCATAAGCTGACCTCGAATTCCCCGATATGCGGGAGGTGAATGTTTTCGCCGGGACTGCGCCTGAATGCATCCTGCTGAATGGCATTATAAATACGCCCGCAACAGGATAACCGGCTTTATGCCACATTTTGAGACACTGAGTGTCATGTCAAAACGATTGCGGCAGCTGCCGGGCCTCATCAGTTTAAATATGGCCTGAATGCCGTCTTTCAATCCGGATTCAGCGGACGTCTCCTTCGCCTCTCAGCCGCGGCTCTGGACTGCTTGTCATGAAGGCCTCGGTCTGCTCCCTGGCGCTGCGCCGATGAATCTGTACGATTCTATCAGACGAAATATTTTCTAATGACGGTTAAAGTCTTTTGTATATCAAAAAATGACGTTATCGGTATTTCGGAGCTCTGTTTTTTCTGATAAAAATATCACATACTATCCGTCATAAAGACCGAAGATACAGCAGCCAAAGAAAAGTTACAAACGCTCAAACAGCTGGCGGTGAAAATTACATAAACCCGACATTGGAAAAATCTATGGAAGAAGATATCGCATCCGTCATCAGGCACGGCGAGACCAGCAGGGTGCAATTCAAGCTGAGCTTCACCTCACAGAAGGAAATCGCCAGAGAAATTGCAGCCTTTGCCAACAGCCATGGCGGCATAATCATATTCGGCGTGGAGGACAAAACAGGCAGTGTAGCCGGTCTGAATTATGACGAAATCCAGACTATCAGCCGGGAATTGGGCAATGCAGCCAATGAACAGGTAAAACCTTCGCTGTATATAAGCACTGAAGTCAAGGATGTGGAAGGAAGAATGGTGCTTATCTGCAGTATACCGGAAGGGAGATCAAAGCCCTACAAGGACATTGGGGGCACTATCTGGATTAAACAGGGTGCTGACAAGAGAAGAGTAACAGAGAACAGTGAGATCCTGGGCTTATTCCAGAGCTCAGGCACATATCAGGCAGATCTCGCAGGCGTGCCGGGAACATCAGTCCGTGATTTGGACAAGACTGCCGTTGAAAGCTATTTCAGCAAAATATACGGACAGGTTCCGGACGATTTTGAGACTCCTGCAGAAAAAATGCTCGAATCATTGAACATCACAGACAGCAGCGGACGTCTCACTGTAGCAGGACTGCTTTACTTCGGCAGGCACCCCCAGCTTCGCATGCCTGGTTTCGTCATAAAGGCCGTCAGGTTCGCCGGCAATGACCTCGGAGGAATGAAATACCTAGACAGCAGGGACATAGAAGGCACTATTCCAAGGATGTTCGATGACGGGATGAACTGGCTGAAGTCGTGGCTCCGGAGGCCGCAGAACGGAAAGGGCTTCAACTCAATCGGAGATCTTGAGATACCTGAGCCTGTTCTTGAGGAGCTTCTTCAGAACGCACTGATCCATCTAGATCTGCTGAAGCCAGCTGCCATACGCCTTCTGATTTTCGACAACCGTGTTGAGATCATTAATCCCGGCTGTCTCCCAGGCAACCAGACAGTGGATGATGTCAGGCATGGCAACTCCAACCCCCGCAACATCCAGCTCGCGAGATTCTGTCTCAAAACGCTGCCCTACCGCGGCTTAGGCTCAGGAATACCACGTGCATTTTCTTTGGACAAAGATATTGAGCTGGTGAATTCACAGAGCGGCAATCAGTTCACAGCAATCATCAGAAGATTGCCTGATGATGACTATGTCTCCCATACTGGACAAAATGTCCCCCAAAGCGGACAAAATGTCCCTCTAAACGGACAAAATGTCCCCCAAAACGGACAAAATGTCCCTCTAAACGGACAAAATGTCCCTCTAAACGGACAAAATGTCCCCCAAAACGGACAAAATGTCCCTCTAAACGGACAAAATGTCTCAAAGGAAATAGGAGACATAATCAGCAATGTCCCTGAAAAGGAAAACATCATTGCCAGATGGAATGCAATACTCGTATGTCTGACAAAAGATAATTCTCTCTCAAAAGAAGACATCGCAAAGAAGTTACAAGTCTCACCAAAGACCGTTCAACGTGACATAGCAGCAATGAACGACTATATACATGTTGCGTGGACAGGCTCAATGAAAAATGGCCATTGGGAGATTTCAGCAAAATGACGGGCACCCAGCCGCACGCACACGTCCGGAAATGTGCTGACCATGTCATTCAATATTTTCCGTAGTGAATAAGCAGTCAATTGGAAAAACAGCATGATGATTTGTAGAAAGATCTGCGTTTTCACTATGTTTTACTGACCTGCCTCAGATGCTGTAAGCGCGGTACAGCTCCTGGAGGTAAGCCTTATCCGTCATAGCCCTGGCAATTTCATCATTGCGGTTCTGTGCAATCAGCAGCTGCATAAGCCTTAATAAGCGATTTTCACCGCGTTCCTCGCCGATTTTTATACCGCGCTCCTCGCCGATTTTTATACCGCGGTCTTCGGCATCCTGCATGCCTGAACGATAGTCTACGCCGGCCATCTCGCTGTTGATGTAGTTCATGCGCTCCTCCCTGCTGCTGAAAAAGGCCTCTGCCGCCTCATACGCCATGCTGATTGAATCATCGCACATCGCAAGCTCCTTCCTCTTTTTTTCCGTGCGGTACGCGAAATATCCCATCCAGCGCTCCATCTTCGTCAATTCGCTGGAAGGCTTGTTCTTCACAGCCCTCAGGAATTTCTTAAGCTCGATAAAATGGAGTTCCATGTCCCTGTTCAGGCGCTTCATCGCAGCTATGTCATAGACACTATACATCGAATGCGGGCTTTTCTGTTCAAGAAGGCTGAATGCAAGGATGCTGAGCGTGATGCACGGACGCAAATCCTGGTACTTCCAGCCCTTCGGGAGCCTCGAGCGGTACATGTTTGTCCAGTAGCAGAGCGAGCGTCTCTCCATGTCGTGATAGTTGACAACCTGCGCCTCGACATCAACCAGCTCTCCGGTATCAAGCTCGCAGGCGACATCAAAGCGAGGAGCCTTGTCCTCCGCGTTCTCAGGGATCTGCTCCGTCGGCCTGAACTCAATGTCCTCAATCCTGTGCCCGAGCGACCCGGCGAGCATGCTGTTAAGGAAGCTGATTGTGATGGCCTTGTGCTCCTCGCTTCCTAAAATAAATTTGAAGATCGAGTCATTCATCATGTTCCAGCGCTTGTTTTCGAGCTGTGTCCTGATTCTTTCTTCATATTTCTCTCTGTTCTTCATAATATTCTGCCGTCTCTGTATCTTTATTTCAAAGTCTCTCTTGTTTAATCCGGCACGTACTCATTCAGCCGGAGCATCACGTCCTTTTCTCATCTGCGGACAATGATATACGGCACATAGCGGCCAAACAAATTTTATTGGCCCTATACACGTCATAGCAGATCATATCAAGCAAGATTTCACCGGATCAGGCTGACAGAATTGAGCCGGGCAGCGAATGACCGCAGAAAAGATTCGACAGATGAAAAGGAAGAACGCAAAGGAAGAGCAGCAGTCAGGAAACAAATCCCGAAAGAGCCTGGTTTTCACCTTCTAAGACCAGAGAGGCAGAGCTCTGCGGAATGCCGCACTGCGCACAGACTGACAGCGGCATCCTGCCTGATAATGAGTGCAGGATGAGTGGCAGCGGGATTTCAGCCGGAACACCTGATCTGAACAGTGGCTTCCCGGAATCAGGTGTCAGCCGGACGGCACAGACCGGAAATGCCGGGGCGCCGCTCATCAGTCTGACAG
>Ga0256406_1002821_pt1 | contig 23323 bp, 18 predicted proteins | sample RumenRJG_03DNA_FD_185986 | JGI IMG/M metagenome (GOLD analysis project Ga0256406, IMG submission 185986) | Bovine rumen microbial communities from Lethbridge, Alberta, Canada - RJG_03 | ecosystem: Host-associated > Mammals > Digestive system > Stomach > Rumen | place: Canada: Alberta | collected... | reverse complement strand
ACGCTGCAGGAGCTGTGCTCGACCCCTGACGGCGCAATTGAGTACCTGGGGATCGCATACGATCAAGGCATGTTCAAGCAGGTGGCCAGGGACGCCCTCTCAAGGTAGGCTCATGCGTACACCCTGCGGGAGCGGCGCGCCGCCGCTCCTGTATAATCCTCTTACATGGAGACGGCTCCAGGATTTTTCGAGGTTAAGACATGGCTCTCAATTCACGCCAAAAACAGTTTCTAAAAGCGCAGGCGCACCACTTGAAGCCCGTGGTGATGCTCGGCGCCGACGGCCTTTCAGACTCGGTGAAGGCCGAGCTCGAATCGTCCATCGACCACCACGAACTCATCAAGGTCAAGGTCAACGCCGGCGACACGAGGAAGGAGCAGGGCCAGGCCTGCGCCGACGCCGTGGGCGCCGAACTCATCACCGTGGTGGGCCGCGTCGCCGTGCTCTTCCGCCAGAGGAAGGACGGCAGCCGCTTCATCCTGCCCCGCTGAAACTGCGTCAAAGCGCCTTCGGCGCTTGAACGGCCCGCCTTGCGCGGGCCGTTCCGGCTCTAAAGGAAGGCAGGCCGGCACTCAGGGGCGCATTCGCAGCCCATCTGCCCTCCTTGTGCAATTGCCTCATCCACTCACATCAAAGCCTGCCCTGCCAGCCTCGCGGGATGGCCTGGCGCAAGCCTCCCAAGACCTGTTTTTCGTGATCGCACTCATGTTTCCGCAACTTGGATTTCAGGGGCTAAACCGCGCATCACGGTGGTTGTATACTAGGATACAAGTATTCGGGGCGCTGCCTCCGGATTTTTTTCTGCTTGGGAGAAGCTACAACATGATGCACATGGGTTTCCGCTGGTACGGCCCTTCGCAGGACGCCGTCACTTTGGATGAGATAAGGCAGATAGGCGGGATGGAGGGCGTCATCACCGCCCTGCACGAAATCCCCGCGGGAGAACCGTGGCCCTACGAGAAGGTCTTAGAGCGCAGGGCCATGGTCGAGAAGGCCGGGCTTAAGATCCTGGGCATCGAGTCAATCAACGTCTCCGAGGAGATCAAGTACGGCGGCAAGGACCGCGACCGCCTCATCGAGAACTACATCAAGTCGCTCGAGGCCGTGGGCCGCGCCGGGATCCACCTTGTCTGCTACAACTTCATGCCGGTGTTCGACTGGACGCGCACCGATCTTGCGATGCCGCTTCCCGACGGATCCAAGGCCATGGCCTACGACGGCAGGATCTGCGAGGGCTTGTCGGCCGAGCAGATGTTCGACTACATCGCTAAGAACTCCAACGGCTTTGAGATGCCTGGCTGGGAGCTTTCACGCCGCAGCGAGATCACGGCCGAAATAGCCAAGTTCGACGGCATGACCGGCGACGACCTCAGGGCCAACTTCAAGTACTTCCTCGACGCTATCATGCCCACCTGCGAGAAATACGGGATCCTCATGGGCGTGCACCCCGACGATCCCTCCTATGATCTCTTCGGGCTGCCGCGCATCTGCAAGTGCGAGGATGACCTGGTCAAGATCGCCCGCATGAACAGCTCAAAGTGCAACGGCTTCAGCCTCTGCACCGGCTCGCTGGGCTCAAACCCGCAGAACGATCTGCCAAAGATCATCCGCAACCCCGAGATCGGGCCGCGCATCCACTTCGCGCACGTTCGCAATGTCAAGTACGACGGCGACCACCGCTTCCACGAGTCGGCGCACGTCTCGCGCTGCGGCTCGCTCGACCTCTACGAGATCATGAAGGCCCTCATCGACGTCGGCTTCAACGGCGTGATCAGGCCTGATCACGGGCGCGCGATCTGGGGCGAGAAGGCCCGCCCGGGCTACGGCCTCTACGACCGCGCCCTGGGCGCGTCCTACCTCCTGGGCCTTGAGGAGGCCATCAGGAAGGATCGCGGCGAGAAGATCTGAGGGAGACAGCGATGGAACTTACGCTTGCATCGATAAAGAAGGATCAGGCCGCCTTTGAGAAGGCCGGCATCAGGCTTCCGCGCTACGACGTCGCAGCGCTCATGGAAAGCTCCCCAAGGCACCCGGTGTGGGTGCACATGGGCGCGGGCAACATCTTCCACGGCTTCATCGCCACCATAGCCCAGAGGCTGCTCGACCAGGGGCTCATGAAGAGCGGGATCCTCACGCTCTCGGCCTACGACGGCGAGGCCATAAGGCGCGTCTCCGTCCCCCACGACCACCTGAAGCTCAACGTCACGCTGCTGCCCGACGGCTCCAAGGAGCTTGAGGTGTTGGGCTCCGTCTCAGGCGAGTACCTGCTAAACGGCACCGCCCCCGAGGACATGGCCGCCGCGCGCGGCTTCTTCCGGGAGAAGGGGCTGCAGATGCTCTCGTTCACCATCACCGAGAAGGGCTACGCCCTGCGCGACATGCGCGGCGAGCTGCTCCCGCAGGTGCGCGAGGATCTAAAGGCAGGCCCGGAGAAGTGCCGCAGCGCCATGGCCCTTGCCACCGCGCTGCTCCTGGAGCGCTACCGCGCAGGCGGCTACCCCATCGCCATGGTCTCGATGGACAACTGCTCGCACAACGGCAGCAAGCTCAAGGCCGCAATCGAGGAGATAGCCAAGGCCTGGGCAGACGCGGGCTTTGCCGATCAGGGCTTTGTCAACTACATACGCGATCCGCTCCGGGTCTCCTTCCCCTGGACCATGATCGACAAGATCACCCCGCGCCCGGATCCTGAGGTGGCAAAGGAGCTTGCCGCGCTCGGGCTTGAGGGCATGGAGCCATTGAAGACCGCCCGCGGATCGTTCATCGCCCCCTTCGTCAACGCCGAGAAGCCTGGCTACCTCGTCATCGAGGACTCCTTCCCCGCAGGCAGGCCGCCGCTTGAGAAGGCCGGCGTGCTCTTCACCGATGCCAAGGGCGTCGACCTGTGCGAACGCATGAAGGTCACGGTCTGCCTGAACCCGCTGCACACCGCGCTCGCGGTCTACGGCTGCGTGCTCGGCTACAAGAAGATCTCAGACGAGATGGACGATCCGCTGCTCGTGGCCCTGGTAAAGAGGCTCGGCTGCGTCGAGGGCCTCAAGGTGGTAGAAGATCCGAAGATCCTAAGCCCCAAGGCCTTCCTGGACGAGGTGCTCACCAAGAGGCTCGTCAACCGCTGCCTGCCCGACACCCCGCAGCGCATCGCCACGGACACCTCGATGAAGGTGCCGGTGCGCTTTGGCGAGACATTGAAGAACTACCAGAAGCGCGGCCTCGACGCCTCGTCGCTGGTGGCGCTCCCGCTTGCGATCGCAGGCTGGCTGCGCTACCTCATGGGCGTGGACGATCAGGGCAAGCCGTTCGAGCTCTCCGACGATCCGCAGATCCCGGCGCTCAAGGAGAAGATGCAGGGCATCGTCTTCGGCAAGCCTGACTCAGTCGGCAACAAGCTCGAAGGGATCCTGGGCAACGCCCAGCTCTTCGGGGTGGATCTGTACAAGACCGGAAGAATATGTCAAAAAAGGCTTTGCTTTCAGGCAAAAAGAAACCCGCCATGAGGAGGCGGGTTCATGCCGTGGCGGTTGCGCGGTACTTGGCTTAGTCGTCGTAGTTCTTGTAGAGAACCTCGATGACGTCGTAGGTGACGGTCCCCTTGGGGATGTGGATTTCGATCTCGTCGTCGACGGTCTTGCCGAGCAGGCCCTTGGCGATCGGGGTCTTGTAGGAGATAAGGTTCTTGGAGATGTCGGCCTCGTCCTCGCCCACGATCCTGTAGGTGGTCTGCTTGCCATCGTCGACGTTCTCGACGGTCACGGTGGCGCCGAAGACAACTTTGGGATCGCCAGTGCCCTTTAACTTGGTGACGTCGATGATGTTGGCAGACGACAGCTTGCCCTCGATGTCCTTGATGCGGGCCTCGCACATGCCCTGCTCTTCCTTGGCGGCGTCGTACTCGGCGTTCTCGCTCAGGTCGCCATGGCTGCGGGCCTCGGCGATGGCGGCGACGATGCGCGGCCTTTCCACAGTCTTCAGTCTCTGGAGTTCTGCGCGCAGGAGCCTTTCCCCGCGCGGAGTCATGGGAGTCTGGTCCATAATGGCCTCACCGGTAAAAAGTTTAAAAAAATGAACGCCCAATCTTTGCGATCGGGCGCTCGCTTAAGTGCCACTTTACCCCAACGCCGCGGCGCTTTCAACCGCGGGGGCGCTCACTTGGAGAGGTCGTCGAAGAATTTCTTGACGTTCTTCAGGAAGCTTGCGCTTTTGGGCTTGTGGTTGACGGTTCCCGCGGACGTTCCGCTCTTCCTGACGATGGTCGCCGAGGAAGTCGAAACGTCCCCTCCGTTTAGCGAAACCTCCAGGCGCCTTAGCAGATCCTTCTGCTCGGCGTTGAGGTTCACCGGGGTCTCCACCACGAGCTTGCAGTAGAGGTTGCCAGGCTCGGAGGAGTTGATGGACTTGACGCCCTTGCGCGCAAGCCTCATCACCGTGCCGGTCTGGGTCTCCGGGCGCACCGTGATCTTCACGCGCCCATCGAGGGTCGGAACCTCGATCTGCCCGCCCAGCGCGGCGGTGGTGAAGGAGATCGGCACCTCGCAGTACAGGTCGTTGCCGTCGCGCTTGAAGATGTCGTGCGGCTTGATCTGGAAGAGCACGTACAGGTCGCCTGAGGGCGCGCCGTTGAAGCCGGCCTCGCCTTCGCCTGAGAGCCTGATGCGGTCTCCGGTGTCCACGCCTGCCGGGATGTTGACCGCCAGCGTCTTGGTCTTCTGGACGCGTCCGGTGCCCTTGCAGTCCGGGCAGGGATCCGAGACGGTCTGGCCGGTGCCCTGGCAGTACGGGCAGGTCTGGGATATTGACATGAAGCCCTGGCGCACATGGATCTGGCCGGTGCCGTGGCAGTGCGGGCAGGTCGCAGGATGCGATCCGGCCCTGCCGCCGGTTCCGCCGCAGGTCGGGCACTTGACGAAGGTCTTGAGGCGGATGGTCTTCTTGACCCCACGCACGGCCTCCTCAAGCGAAAGCTCCAAGCGCACCTGCATGTCGCGCCCGGGCACGACCCTCGGCCCCGAGGAGCCGCGGCTGCCGCCACCGCCGCCGAAGATGTCCCCGAAGATGTCCCCGAAGATGTCCCCGAAGTCGGCGGCCCCGGCGCCTGCGAACGGATTGCCTCCGCCTGCCTGGGAGCCGTCGGCGCCTGCGAAGCCGAACTGATCGTAGGCTGCGCGCTTTTGCGGATCGCTTAGGACCTGGTAGGCCTCGTTGATCTCGCTGAACTTGGCGGCCGCATCCGGAGCCTTGTTGCGGTCGGGGTGGTACTTGATGGCAAGGCGCTTGAAGGCGTGCTTGATCTCGTCCTCCGAAGCGTCCTTGGACACCCCGAGCACTTCGTAATAATCGCGTTTCTCTGCCATTTCAAAAATTCTTCCACATGGGATCCAAAAAGGCAGGAGGCCCAATGACCACCCGCCTTTTCCTTAACTAAGCAAGAACGCGTGATCCCAAATTCAGATCACTTGTTCTTCTTGTCGTCGTCGACTTCCTCGAACTCGGCATCGACCACGCCGTCGTCCTTCTTGCCGCTGGAGCTTGAAGTGGACTGGCTGGACTGCTGGGCCCTCTGCTGCTGGGCCTTGGCCTGGGCCTGCGCCTGCTGGGCGGAAGCCTGGGCGGCGCTCATCAGCGAGGAGGAGGCGTCCATGGCAGCCTTCTCGGCAGCCTCGATCTTGTCCTTGTCGTCGCCACGGACCGCGAGCTCAAGCTCGTTCAGGGCCTTGTTCACCCTCTCCTTGTCGGAGGCGGAGACCTTGTCGCCAAGATCCGACAACTGCTTGCGGATCATGTGCGCGGTCGCATCGGCGCGGTTGCGGGCGTTGGCCAGATCCTCGAACTTCTTGTCCTCGGCGCTGTGCTCCTCGGCCTCGTGGACCATGCGCTGGATGTCCTCGTCGGACAGGCCGGAGGAGGACTGGATGGTGATCTTCTGCTCCTTGCCGGTGTTCTTGTCCTTGGCCGACACGTGGATCAGGCCGTCGGCATCGATGTCGAAGGTGACCTCGATCTGAGGCACCCCGCGCGGCGCCGGGCTGATGCCCTCGAGGTTGAACTGACCCAGGGACTTGTTGTCGGAGGCGCGCTTGCGCTCGCCCTGCAGCACGTGGATGGTCACGGCCGGCTGGTTGTCCTCGGCGGTGGAGAACACCTGCGACTTCTTGGTCGGGATGGTGGTGTTCTTCGGGATCAGGGTGGTCATCACGCCGCCTAAGGTCTCGATGCCAAGCGAAAGCGGGGTCACATCGAGCAGCAGCACGTCCTTCTTCTCGCCGGTGAGCACGCCGCCCTGGATGGCCGCGCCGATTGCGACGGCCTCGTCAGGGTTGACGTCCTTGCGCGGCTCCTTGCCGAAGAAGTCGGCAACGAGCTTCTGGACCATCGGCATGCGCGACTGGCCGCCGACTAGGATCACGTCGTCGACGTCGGAAGGCTGCATGCCGGCATCCTTCAGGGCGGTCTTCACAGGATCCAGGGTCTTCCTGACCAGGTCCTCGACCAGCGACTCGAGCTTGGCACGGGTGATCTTGATGTTCATGTGCTTCGGGCCGGTCGCATCAGCGGTGATGTACGGCAGGTTCACATCGGTCTGCTGCGAGGAGGACAGCTCGATCTTGGCCTTCTCGGCAGCCTCCTTCAGGCGCTGGAGGGCCAGCTGGTCCTTGTGCAGGTCGACGCCCTGCTCGTTCTTGAACTCGTCGATGAGGTAGTTCATCAGGCGGTTGTCGAAATCCTCGCCACCCAGGTGGGTGTCGCCGTTGGTGGCCAGGACCTCGAAGGTCTTCTCGCCGTCGACCTCGTCGATGTCGATGATCGAGATATCGAAGGTGCCGCCGCCTAGGTCGTAGACTGCAACCTTCCTCTCGCCCTTGACCTTGTCCTCGCCATAGGCGATGGACGCGGCGGTAGGCTCGTTGATGATGCGCTTGACGTCAAGGCCGGCGATCCTGCCGGCGTCCTTGGTCGCCTGGCGCTGCGAGTCGTTGAAGTACGCAGGGCAGGTGATGACGGCCTCGGTGACCTTCTCGCCCAGGATGTCCTCGGCGGTCTTCTTCATCTTCTTGAGGACCTCGGCGGAGATCTGCGGCGGGGCCAGCTTCTTGTCGCGGACCTCGACCCAGGCGTCGCCGTTGTCTGACTTGACGATCTTAAACGGCATCAGCGGGATGTCGCGCTGCACCTCAGCGTCGTCGTAGCGGCGGCCGATGAGGCGCTTGATTGCAAACAGGGTGTTCTTGGGGTTGGTGACAGCCTGCCTCTTGGCGGACTCGCCGACCAGCACCTCGCCGTCGTCGGCGTAAGCGACGATCGACGGGGTGGTGCGGCGGCCTTCCGAGTTCTCAAGCACGCGGACCTTGTCGCCCTCGAGGACGGCCACGCATGAATTGGTGGTGCCCAGGTCAATACCGATAATCTTGCCCATATTCTCTTATCTCCGAAATTCCCTTCGCCCCCGGCGCCTTCTTTCGGCCCCCGGAGCGCTTCAAACTTTACCTGTGACTACACATGGAGGCGTTTGGCCTTTTTTCAAGATCACGCCTCGATATTTATGGTCTTGCCCTGCTCGCTTCCCTCTGCAGCCTTGGCGGGATCCTGCTTTGCAGGCTTCTTCTGGCCGCTGTTCCTGGCGACCACGACCATCGCAGGCCTTACCACGCGGCCGTTTAGGATGAAGCCCTTCTGCATGACATCGAGCACGCAGTTGTTGCCGACCTCGGTGGACTCGACCATCGAGATGGCCTGGTGCTTGTTCGGATCGAAGGGCTTGCCCTTGGGATCCTCGCGGACGATGCCGAAATTCGAGAGCTCCTTCAAGAACAGGTTCATCGTGTTCGAGATCCCGTCGTAGGTGGACTTCATGGCCTCGTTGCCCTGATCGATGTGCTGCATCGCAAGCTCGAGCGAGTCGACCACGGGGAGCAGCGCCTTGAGCAGCTTCTCGTTGCCGTACTTGCGCTCGCGCTCGACGTCGGCCTCGGCGCGCTTGCGGCGGTTGTCGGACTCGGCGGCGGCCCTGGCCATGCGCTCGAGATCGGACTTGGCCTTCTCGGCCTGATCCTTGAGCTGGGCCTTCAGGGCCTCGACCTCGGCCTGGAGCGTCTGGATCTCGCCCTCCTCGGGCAGCTCACCTTCAGCCCCGGCCTCCTGCGCCGCAGCGCCGTCCGCGCCCTCGCCTGAGGATGCGGCAGCGCCCTCCTGCTCCTTTAGGGAAGGCTTGGCCGCGCCTTCAGGCGCGCCTGCCGCGCCTGCGGCAGGCTCGGACGCGGCAGCGGCCGCCTTGCCCTGCTCCATGGATTTCCTGAGTTCTTCTTCCTCTTTCTGCATTTTCGCTTTCACACATCAAAATCATTGAAAAACGGATACCACCCTTATAAATGGAGGCGGCCTTTGGCAAATTCAAGAGCGCCGCGCCCTGATTTGGTAGAATGCCCAAAAGCCAATGGTTTGTAGCTAAGGCATGGACATGAAAACTAGCAAACTTATCCTGGCAGGCGCCCTGGCGGCCCTGCTCTCCTGCGCAGGCTGCGCCTACCGCGCCGATCTTGCTCAGGGCAACTTCGTCGAGCAGTCGCAGGTGGACAAGCTGCGCGCGGGCATGACCCCCGAGCAGGTACGCTTCGTCATGGGCACCCCGATGCTCATCGACCCGTTCGACAGCAGCCGCTGGTACTATGTCCACTACCTGCGCGAGGGCTGGAGCGATCCCAAGATCGAGAACCTCGTGCTGCTCTTCCAAGGCGGCAGGCTCATCGACATGCAGGGCGACTTCAAGCGTCCGGCGACCTTCGGCATCCCCCTCTCCAACTGACGCAAAAGGCCGCGGGCTTGATGCGCAATCTCCGCCGCACTGTCGCGCTCGCTGCGGCGGCCCTGGCCGCCGCAGCCTTGCTGTGCTCCTGCTCGATTGAAAAGGACGATCAGGAGGCGGTGTCCGCCCAGGCGGCGCAGCAGGACGACGGCGAGGGGCTCGATCCCGCCCAGGCCTCCTTCCGCTCGCGGGCCAGGAAGTGCGTGCGCGGCTCCATCTCGCTGGCCCCGCAGCTGCTCTCGGACTTCCAAGCGAGCATGGATCCCGCCTCAGGCGACGGCTACCTTGCGCTCCAGGATCCGGATCTCACGCTGCTGCTCAAAAAATGCCTGAGAAAGTCCGACATCGAGGAGGGCGGGCAGCTCATGGACTCGGCGATCCCCGACGCGCGGCAGAGCGCGCGCATCTCCCGCGACTTCTACGCCAAGGGCCTCAACGCCCAGGGTGCCTACTGGCTTCGGCAGGTCGTGAACCTCTTAGGGTCGATGAACGGCTACGAGCAGGCAGGCGAGATCTTCGTGCAGCGCGATGAGACGCGCGGCATGGGCGCGAGGATGCTCTCGGCCTCGGCGCGCATGGGCAGCCGCGAGGCGCGCATGCGCCTGCTCGATCTGGTCTCGGCGATGTAGGAAGCAGCGCCTGCCTCCCAATGGCGGCAGGTTGCCACGGCAGGGGATCGCCCTTAACATTCCTTTAACAATGCTTCCCTATCATTGCCCCACAATTTCCAACTACTAATAATATGCAAGAAGAAGACTGCCGCAGGGGCTGCAGCCGACGTGGAGGTTTTATATGTCAGAGTTCACTCCCAAGGAGCTTTCCTGGCTGTCGTTCAACGGAAGGGTCCTCCAGGAGGCAGCCGATCCGTCGGTGCCGCTCATCGAGCGCGTGCGCTTCCTCGGCATCTACTCGAACAACCAGGACGAGTTCTTCAAGGTGCGCGTGGCCGAGCTCAAGCGCCAGGTGATGATCAACAAGGAGCGCGGGATCCACGAGGAGGAGGTCAACCTCCTAAAGCGCGTGCAGAACGAGGCCGCCCGGTACCAGATGACGCTCAACGAGATCTTCCACCAGCTCGTGGGGGAGCTGGCGCAGAACAACATCTTCCTGCGCGACGAGAAGAGCATCACCGAGGAGCAGCGCTCGTGGGTCGTGCGCTACTTCAAGCACCACGTGCTCAAGCACATCAATCCGGTGATCATCGACGAGCAGACCGATCTCGTCTCCTTCTTGAAGGACCAGTACACCTACCTCTTCGCCCGCATGTCGAGCGCCAAGGGCAACTCGTACGCCTTGATCGAGATCCCGACCGACTACCTGCCGCGCTTCATCAAGATGCCCTCTGAGAACAACTCGACCACCTTGATGTTCCTCGACGACGTCATCCGCATGTGCCTCGATCAGATCTTCAAGAACCTCTTCGAGTACGACTCCATCGAGGCCTACTCGATAAAGCTAAACCGCGACGCCGAGTACGATCTCTCAGGCAACCTCGACAAGTCGCTGCTCGAGGACATGTCAGAGTCCTTAAAGCAGCGCCTCAACGCCAAGCCGGTGCGCTTTGCCTACGACGCCCAGATGCCCAAGGACTTCGTGAGGTTCATGGCCAAGGAGCTCAGGCTCAGCTCCATCGACTCGCTGATGCCAGGCAGCCGCTACCACAACTTCAAGGACTTCATGTCCTTCCCTGCAGCAGGCGGCGAAGGGATGGAGAACGCCCACCTCTCAGAGGTGCGCTCCACCGCCTTCGACACCGCTGGCACACCGTTCGAGGCGATCGCGCGCAAGGACGTGCTGCTCTACTACCCCTACTACTCGTTTGACTACCTCACCGAGTTCCTGCGCCAGGCCTCGTACGATCCCTGCGTCACCTCGATCAAGATCAACATCTACCGCGTGGCCTCCAACTCCCGCGTCATCAACTCGCTCATCGACGCGGCCAACAACGGCAAGAGCGTGACCGTGGTGGTCGAGCTCAAGGCCCGCTTCGACGAGGCCAACAACATCAAGTGGGCCTCGCGCCTGACCGACGCGGGCGTGAAGGTGCTCTTCGGCCTGCCCACCCTCAAGATCCACTCCAAGCTCGTCCTCGTGACCCGCCGCGAGGAAGGCAGGCTCGTGCGCTACGCCCACATCGGCACTGGCAACTTCAACGAGAAGACCGCGAAGATCTACACTGACTTCGCGCTCTTCACCGTGAACAAGGCCCTGACCGACGAGGTCGAGGACGTGTTCGAGTTCATCGAGTACCCGTACACCCGCCCGAACTTCTCGCACCTGATGGTCTCCCCCATAAACGCCCGCGAGCGCATCACCGCGATGATCGACCGCGAGATCTTCTTCAAAAAGCAGGGCCGCCCCGCCTACATCCGCTTCAAGGTCAACAACCTCGTCGACCGCGGCATCGTCTCCAAGCTCTACGAGGCCTCCCAGGCCGGCGTGACCGTGAGGGCCATCATCCGCGGCATGTGCTCGCTAAAGCCCGGCGTGCCCGGCCTTTCCGAGAACATCTACATAACCTCCATAGTCGACCGCTTCCTCGAGCACCCGCGCGTGATGGTGTTCTGCAACGGCGGCAAAGAGGAGGTCTACATCAGCTCGGCCGACTGGATGACCCGCAACCTCGACTACCGCATCGAGGTCGGCGCCCCGGTGCTCGATCCCGATCTCAAGGAGCGCATCAAGAGCATCCTCGACCTCCAGGAGCGGGACAACCGCAAGGCCAGGATCATCGACGAGCAGCAGCAGAACGTCTACGTGAAGGCCGCCCCCGGCGAGGCTCCGCTGCGCAGCCAGATTGCGATCCACGACTTCCTGGAGCAGGTCGAGGCAGGGCTCATGTCTGAGTACCTCGCCTCCCAGAAAAAGCAGGAAGGCTAGCAGCATGCCCAAGCAGAGGGGGCTTAGCCCCTCTGATGCCAAGGCAAGTGAAACTCAAAGAGAAGGCCGCACCGGGCGGCCTTCGCTTGCCTTAATGCCTTAGGCAAAAAGCCGCGCGATCCCAGGGCGCGGCCTCAAGTCCCATCCACCTTGCCTGTCCGGCAACGTTTTCATCCTTCTCATCATCTTTCCATCCCTTGGACAGGGCCGCAAAACAGATCAGATAACCTTCATTAGCGGGATAAAGTGATTTGTTTTGTTTTTAAAGATTTTTTATTGAATGCACGTTCAGATGTGTTTTCATTTGGCGCTTGCATGGCAGTTTGGAGACGCAATTTCTTCAAAAGAGATCAGACAAACGCTATGCGCGTCACAATTTATTTTTGGGCATTCCCTACAATTGACACCATGGGCAGGGAGGTTCCTGCCGCATCAATTCATGTCTGCTTTGAGATAAGAGGTTCGGAAAATGGCTGACGCCAAGATTGTCATCACCGACTGCGACCACGCAAACATCAACGAGGAAGAGGCCGTCTTCAAGAAGGCTGGGCTTTCCTACAAGCTCTGCCAGTGCAAGACCGAGGACGACCTTATTAGGGAGTGCAAGGGCGCGCTGGCCGTCTGCAACCAGTACGCGAAGTTCACCGAGAAGGTCTTCGCCGCCCTGCCTGACCTCAAGCTGATCTGCCGCTACGGCGTCGGCGTCGACAACGTCGACCTCGAGGCCGCCTCCAGGCACCACGTCGCCGTCTGCAACGTTCCTGACTACGGCACCTTCGAGGTCGCCGACCAGGCCCTGACCCTGATGCTCGCCGTGACCCGCAAGGTCGTCGAAGCCGCCAACCTCGTCAAGGAAGGCGTCTGGGACTATGCCAAGGTCGCCCCCATCACCCGCATGTCCTGCATCACCGTCGGCATCATCGGCCTGGGCCGCATCGGCACCGCGATGGCCAAGCGCGTCCACGCCATGGGCTGCAAGGTCATCGGCTACGACATCTACACCAAGCACGTCGAGAGCGATCCCGAGCTCTCCTTCATCAAGCTCTGCTCTGAGGAGGACGTCCTGCGCAACGCCGACGTCATCACCCTGCACTGCGGCCTGAACAAGGACAACGCCGGCTTCATGAACAAGGACGCCTTCGCCAAGATGAAGAAGGGCTCCTACCTCATCAACGTCGCCCGCGGCGGCCTCGTCAACGAGAAGGATCTCGCCGATGCCTTGAAGAGCGGCCAGCTCGCCGGCGCCGGCATCGACGTCACCTGCAAGGAGCCGCTGCCTGCCGACAGCCCGCTGCGTTCTGCTCCGCACATCGTGATCACCCCGCACATGGCGTGGTACTCGGTCCAGGCCTCCTCAGACCTCAAGACCAAGTGCGCCGAAGAGGCCGTCCGCGGCGCCCTGGGCCAGAAGCCGCGCTGCCAGGTCAACAAGTTCTGATTTCCTGAAAAGCCTCAGACCCGATGCAAGGAAGGCCTGTTTTAAGCCGCCCGAAAGGGCGGCATTTTTATGTCCGCAGCTTTCTGCCCGCCATCGCCAGGGGCGCGGCGCCCAAGGCCTCAAGAAGCCCAGATGGGTAGTTCTGAAGGTCAAGGATGGAAGGCTCAAAGCTGCAAGGCGGCCTCGTGCCATCGCCAAGGGCGGATCATGGGGAGGCGCTGACGCAGGATTGGATTTGTCGGCGCAGGCTGCGATGGGAATGAAGGGGAGGAACTCCCTGCGGCAGGGGCTGCCTGCCGCAGATGGAATGCTCAGGACAGTGGCGCGGACTCCATGATCCGCTCGATGACCTCGCGGTTGTGGATGATGTGCAGGAGCATCGCGTCGGAGGCGAGCATCGAGTCGTGGCGCTTGATGGCGTCGAGCACCGCGCGGTGGTCGTTGATGGTCTCCTCGCGCAGCACCGAGCCGGTCACGTTGATGAAGAGGTCGATGGCGTTGTAGATTATGGGTCCGATCTTCGGCATGACGATGTTGCCGCTCATCTCGCCTATGGCCGAGTGGAACGCCGCGTCGTCGTTCAGGTGCGGGGCGCCTGAGTTTATCTGGCCCTCGATGCGCTTTTCGATCTCCTCGAGAGATGAGATCTGTTCGTCCGTGGCGTTGGACGCCGCCAGGGCCGTGATCGGCGGCTCGATGATGCGGCGGAAGCCCAGCAGATCGTAGACGAGCTTCTTCTTGTCCTGCACAAAGGTGAAGCCCAGCGGATCGTCGGGGATCCCCAGCTTGTCGCTGATGTAGATCCCCGAGCCGTGCCTCACCGTGAGGATGTTGCGCGAGGCGAGCATGCGCACGGCCTCGCGCAGCGTGCTCCTGCCCACCCCCAGCTCCTCGCACAGCGACTTCTCGTTTGAGATCTTGTCGCCCTTCTTGTACCCGCGGCTGACGATGTGGCTGATCATGCGGTCCGCCGTGATCTCGGAGAGCGATTTCACCGAACCGGCTTTCTGTAAATCTGACATATCAGTTTCCTTGCCATCTGAGCCGCATGAAGCGGCAGATGCTTGAAGAGATCAGATGAATGATGGTCTTTTCGCTATTTTAGCTAAAGCATTACTGCCGATCCAAAAAAAAGGGGAAAGCGTGCGCTGCATTGGAAAATTAAGTGAAATGAGACAAGTTCACTTGGCGTGCCATTACTGGCAAATGTGTTTGAAAATCAATTGTTACCCGTCACATAATGTACATTTCCTGTCATATGATGAGCAGACAATTAGCTGTTTTAATTGTTAATTTTCATAAGTTTCCATCTTTTAGCGGGCAAAATTGTGATGGTGATCGGATTTCAAAAAGACTGATCAGATAACTTAGTGAAGTCTGTCGCAAATCCGTCCAATCCGGGATGAAAAGGATTTTGCAGCAAATAGAATTGTCAGTAATGGTTCAGCAGCGCTTGAACCTGATCAAAAACGAACAACGATCTGGAGTATTTATGAAAGCAAGACACGCACTTTCGCTCGCCATCGGCGCCGCCATGCTGGCAGGCGTTTCCACCTCCGCCTCCGCGGCGGACGTAACCCTGAGGTTCGCCAACGTCACCAACCAGCCTTCGATCGACGCCGCCCAGGTGCTCATCGACGTGGCCAAGAAGGAATCCAACGGCCGCCTCGAGATCAAGCACTTCCCGAACAACATGCTCGGCGACGACCGCAGCGTGACCGAGTCGATGATGATCGGCGACATCGCGATGGTCCAGACCCAGCCTTCAGTGCTTGCCTCCATGATCCCTGACCTCTACGTCTGGGACGCCCCGTTCCTCTTCGACAAGATCGAGGACGCCTGGAAGTGCATGGACGGCCCTCTCGGCCACGCCATCAACGACCAGGTTGAGAAGAAGGGCATCAAGTTCCTGGCTGCCGTTGAGAACGGCTACCGCCACTACACCAACAACAAGGTCGCCGTCCGCGTTCCTGCCGACGTCAAGGGCCAGAAGCTGCGCGTGATGGAGACCGACCTCCAGATCGCCATGTGGAAGAACTGGGGCGCCAACCCGACCCCGATGGCCTTCACCGAGGTCATCTCTGCCCTCCAGCAGGGCACCATCGATGCCCAGGAGAACCCGCTCTCCATCATCGACTCCAACAAGCTCTACGAGGTCCAGCACTACATCTCCCTGACCGGGCACCTGTTCTCGCCGCACAACCTCTACATCAACAAGAAGATCTACGACAGCTTCGATCCTGAGATCAAGAAGGCCTTCGACGACGCTGTTGCCGCCTACCAGACCGCACAGCGCAAGCGCGCGACCGAGCTGAACGCCCTGTCCGTCGACAAGTTCAAGAAGGCTGGCTGCGAGGTCATCGAGCTGACTCCTGAAGAGCGCGCCCAGTGGCGTGATTCCGCTGTCAAGGGCGGCATCTACGACATGGTCCGCAAGAAGATGGATCACCCTGAGTACCTCGACAAGATCCTCAAGCACGAGTACTGATTCACCCTCCCAGGCTTAAGGAAATAATGCAATGGCGGGCGGCATTCATTGCCGCCCGCTTTTTAAGGAAAGCACGGATATGGGACTTTTCCGCAAAATTCTAGATTTCCTGGACAACCGCCTCGAGATGACCATCTGCATCGCGCTGATGAGCGTCCTCTCGGTGGTGCTGTTCATCCAGGTGTTCTTCCGCTACGTGCTGGGCGCCTCCCTCTCGTGGTCTGAGGAACTCGCGCGCTACATGTTCATCTGGCTGGTCTACATCGGCATCGCGTACGGCTGCAAGGTGATGCGCCACATCAAGATCGACGCCGGCCTCTACCTCTTCCCCAAGAAGGCCCGCAAGTACGTCGTGATCATCGGCGACGTGATCTTCTTCTTCTTCGCCATCGCGATCGTCTACTACTCCTGGGGACTTGAGCAGAAGCAGATCATGTTCGGCCAGCTCTCGCCGGCCATGCAGATCCCGATGTGGATCCCCTACGGCGCGCCGCTCGTCGGCTTCGCGCTGACCGCGATCCGCGAACTCGAAACCATTATCTACAGGATCAAGCACCTCAAGGAAGCTGATGAAGACAAGCCCCTTGACCTTGAGAACCTGTGACGGAGCAATAGACAGATGGTAGCTGCAATACTTTTCATACTTCTGGCCGTTCTCCTCATATTGAACGTCCCAGTGGGCATCGCCCTGGGCATCTCGACCATGGGCGCCCTCGTCTACGGCGGCACGCTGAGCCTGACCTCGATCCCCCAGGCGCTCGTGACCTCCTGCGACTCATTCCCGATCCTCGCGATCCCGCTGTTCATTCTCTCTGGCGACCTGATGGGCGCCGGCGGCGTGTCCACCAGGATCCTCAACGTCTGCAACGTGTTCTTCGGGCGCATCACCGGCGGCATCGCGATCGTGACCGTGCTCGTGTGCATGTTCTTCGCGGCAGTCTCCGGCTCTGGCCCTGCGACCGTCGCGGCAGTCGGCACCATGGTCGTCCCGACCATGCTGAAGCTCGGCTATGACAAGCCCTTCGTGCTCGCCCTGGTCGCATGCGCCGGCTCGATCGGCGTCATCATCCCGCCTTCAATCCCGATGGTCATCTACGGCGTCTCCACCGGCGCCTCGGTCACCTCGCTGTTCATGGGCGGCTTCTTCCCGGGCATCCTCATCGGCGTGGCCCTCATCGTCTACTGCTACTTCCACTGCAAGAGGCGCGGGTTCAAGGGAACCGCCGAGGCCTTCACCTGGAAGGCTGCAGGCGAGGCGCTCTGGGACGGCAAGTGGGCGCTCATCAACCCGATCATCATCTTAGGCGGCATTTACGCCGGCATCTTCACCCCGACTGAGGCTGCCGCCGTCGCGGCAATCTACGCCTTCGTCTGCGGCGCCTTCCTGCACCGCGAGCTGACCTTCAAGAAGTTCATCAAGGCCATCTCGACCTCGTGCTCGACCACCGCGACCACCATGGTGATCCTGGGGTGCGCCACCGCGTTCTCGAAGGTCATCACCATCGAGCAGATCCCGACCATGGTCGCCAACGCCCTGATGACAGTGTCGTCCAGCAAGATCGTCATCCTGCTGCTCATCAACGTGCTGCTGCTCATCGTCGGCTGCTTCATGGACACCACCCCGGCCATCCTCATCCTGGCCCCGATCCTCCTGCCGGTTGCCACCAGCATCGGCGTGGATCCGATCCACTTCGGCCTGATCATGGTCACCAACCTGGCGATCGGCTTCATCACCCCGCCGCTTGGCATCAACCTGTTCGTGGCCTCGAGGATCGCAGACTCCCCGATGGAGGTCATCCTCAAGGGTATCGTGCCGTTCATCCTCGTGATGCTCTTCTGCCTGGCCCTGATCACCTACATCCCGGAGATCGTGATGTTCCTGCCCAACCTCATGAAGTAAGGTTCAAGGCAATGGAAGCCAACTACTAGGAAAAAGAAGGCAGGCCTGCTTGCAGGACTGCCTTTTCCATGTTCAAAAAGGAGTTTTCTATGGATTTCAAGTTCAGATCCCAGGACATCATGAACGGCCCGGAGTGGGCCAACGTGAGAGCCCTGTACAAGGCCGCCGGCTACTCGGATTCCGAGCTGCACAAGCCCATCATCGGCGTGGTCAACGCCTTCAACGAGATCTGCCCGGGCCACAACATCCTCAAGGAGATGGCCGAGCGCGTGAAGGAGGGGATCTTCGCAGGCGGCGGCACCCCGGTCGAGTTCGGGACGATCGCCTGCTGCGACGGCATGGCCATGGGCCACGAGGGCATGCGCTACGTGCTGCCCTCGCGCGAGTGCGTGGCCAACGACGTCGAGACCATGGTCCAGGCCCACCAGCTCGACGGCCTGGTGCTCTTAGGCTCCTGCGACAAGATAGAGCCGGGCCTCATCCTAGGGGCGCTGCGCGTCAACCTCCCCACCGTGTTCGTAAACGGCGGCCCCGCCCTGCCTGGGCACATGAAGAAGGGCAACCCCTACGGCGGCGAGTACCTCGACCATTCGATCATCCAGCAGTCCGAGGGCGCGCTCAAGTCCGGCAAGATCACGCAAAAGCAGTTCGACTGGCTTGAGAACAACGCAGTGCCGACCATCGGCTCGTGCGCGATGCTAGGCACTGCCAACACCATGGCCTGCCTTGCCGAGGCCATGGGCCTCTCGCTGCCTGGCTGCGCGGCGATCCCCGCCGTCTACTCAAGGCGCATGCGCATCTCCTTCGAGTCCGGCCTTGCGGTGATGAACCTCGTGCGAAAGAACATCCGCGCCCGCGACATCGTAACCCTCGACTCCATCAAGAACGCAGTGCGCGTCAACTCCGCCATCGGCGGCTCCACGAACGCCGTGCTGCACATGCTCGCCATCGCCTACGAGGCCAGGGTCAAGTTCACCATCGATGACTTCGGCAAGGTCGCCTCCGAGGTTCCGCACATGATCTCGGTCGTCCCAGCCGGCACGCACATGCTGCTCGACTTCTACGAGGCAGGCGGCGTGCACGCCCTCATGAACGAGATCAGGAGCAAGCTCGCCCTGGGCGGGATCACCTGCACCGGCGAGACTCTGGAGCAGAACCTTGAGAAGTACGGCGAGAACCTCAACGACGAGGTGATCCACCACCTCGACAACCCGGTGCACCACAGCCCCGGCATCGCGATCCTCCACGGCTCGCTCGCCCCGGACGGCGCGGTCACCAAGCCTTCGGCCATCCCGCCTGAGGCCCACCAGTTCACCGGCAAGGCCGTGATCTTTGAAAGCGAGGACGAAGCCCTGAAGGGGATCCGCGCCCTCAAGATCAAGGCAGGCGACGTCGTGGTGATCCGCAACGAGGGCCCGCGCGGCGGCCCGGGCATGCCCGAGCAGTACAAGGCGATGAAACTCCTAGTCGGCATGGGCCTGGGCGGCAAGGTCTGCCTCATCACCGACGGCCGCTTCTCAGGCTCGAACAACGGCTGCTTCGTCGGCCACATCTGCCCTGAATCCTACGACGACGGCCCTATCAAGTACCTAAAGGACGGCGATGTCATCCACATCGACGTTGACAAGGGGACCATCGACGCGGACGTGGACTTTGCAAAGCGCCGCGCCGAGGGCGCGCCCGATCGCTGCCGCAAGATAGAGGGCACCCTCTACCACTACCGCAAGGCTGTGGCCTCGGCAAGCCTGGGCGCGATCATCAAGACCCGCGACTGACGATCTTGCCTTAACTAAGCGGGGGCCGATTGGCCCCCGCTTTGCTTTCCTTATTTTTGAGTGCTGAGTACTCCATTGCCCAAGCCCAAATGGAATTTCCGCATGTTCTGCAACTTTGCGCATGCCATTTGCAAACAGAAGACTGTACTCCAATGCCCTGGTGCAACGCCGCATCCCCATGCCAAATCGTTTCGGCAGAGATCTGATCACGCACCATCTTGTCCAGCGTGATGAACAATGAACCCTAGGCCGCACGCAAATGGCACGGCCATGCGGATCATGGTCGCTTTTGCAGTTTTTTCAAAAGTCCGGACCTTTTCAGGAAAGCTGTTACACGTTTCACAACATTTCTTTATTACCAAAAGCGATCAGACTCCTTTTCATGAACATGGAAACGTGGTGGAAGACAGCTTAAACATAGAGTTATGTTTATCGATGCGAGATTGAATCTTTTCGCATTTATATTGATCCTTAATAGTTTATTTCAAATGTATTATATATATTAGTATTTTTATTGAATGTACAATGTTGACCCAAACGAATCAAAAACTGCGTTTCAGACGTCATTTTTATCAAATAGTGAAAGATATGAAAACGCGAACATTTATCGTTCAGTCAAAAATTTTTTCTTTAATATTCAATATATATTTTTTGATTCTTTACGCCACTTTTGCAAAAAATGTGAAGCGCATTAACTTTCGTTTGACTACAATGTAACCGTGCCGAAAAGAGCACAATTACAAAATTTTTCATAGAAAGGGATTTATCATGAAAAAATCATTACTGGCATTAGCAGTTGCTTCTGCAGCTTTCGTTGCCACCTCCGTCTCTGCCACCCCTGTGTACAACAAGGATGGCACCTCCCTCGACATCGGCGGCCGTATTGAGGCTATGTGGATGTCCGGCGGCGAGCAAGCTGCTGCAAGGGATGATTCCACCATCCGTAACCGCGCCCGTCTGAACATTGCCGGTCGCACCCAGCTCACCAACGGCATTGCTGCTTATGGCTTCGCTGAGTGGCAGTCGCAGAATGCTGGCGACAGCGCTGGTTCTGGGTTCACCGATCGTGATCAGTACGTCGGCGTTGACTTCGGCAAGTTCGGCAAGATCCAGGCCGGCCGTTACGAGGATCCGTTCCAGTACGCATCCGATGTGACCGACCACTTCGAGGAGCACGGCTGCATGGCCCTGGTTGGCGATGAGCGTAACTCCGGCAAGCTCTCCTACCTGTGGTCTGGCTTCGGTGTTGATGCCGGTGCTACTGTTCAGTTTGCTGAGAACAAGTACGACTCCGATGTCATCAAGGGGTTAGATAAGGATACTTACGTTAATGTTAACGATGGGTTCTCGCTCTTCGCTGGCTACACTACTCCGAATGTTGTCTTTGGACCGATCTCCATCCGCGCCGCTTACAAGTACATCGATGGTCAGAGGGACGATAGCAATACCACCGGGAACATGACCATTTTCAAGGTTGGTGAGCTCAAAGGCACGAGCCTTGGTTCGCTTGACCACGAGAAGACCTGGGCTGCCGGTCTGTCCTGGGGTACCTTCAAGAAGGGCCTGTACCTCGCTGTTGACTACACCTACGACAAGGTTGAGTTCTTTGACGAAGATAACGATCTGACCACCAAGGCATTTGAGTCCATCATCAGCTATGGCTTCGATTCCGGCGTGGTTCTCTCCACTGGCTACCAGTGGCGCAAGCAGGAGATCGACAAGGCTGCTAAGGGCGAGTATACCGACAGGGCTGGCAAGCTCGTTCAGTTCACTGTTGCCTACAACATCAACCCGAACTTCCGCGTTTGGGCTGAGGCCAACATCGATGCTGGTTCCGATGACTACTACTCGCTCACCAAGCTGAAGAACGACTCCAAGGATGCCGAGAACCTGTTCGACATCGGCGCCCGCTACACCTTCTAATGGTGTAACAGCCTTTGAAGTTGGTTAACCCTTTTCAGCAATGAAAAGCTGATTGCGCCGGCCAAAGTGCCGGCGCTTTTTTGTCTTCAGCGCTCCTGCTTTCGTTTCCCATTTCTGTCTTAAATTACCTGTGTTTTAACAGGAAGTTATCTTTTAACCTGCCGCATTTTCCTCCCATTCGAGTAGAATATTTAGAACAATGCTTGTCGGAGGATCGGGCATGGATTCACTCGGTTTGGAACTGGCCCCGGCCAATATCGCCATCATCGTGCTGGCAGTCATCTTGCTGGCTGTGGTGATAAAACTCATCTCCCTTTCAAGGAAGCTCTCCGAGGAGAGGCGCTTGCGCGCGATCGCTGAAACCACTTCAGAGCAACTGAAGCAGCTCAACTCCATCACCGACACCAAGAACCTTGATCTCGAGCAGCGCAATTCAGACTTACAGGGCGAGCTTGCCCAGGCACGCGAGCATGTAGCGGCGGTAAACGCCGACAACCAGCGCCTTGATGCCTTGAACGCCGAGAACTCAAGGCAGCTTGAGGGCGCCAACGCCCAGCTCATGGAAGCCCGCGAGCAACTGGCCTCGCGCGCACGCGAGGTCGAGAACTTAAAGCAACTGCGCGAAACCGATGCCCAGGCCCAGGAAAACGCCCGCCGCACGCTTGAAGAGCGCCTCACCGCGATCTCTGAGCGCATGCTCAAGGATCGCGGGCAGGATCTGCAGAAGTCCTCTGCAAAGACCCTCTCCGACACCGTGATCCCACTCAAAGAAGAGCTCTTGCAGTTCCGCGAGCTCCTGCTCAAGGCCCAGAAGGATTCCTCCGAGCAGGCAGGGCGCTTCAGCTCCGAGCTCAAGCACATGCAGGACGCCCAGCAGAACCTCTCAAAGCAGGCGCTCGACCTCACCAATGCGTTGAAGTCCGGCGGCAAGGCCCAGGGCATGTGGGGCGAGCTGCAGCTTGAGCGCGCCCTGGACGCCTCAGGGCTCATCAAGGGCACCGAGTACGAGCGCGAGGTCGCTGGCAACCGCACCTATGGCGAGAGCGGCCGCCCTGACGTGGTGATCCGCCTGCCAGACTCACACAGCCTCATCATCGACGCCAAGTGCTCGCTCACCGCCTACACCGAGTACTGCAACGCCGACACCGACGAGCAGCGCGAGAAGGCGGCCAAGGCCCACATCGACTCCATAAAGGGCCACATCGACGGGCTCTCCAAGCGCGACTACGGAAGCTACCGCAGCCTCAACAGCCCGTCGTTCGTGTTCATGTTCGTGCCGCTGGACGGCGCGCTCTTCCTGGCGTTCAACCGCGACCACGCGATCTATGACTATGCTGCCTCGAAGAACGTCTACCTCGTAAGCCCCAGCACCCTGGTGCCGGCGCTGCGCGTGGTCTCGAACCTCTGGGTGCTGGCCCACCAGAACGAGCACATCCGCGATCTGGCCGCCGCCGCCCAGAAGATCGCCGACAAGTTCGGCCTGGTGCACGACGCCTATGGCGATGTCTTAAAGCGCAAGGACTCGTTCGAGTCGGCGCTCGAGACGCTGGGCAGCCGCCTCATCAGCGGCAAGGGCAGCCTCGCCACCATGCTCTCGCGCTTCTCCGCGCGCGCCCCCGAGGTGATGAAGGAACTCGATGGCACCACGATCGACGCCAAGGCCGACCATAGCGGCGAAGACGAAGAAAACGGCAGCGATGGCGCCAAGGATCAGGTCGCGGTCACCTTCTCGGCGGCAAACGACGAGGAAGCCAAGTAAGGGCCATCTGATAAGGCAACGCCCCGCTGCGGCATCCGCGGCGGGGCGTTGTGTTTTTGCAGATGGCTTAATCAGCTGTGCATGCAGTGGTTGCCGCGGGCGATGCCCAGCACGCCCGAGCGCACCACCTCAAGCACATCGGAGAGTTTGAGGACGGTTGAGCAGAAGTTGTCCACCTCCTGCGACGAGCCCACGTACTCCATCGTGATCACCTCGGCTGAGACATCGATGATCCTCGCGCTGAAGATGTCGGCGATGGACTTGATGTCCTCCCTGATCCCGCGGTTGGGAGTCGGCACCTTGATGAGCACGAGCTCGCGCTCCAGCCCGCCCTCGGGCTCCTCGGAGATCGCCGTGACCCTG